>TBL_comb47_HYPODRAFT_10000537_pt1 | contig 50621 bp, 45 predicted proteins | sample TroBogypolimnion_40_FD_10682 | JGI IMG/M metagenome (IMG submission 10682)
CCTGTAACCCATTTCAGACAACTAAAGCCTTTCTTCGCCCTCATGCGCGGGTGCGGATACCTCATTCCAGGATTTCTGGCATACAGTAATTTAAAATGCTTCCGCAGTTTCATTCGGAATTGCTGGGGAATATTGTAATTTAAGCTTAATTTTGGAATGATTTATTGAATAAGGGAAAAAAATTGATATATTTTCAGGATGATTTATTTAAATTGACGGAAAGGTCAGTTAATGAAAGATTCTATAAGAGATATATTAATTCAGATGGGCGAAGACCCGGACCGGGAAGGCTTGAAGGACACACCCAAACGGGTTATGGAAAGTTTTCTGTTTCTGACACGCGGGTACCGTCAGAATCTGGACGAAGTTGTCAATAACGCTTTCTTTAATGTTGAATCTGACGACATGGTTATAGTCCGGGATATTGAATTTTACAGTCTGTGTGAACATCATTTATTACCGTTTTTCGGCAAATGTCACATCGGCTACATTCCGAACGGCAAAGTATTTGGAGTAAGCAAACTGGCCCGGATCGTGGATATGTTTTCGCGGCGTCTGCAACTCCAGGAACGGCTTACCAAGCAGATTGCGCAGACCATTAAGGACACAATCAACGCGGAAGGAGTAGGAGTTGTGATGGAAGCCCAGCATCTCTGCATGCTCATGCGCGGAGTCGAAAAACAGAATTCCGTCATGACCACGTCTTCCATGCTCGGCAGTTTCCGCAGTGAATCAGCCACCCGTAATGAATTTTTAAAATTAATCAAGTAGGATTAATAATGCGCGCGCTTGTCCAGCGAGTATCATCAGCGTCCGTAACGATTAACAATGAAACAGTCGGGAGCATCGGCGCCGGCCTGGTAATTCTGCTTGGAGTGACTCACGACGACGATGAACGGGATGTGGCATTTCTGGCAGACAAATGCGTAAATCTGCGCATCTTCCGGGACGATGAGGACAAAATGAACCGTTCGCTGCTGGATATAAAAGGTGAAGCGCTGGTGGTTTCCCAGTTTACGCTTTACGGAGACGTCCGGAAAGGCCGGCGGCCAAGTTTTGTTGACGCGGCCCTCCCCGTCCATGCTATTCCGCTGTATGAAAAATTTATTTCCGCGGTGCAGTCCGCGGGGGTCAGAACCGCCAGCGGCCGGTTCGGCGCGGATATGCTTGTTGACATTAAGAACTGCGGGCCGGTAACTTTGATGATTGAATCACGAAAGGCATAATTTATAATGACTGCGGTCAAAAAAAAGAAGATTGTAATTCTGGGCTCCACTGGGTCAATCGGCGAAAATGCCGTAAGAGTAGCCAAAAGTCTTTCATCCCGCATTGAAGTCTGCGGACTGGCCGCCAGGAATAATCTAAAAAGGCTGGCGGAACAGGCGGCAGAACTCAACTGTCCATACGCCGTAACCTCCGATGCTTCAAGAGAAGACGACCTTTTGAAAATGCTGCCTCCCGGTTGCAAGGGCAAAGCCGGAGAAGAATATATTCTGGAAATGGTCACCCGTCCGCAAGTTGATCTGGTGCTGTGCGCGATTGTCGGCATCGGCGGATTACTGCCGGTGCTGGAGGCTATCCGCGCCGGCAAGGAAATAGCGCTGGCCAGCAAGGAAGTGCTGGTCATGGCGGGCGATCTGGTAATGAAAGAAGCAGCCAGATACGGCGTCAGAATCGTTCCTGTCGACAGCGAACACAGCGCGATATTTCAATGCCTTGACGGCAAACGCAAGCAGGACGTTTCACGTCTGATTTTGACCTGCAGCGGCGGTCCTTTGCTCAACGCCTCCAGCGAAGAGATTAAACATGCAACCTACGCAAAGGCATTGGCTCACCCGACCTGGAATATGGGGCCCAAAGTAACGATCGACTCAGCCAGCCTGATGAATAAAGCGCTGGAAATCATTGAAGCCGGCTTCCTTTTCGGCATGCCCGGCAACAGGATAGACGTGGTAATCCATCCTCAGTCAGTGATTCACTCGATGGTAGAATTCATTGACGGCACAATTCTGGCGCAGATGTCAACCCCTGATATGCGTTTCCCGATTCAATATGCCATCACCTACCCTGAAAAATATTCCGGCAGCATGAAGCCGCTGGATTTTTCGATATTCTCTCAACTGAACTTCCAGATGCCGGACCGCAAACTTTTTCCTTCGCTGGATTTTGCTTACAGTGCGCTGCATGCGGGAGGCACCATGCCGGCAGTAATGAATGCCGCCAATGAAGTGGCAGTAGAAAGATTCAGAAGATCTGAAATCGGATTTACCGGTATCTGGAGCATAATAGAAAAGGTAATGTCCAAGCATAAAGTGCTTGAAGAACCCACACTTGATGCTATTCTATCAGTTGACAAATGGGCCAGGGACACGGCATTAACAATATAATATTAAATTTAAAGAATATTAACCTCGACGGAGAATTATGGATATAGAGAATATACTGCGCATGATCGGATCTGCGCTGTTCATGGTTTTTTTCTTCGGCTTCTGCGTATTCATTCATGAACTTGGTCACTTTCTGGCCGCCAAATGGCGCGGATTGCACATCGTGGCGTTCTCTCTTGGATTTAGAAAAATATGGTACAAAAAAATCGGCGGAGTGGAATACCGGATCGGCTGGCTGCCGTTCGGCGGTTATGTTGATCTTCCTCAGATTGACACTACTTCGATTCCCAAAACGGAAGACGGCGTGGAACTGCCTCCGGCCAAGCCGCTGGACAGGATGATTACCGCATTCTGCGGGCCTTTTTTCAATATCCTTTTTGGCCTGCTGCTGGGAACCGTAATCTGGATTCATGGCTTCCCGCAGGACACGCCGAAAATGCATAATATTGTCGTCGGGGAAATTGATAAATCCGGGCCGGAATATCAAGCGGGACTCCGGTCTGATGACGTGATTGTCAAGCTCAATGACAAGAAATTCTATTGCACATGGAATGATTTTGTGCAACAGATATTTTTCTCTGTCGGGAAAGTATCATTTGGAGTGGATCGCAACGGCAAGGAACTGACCGTAAGTTTTGAACCGCGCGCCAATCCGAATAGTCCGTCAGAGTTAAGGAAAGAAGGCATCGCCTGGCCGTTCTTTGCTCCGCGCATTCCTATTGTGCTGCATCCTGACCCGGGTTCCCCCGCGGAAAAAGCCGGAATCAAAAACGGGGATATTCTGCTTGAAGCCAACGGCACAAGATTCGCGGCTCCTGAAGAATTTTTATATATGATAAACTGGATCGAGTCCAAACCCCTGGAATTGAAAGTAAAACGCGGCGATCAGATTGTCGAGATCAAAAACCTTGTTCCCGTAGTTGACAAAGATATTCCGGAAGAATGGAAGAAAATCTACCGGATCGGCATCAGTTACGAACCCAATCCGCTACCGGTAATCAACAACGTCGCCAAGGACTTTCCGGCCGATAAAGCCGGGATACGGAGCGGCGACATCGTCACCAAGTTTAACGGAGTCAACATTACCCCCAACGATAAATTCAACGAGTTGATTTCCAGCATGGAACTGAAGCCGTTCACCCTGACGCTGAAACGCGGCAATCAGGAACTGAACGTAACAGTTCAGTCGCGACACATCCAGAATTATACCATCGGCTCCAGTCTGACCGTATTCGAATATCCAACGCCGTTTGAACTGCTGTTCCGAACGGTTGACATGAGTTACAAATCCATTCGCGGCATCACCTACTGGTTCACCAAAAAGGCCGGTCTCACCGAAAGCGGCAGCACCATCAAGCCGCGCAATCTCAGCGGACCGATCGGTATTGCCAATATTCTTTACCGTTCGGTTTACCAGGGCTCGCTGATTGTCGGGATTTATTTCGTGACTATTATTTCGTTTGCGCTGGCCATCTTCAATCTGCTGCCGCTGCCGGTACTCGATGGCGGACACATGTTACTGGCGGCCATCCAGATTATCACCAAACGCGCGGTACCGGAACAGATTCTCAAGCCGGTTACCGTCATGTTCATTTCGCTGCTGATTTTGTTGATGGTGTATGTAACCTATTACGATATTGTCCGGATGTTGCCGGACAACGATGGCAAATCGGTGCCAAAACAAAATGCGTTCCGGGGAAAAAACGGGTTGAAAACAGCATTACAGCAACAAGAGATGTCACCTGCAACAGTCACACCGGGGACATCTCAGGATAAAGCCAATGCCGGAAAGACGGACAACAAGACAGATAAGGGTCGGTAACGTCCCGATTGGCGGCGGGGCTCCGGTCTCGATCCAGTCCATGACCAACACCGACACGGGAGATGCGGCCGCCACCCTGGGTCAAATCAAAGCTCTTGCCGCGGCCGGGTGTGAGATTATCCGTGTAGCCATTCCTGATCGCCAAGCCGTTGACGCCCTGCCTGATATCATTAATGGCAGCCCGATTCCCGTTATCGCCGACATTCATTTTGACTACCGCCTGGCGCTAGGGGCAATCAATGCTGGCATTCACGGCATTCGACTCAATCCCGGTAATATCGGCGACGAAGATAAAGTCCGGTCAGTTGCTGAAAAAGCTGGGGAAGCAGGGATTCCAATCCGGATAGGCGCCAATTCAGGCAGCATCAAAACAGATTTTATGGAAGAAAAATTACGCAAAGGCTTGTCACGGGAAGAAGCTCTATGTGAAGCGCTGGTGGACAGCGCGCTTGAACAGTGCGCAATATTAGAAAAATATAGTTTCCGCCGAATCAAAGTCTCCCTTAAAGCCTCCGATGTCCCGGTCACAGTTGCCGCATACCGCCATTTCTCGGCAATTTCAGATTATCCGCTGCATATCGGGGTCACCGAAGCCGGAACACCCGGGCGGGGAATCGTCAAATCTTCAGTTGGAATCGGCACCCTGCTGCTGGAAGGTATCGGCGACACGCTTCGGGTCAGCCTTACCGCTGACCCGCTGGAAGAAATCATTACTGCCGTCAGGATTCTGGAAAGTTGCGGATTGCGCACGGCAGAACCTGACATTGTTTCCTGTCCGACTTGCGGCAGAACCGAAATTGACCTGATCAAACTGGCGGAAAAAGTTGAGAAACTAGTTGCCGCCATTAAAAATTCCGGAAAGAAGATTAAGCTGAAAAAGCTTGCCGTCATGGGCTGTGTAGTTAATGGACCGGGAGAGGCCAAAGATGCCGATCTGGGTATTGCCGGCGGGAAGAAACAAATAATTCTGTTTAAGCACGGCGAAATCATCGGCACATTTTCCGAAACCGCTGGCTTTAACCGTTTAAAAGAAGAAATCATTCGCAGCGCGGAATAGCTGATTATCCTTTTGTCTCTAAAGTAATTACTTTGTTTATTTCATAATCCAGTAAGAATTATCCAGAAAATCGTCAATCTTTGAATTGTGCTTTAAATTCGTCAAAAAAATTGAAATTAATAATTAGTAGTGTTACATTATTCCATTGTAGAATTATAATTGCTTAAATTGTTGCAATCAGAAAGCTTGGAGGGTGTTACTTGCAAAATGCAAGTGACGGGGCGACGCTTTAAGCAATTTTCATAAATATTGAAGCAAATACGCTAAATTAAGCAAGATATCAATTGTCGGAAAATATGAAAAACAAATTACAAAACAGCAGAATTCTCGTGACCGGAGGCGCCGGTTTCATCGGGTCCAATCTTATCGAAAGCCTTTTAAGCCAAAATAATGAAGTAATTTGTCTCGATAATTTTTCAACCGGCAAAAAAGCCAATATTGCAAACTTCCTGAATAACAAGCATTTCAAGCTGATTGAAGGTGATATCCGCTGTCTTGATATTTGCAGACAGGCGTGCGACGGAGCAGATTATGTATTGCACCAGGCGGCACTCTGCTCGGTTCCACGCTCGATAAAAGATCCGCTTACGTCTGCAGAAGTGAATATAATGGGATCTTTGAATGTACTGCTGGCAGCATGTGATGCTAAAGTGAAACGTTTTGTTTATGCCGCAAGCAGTTCAACTTATGGAGACAGCAAGACACTGCCAAAAGTTGAAGATGAGATCGGCAAACCGCTTTCGCCGTATGCAATAACCAAATATGTCAATGAACTGTTCGCAGATAATTTTTCCAGGCTCTACGGGATCCAAACTATAGGGTTGCGCTATTTCAACGTATACGGGGAACGACAGGATCCATTAGGCGCATATGCGGCAGTGATTCCGAAGTTTTTCATTTCACTGATAAAGCATGAAAGACCGGTAATAAATGGCGACGGCTCTTATTCCCGCGATTTCACTTATGTGTCTGATGTTGTACAAGCCAATCAATTGGCTGCGCTGGCAGATACTCCTGAAGCAGTAAATACGGTTTATAATATTGCCTACGGGGCTAAAACAACTTTGAATGAATTATTCCATGCGATAAAAACTAACTTGTCCAGACATGATGAAGAGATTTCAACAATAGAGCCCGTTTACGGAGTTGAACGAGTTGGAGACGTCCCTCATTCGCTGGCAAATACAAACAAAGCAAAAACTCTTTTAGGCTATAAGCCTAAGTTCAATATTCACGCAGGTCTTGCTGAAGCCGCTGAATGGTACTGGCAGAATTTCAAAGTCAATCATTGATTCTGGTTTAGTAGTTTTATATTGACGGAAGTTAAAAAAGCCTGATAAAAGCAGTTCAGCTTAACTCGAAAATCTTCCAATCCTTTATCATAACATTTCTAATAATTTAACCTTATAAAAAAAGTTGCTGAAAAATGAATGAAGGTTGTCGCAAAATATCATCGGGCGAATTAAAATTGGCAATTATCGGCCTGGGTTATGTCGGCTTACCGCTGGCGGTCGAATATGGAAAATATTATGACACTATCGGGTTTGACATAAATGAACGCAGAATCAAGGCGTTGATGGCTGGACAGGACAGTACTTTGGAAACCACCGCCGAAGAATTGGCGGCGGCAAGAAAATTAACTTATTCCTCCGACCCGGAAAAATTACGCGGACGCGACATATACATCGTAACAGTGCCGACGCCAGTAGACAAGTACAACCAACCAGACCTGACTCCCTTGTATAAAGCCAGCGAAACAGTCGGCAAAATTATGTCCCCCGGCTGCATCATTATTTATGAAAGCACGGTTTATCCCGGCTGCACTGAGGAAGAATGCGTGCCGGTACTGGAGAAATTCAGCGGCCTGAAATTCAATATTGACTTCTTCTGCGGCTACAGTCCGGAACGCATCAATCCGGGAGACAAGGAACACACTCTGACAAAAATCCTCAAAATCACCAGCGGTTCGACGCCTGAATCGGCGGAAACAGTCAACGCGCTCTACTCCAGCATTATTAAAGCAGGCACACATCGGGCAGCCAGCATTAAAGTGGCCGAAGCCGCTAAAGTAATCGAAAATTCGCAGCGGGATATTAATATCGCGTTTGTAAATGAACTGTCCAAGATATTCAGACTTATCGGGATCGACACCATACAGGTATTGGAAGCCGCCGGAACTAAGTGGAATTTTATGCCGTTCCGTCCGGGGCTGGTCGGTGGACACTGCATCGGAGTTGACCCTTATTATCTCACTCACAAAGCGGAATCTCTCGGCTATCATCCCGAGATTATTTTGTCAGGACGACGCCTCAATGACGGCATGGGGAATTATGTTGCGGGCGAAGTCGTAAAATTGATGATTCGCAAGGGACATACCATAAAGGACAGCCGGATACTGCTGCTGGGCCTGACGTTCAAGGAAAACTGTCCCGATATCCGCAATTCCCGCGTTGTTGACGTTTACCGCGGCCTCAAGGAGTTCGGCTGTCAGGTTGATGTTTATGATCCATGGGCCAATGTTGAAGATGTAAGGCATGAATATGGCATCGAGCTTATCAAAAGCCGCGATGTGCTGAAAACCATGAAAGGCAACTATGACGCGGTAGTGCTGGCAGTGGCACACCGCCAGTTCAAAGAATTGGACTACAGCCACTTTAACAAAACGAACCTGGTCATTTACGACATCAAGGGCGTTCTCCCCAGGGAAATTGTAGACGGCAGATTGTAAATCTTCATTTTAATATGGAATCACCATTATGAAAAAAGTCATCATTACCGGAGGGGCCGGTTTTATTGGCTCAGCATTGATCCGGCATTTGATTAAAGAAACTGACTGGCAGGTGCTGAACCTCGACAAGCTTACTTATGCCGGATGCCTGGAAAGTCTGAATGAAGTCAGCAGCAATACACGCTACAAGTTCACTAAAGCCGACATCTGTGACCGTTCAGCCGTTGAGAGAATATTTGCTGAATTCAAACCGGACGCAATAATGCATCTGGCCGCCGAATCACATGTTGACCGTTCGATAGACGGCCCGATGGAATTCATCCAAACCAACATCGTCGGTACCGCAACATTGCTGCATGCTGCCAGAGAATATTGGTTAACGCTTGATGACGCGGGAAAAAAGAATTTCCGTTTCCAGCATATTTCCACCGATGAAGTATACGGCAGTCTCGGACCGGAAGGATATTTCACAGAAACCACGCCTTATGATCCGAGGTCTCCGTATTCAGCAAGCAAAGCGTCCAGCGACCATCTGGTCATGGCCTGGTTCCATACTTACGGGCTGCCGGTTTTGATCACCAATTGTTCAAACAATTACGGGCCGTACCATTTCCCGGAAAAACTTATTCCGCTGATGATTCTCAACGCTTTGCACGGACTCCCCCTGCCCGTATATGGACGCGGTGACAATATCCGCGACTGGCTGTATGTCGAAGATCACGCCAAAGCTTTACATCTGGTATTGGAAAAAGGCATTCCAGGAGAAACCTACAATGTAGGCGGCAATAATGAACGGACAAACCTGGAAGTGACTTATGCCATCTGCGATACACTGGATGAACTTGCCGCTGAACGCAAAGCTCCAAACTTGTCTTCGTACCGCAATTTGATTAAGTTCGTCCAGGATCGGCCGGGACATGATATGCGTTATGCGATTGATGCCTCAAAATTAAAAACCGAGCTCGGCTGGCAGCCGACGGAAAATTTCGATACCGGAATCCGCAAAACAGTTGAATGGTATTTGAACAATACCTGGTGGTGGCAGCCGATCAGAGAAGGCAAATATTCCGGACAAAGACTAGGCAATACTAAATAATTTTATTATGGCTGAGCAACAAAGGATTTCATCATGAAGCGTAAAGGGATTATTTTGGCAGGGGGCAGCGGAACCAGACTCCATCCCAGTACCAGGGTTGTATCGAAACAACTTCTGCCGGTTTATGATAAACCGATGATTTTCTATCCATTGAGCACATTAATGCTGGCCGGCATCAATGAGATTCTGATAATCTCGACACCATCGGATACGCCGCGCTTTGAACAACTGCTTGGAGACGGTTCTCAATGGGGCCTTGATTTGAATTATGCAGTACAACCTTCACCAGACGGACTGGCTCAGGCGTTTATCATTGGAGAAAAATTTATAGGCGATTCCTGCTGCGCAATGGTGCTTGGCGATAATATTTTCTATGGTTATAATTTCTCGGAACTGCTGAAAGACGCCCATTCGCAGCCGACGGGAGCAACAGTTTTTGCCTATCAGGTCGCCGACCCGGAACGCTACGGGGTCGTGGAATTCGACTCAGACTTCAATGCAATCAGTATCGAGGAAAAACCGCAAAATCCCAAGTCGCGATACGCCGTTACCGGACTTTACTTCTATGATCATAATATTATTGAGATTGCCAAACAAATCAAACCATCCGCCCGCGGGGAATTAGAAATCACCGATGTCAATAGAATTTATCTGGAACAGCGTAAATTGACGGTTAAAATTTTAAGCCGCGGGATGGCATGGCTCGATACCGGCACCCATGATTCTCTGCTCGAAGCCTCGCAGTATATCGCAACTATTGAAAAACGCCAGGGATTAAAGATTTCCTGTCCGGAAGAAATAGCGTGGCGCAACAACTGGATTGATCGCCGGCAACTGGAAACACTAGCCAATCTTTATGGCAAAAGCTCGTATGCGGATTATTTGAAAACACTGCTCTTGTGACTCAATCCCTAATTATGAAAAAGTCATTTGATTTCCTTCTACGATTTTTGGACCGTGATTTTTTCTTATCCAAACGGCAAATATTATTTGCAGTCCTGGCATTGTTGATTATTGGAATAGGGCTGCGTTGCGGCTATTGGACGATGCGCGACCGCCCTCCCCGCGATGAAATCTTTTATATTCAGGCAGTTGAGAACATTAACCGCAATGATCCCGCATGGTTTGAAAAATATAATTATTTCGGCCCGCTGATGCCGCTGACGGCTGCTTTTGTCTGCCGTTTCGGCATTGCGCCGGAAACTGCATTGCGGACACTCAATGCAGTCTATTCCGCCTTATGGTTATTAATCGTGTTTTTTCTATGTTATGAGGTATTCGGCAGTAGCGCCATCGGCCTGCTGGGAATGACGTTAGCCGTATTTAATCCGTATTCAATCCGAATGTCATGTCAAATTCTGCGGGAACCGCTCTATCTTTTGATATTCACGGTAAGTTTATGGCTTGCGGTAAGGTTTATTAAGAATCAAGGCTCAAATCTGCTCTATCCGCTGCTTCTGGCCGGGTTGACTGTGCTTGGTTTCCTTACCAGATATGAAGGACTTGAAATCAGCCTGTTCCTGCCGTTGGCCATCATAGTTATTCTCATGCAATGCAAATGGCAGCGCCTCAGAATATGCATTTATGGTTTTGCTGTCTATTTGTTCACGGTCGGTTTAATAGTTGGCGCGTTGATTAATTTTAATAATATTTATATATGCAGCGCCAATCAGAAAGCCATTGGTTATTTCAGGTTCTTTACCGAAAATAGTTTAAAATGACATTCCTGAATGCTTTTTTTCTGGTTAACTTTCTGCCCTGGGGACTAATAACACTGGCTGGAATTTTACTGTTTTTCAGAGGAAACTATCAGCAGGAAAAATGGTATTATCCGCTACTGTTCATTATTGTTGTTCTGGCAGTCATTTCACTCTGGCGGATTCCCTTGTTGAGGGACCGGCGCTATGCCATGCCAATTATTGTTCCCGGAATAGTCGTCAGTTCTTTTGTATTAATGATATTGCCGGGAATTCTTAATAAATTCAAAGTATCGCACGCTAAGGCGATGACCAGGGTTATCATAATTGTATTACTGATTGCCTGCGTTGCAAAAACTATGCGCGTGCAAGAGAATAAAGATTATCTTCATGATATTTCCGAAGTTATCAAATCGGATTGCCGGAAAAACAATATTAAAAGAAATGCGGCATTACTGGTTTTCGGCAATCCCGGAGGACGTTTTAACCTCGATAATAATGTCGATGAAATTAATGCAGCAAACAGACATTACAATAGCCATTTTGCGGATGTTGAATTCCAATTCGCAAACCTGGATACGGAATACCTGAAAGCCTCACATCCGCTGCTTTATCTGCTTTGTGCAGAACCGGAATCGGGCAGCTTTGCGGCGGCATGGAAAAATAAATTTATTGATAACCCGGAATTAGTCTTCGAGTATGTCAACAGAAAACAAATCGCATACCGCCTGTACCGGGTGGTATCTCAATATAAATCCGCCTGGATGAACTCTGATGAACTTGAACATCTGCTGACAAATGAGAATAACTTATTGCAAAATGGAGATTTCAAAAGAAAATACCGTATTCTCCCTCAGGATAACATCTCTAAAATTTTACAGGAACGGGGAATCAAGCTGTCCGAAAACACAGAAGTCTATCTTCCCGAGGGTTGGGTTATAAATCCGGGACATGGCTGGGCGGCAAATTGCAGTCCGGTTTCCATCAAGTTTATTGAAGAGAACAATACGCTAAATGTTCAAAGCAAGGACATGATTTCGATATATTCGCAGGGGACGCTTGATAGCGGTAAAACTTATCTGATTGCTGCTTACGCTAGTTCTGAAAGCCAGGGATGCTTTATGCCATCTGTATATACTTATGATGAAAACGATAAATACATCAGGACAATCAACTTAAAGGGAATTGAACTTAGCAATAAAGGCAATAGATATTTGATCCCATTTACGCTTAAGAATCACGAGAAAGGCAGATTGGCGTTGCTTTTCTCCGGTGATGTAAGCATTAGAAATGTCACGGTTCTTCCGGCGGAAATGGTCACAAAATAGTATTTGAGCACAGTCTCAATTTTGAAATACTTGCTGCCCAAAAATCTATGCTGTTGTTTTTTTGCATTTCTGGATTTTCAGTGTAACCTTTTGGCGATCCATGCTACTATATACAATAGTGATCTTCCCGCTAAAACAGGCTTTGCCCGGGAGTGGGAAATGGAATTTTTATAGTTTTGGTAAATAATTAATTTAAAAAACGAAGTTTGCCTGAATTTTTGCGAATTATTCAGGCTGATATCAAGGAAAAATAAATGATATATCCCAATCGAACCGACGGCATGACCGTCTCGCGGTTTACCGTGCCGCATAAATTACAGACAAACCAACCTTTGGATAATTATCCCAAAAACGCTGCAACAAAAGTTTTTACCGTAATTTGCGCCAAATTGCTGCTCGGTTGCTTAATACTGCTGCCGCCCAATACCGGCAAAGCCCAAGGAAATGATTTTCAGCACGAATTTAAAACATGGACTTTTGACGGCAAAGAAAATACCCAGGGGAATGATTTTCAGCACGAATTTAAAACATGGGTAACCCCATGGACGAAGAAGCCTCTGTACGATGCCCAGGACAATTTCCATTTTGCCATTATATCCGACCGTACCGGCGGAGTCCGTCCGGATATTTTTGAGGAAGCGATAAAGGAAGTAAATTTATTGCAGCCGGATTTTGTGATTTGTATCGGAGACCTTATTCAAGGTTATACCAACGACCGTCCGGAATTGCTCAAAGAGTGGAAAAACTTAAACTCGCTCGTCCAGCAATTGGACATGCGCTTTTTTTACACTCCCGGTAATCACGATATCGCACCTGGCAGTTGTATTTCAATGTATCCGGAAACGCGCAAGATATGGGGTGAATTATTAGGGCCTGCTTACTATCATTTTGTATATAAAAACGTTCTCTTTTTAGTTCTCCATTCGCACGAAACCGCGGAAGACAGCCTCGGACAGCAGCAAGTTGACTGGGCAATAAAAGTATTGAACCAACACCCGGATGTAAGAGAGACGTTTGTTTTCATGCACTACCCGCTATGGGAATTCCCTAAAGACAAAGATGTGGAGAGATTTTTCAAGGAATTAAGCAAGAGGAACCATACGGTTTTCGCCGGACATTTACATCAATATAGAAAAAGCGAAAGAAACAACCAGCGCTATATTCGTCTGGCAACCACCGGCGGACTCATCGCTAGTGGCGCGGAATATGGCATCTTCGACCATTTCATGTGGGTTTCGGTGGTCGGGGATCGGCGTCCCATACTGGCTAATGTCATGCTTAACGGCGTCAAGGATGAGGATATATTCACCGAGGAGATGGAGAGGCTAATCAGAAATATCAGTTCCGACCGGAATAAAATTGTTTACAACAACAAAAACTTTTACTTGCCGATTACAATAAAGAATACCTGTAAAACTTCACTGAAATACAAAGTCAAGTTTTCCGGGAATGACAACTGGAGTTTTTCAACTCCGGCCTTCTCCGGGGAAATCGCTCCTGGCGGAGAGGCTACTTTACCGGTAAAAGGCAGAGCCGAAACAATCATTCCGGTACCTGCGGCCGAATGTGAATTTGCAATAACCGGACGCAGTAAGTTCAAAGCCCAGATTCCGACCTCGCTTTTTCTGATCGATAATTTTATCTCCACAGTACCGTATATCATGGAACCTCCAGTCATTGACGGGAAATTGGATGATAAATGCTGGCAGGTACCGGGATATGGTACATTCCGGAATTACGTTGATCTCAATATATCGAAAGCCGAAACCAAAACATGGCTGGCTTATGACAAAGATTTTCTTTACTGGGCGGTAAAATGCTACGAACCGGACAAATCGAAAATCGTAGCCGAGACTAAAGGCGATCCCGCGTTATGGGATAATGATTATATCGAATTATTCCTGGATACCGACTATGACTTGAAAAATGATTATCACATCAGAATCAATCCGAAGAATGTGATATATGGGGAGTGCCGTAATAACAAGAAATTCAATGTGGCGGTCAAAAGTGCGGTAAACTTCGATGCGGACGGCTGGACCATGGAAATGGCAATCCCATGGAAAGATTTGAATATCAGCCAACCGCAAGGCAAAAATATGGGGGTCCTTTTTTCGAGAAACAGACCGTGCCGGGACGGTGTTTCCCAGTTGCCGGTAACCGGTCAAGGCAGCCCCAGCCCGAAAAAATTCGGTACGCTCAAGTTGCTTCCGTCCATAATCGATGCATCAGCCCACCAATAAACCGGCGGTTCCGTTTTTTGTTGGGAAGTATTATTACAAACTGCACTTCAAGTGTTGGCATATCACGATAATGACGTTTTATTGAAAGAAATGCTCCAGCCAGGAAAGCACTAGATTAAGTGATCGATAATTTCAGAATATTAAAAAACAGCGGGATTTTATATATACGGCTGTTGATAACTTCAGTAGCAAGCCTGTTTATATCGCGCATTGTACTTCAAAGTTTGGGTGCGGCGGATTTCGGACTGTATAGTGTGGTCGGCGGCATTGTTGTTATGTTGAATATTTTGAACGTCACCATGGTTTCAACATCATTCCGCTACATTGCGTTTGAGCTGGGGCAAGACAATCAGAAAAGTATCAACGAGGTATTCAACACAAGTTTACTTATACACGCTTGTCTGGCATTGGTAGTTGTTCTTTTTGCAGAAACCGCGGGTAGTTTTTATATTCATCATTATCTGAATATTCCTAAGGACAGTATTGATGACGCCATGTTTGTATTCCGTTTTTCTGTATTAGCCACTGTTTTTTCAATATTCAGCATTCCTTTTCAAGGCCTGCTTACCGCGCATGAAAATTTTTCAACACTCGCTGCGATAGAAGTGATTTCAGTATTGCCACGGTTGGTTGCCGCAATTATACTAATTTATTATTTAGGCAATAGACTAAGGCTGTATTCTGTATTAATGGCAGGCGCGACAGCAATTCCTGCGATTATGTATATATTGTATTGCCGTAAAAAATATGCGGCTACTGTCCGCTGGAACTTGCAACGGGATATAAACAAATATAAGGGAATGATAGGTTTTTCCGGCTGGATAATGCTGGGGGCCGGAGCCAATATCGGGCAGACGCAAGGAACCGCGTTAATCTTAAATTCATTTTTCGGGACAATACTGAATACGTCATACGGGATTGCCAATCAGGTAAATTGCCTTATTATAATGTTCGCGCGCAGTCTCGGGCAGGCAGCCATACCGCAAATTACGAAAAGTTACAGCAGCAACAATTTTAACAGAACATTTCAGCTAGCCTGTTACACCTGCAAATACTCTTTTTTCCTGATGATGTTACCGGCATTGCCAATTCTTTTAGAAACAGATTTCATTTTGAAATTGTGGCTGGGAACAGTACCTCAATATACCGGCATTTTTTGTAAGCTATTGGTAGTCAATGCGCTGCTGGCAAATATAAGCTCCGGCCTGCCTCCCGTGATTCACGCAACCGGGAAGATAAAAATTTTCCAGATACTTGGCAGCGTCACTTCTCTGCTAAGTCTTCCGGTTTCATATATTTTATTCAAATTCGGATATCCGCCGTTCGCAATTTTCGCAGTATATATTGTCACTACTTTAATGAATTTTGTAATATGCCTGGTGTTGCTGAAAAAGCTTATTAATTTCAATGTGAAAAATTTTATAAAAATATTCTATTTAAAGATACTTTACGTTTCAGCATGTGTATCTCCGCTTTTTTTAATACAGAATTTATTTCAGGACGGGTTGGCGCGATTTATTCTTTTGTCCGCGTTTGCTATAATTTGGTTTTTAATTGCAATGTATCTCGTTGGTCTGGATAAAAAGGAGAAAGAACTAATTGGCGTAATGCCTCTAATGAAATTAGGTGTAAATTATATTTTAAAATTTAACTCCAGGAAAGGGAATGCACTAATCCTTTTTTAGGATAAAATTACTTTCTGATATAGTAATATAGTGATTTTTAGGAGTTACAGTTGCAAATCAGACTGCGCCTCAGCAGATAAATTCAAAAAACAGGAACGCTTCCGATAATATGAAAAATAAAAATAATCAGAGCCAATCTTCCCGAGAATACTGGAATAATTATTACCATAATCATCGTCATCCTTTCGAACCATCGTCTTTCGCTGTATATGTTAAGGATAAATATCTTACTGATAATATAGTCAACGGCGATTTGATCGAACTGGGATGCGGCAACGGACGCGACAGTATATTTCTTGCCAGTGATGAGCGAATAAACGTGCACGGAGTAGATCAGATTGCTGAAGAAATAAGATATCTTTCTGAAAAATACGAAAAAAGCAATTTATCTTTTTTTGAGTCAGATTTTACCCAAAAAAAAGCAGAAAATAATTATAATTGGATTTATTCAAGATTTGTGTTTCATGCTATTTCTGAAGAGATGGAAGACCGAACCCTGAAATGGATTAGAAAAACCTTACGTCCCGGCGGTTTGTTCTTTCTGGAAGCCAGAAGCAAAAAAGATGAAAAACTGGAAAAAGCAGTAAAAGCAAACCACTACCGCCGCTTCTTGGATTTTAATACCATACAAGCTAAAATTCAATCACACCAACTGACCATAATAGAAGCAATAGAGGAACAAAATCTGGCAGTATATGAAAATGAAAATCCATATATTATCAGACTGGTCGCTCAACTGCAAATACAAGAGTAAAGCATCCTTACGATCGTTCAAAAACGTAATTTAAACAAGTCTTTAAAATACGCAAAAAAATAACAGAAATTTAATCCAACCCCTAAATCAATGGCTGGCAAGATGGAAGATTTATCTGCATACAATCCCGAAGGTTCCGATTTGCGTAAAGCACAATTAAAAATGCTTGACATCCTTATCGAAGTGGCTAAAATCTGTGATCAAAACAATATTCCTTACTGGCTCTCTTTCGGCACATTATTAGGCGCAGTCCGGCATAGAGGCTTTATCCCGTGGGACGATGATTTAGATATTGAAGTTGAACGTAAAAACTATAAAAAACTATTAACTTGCCTTGAACGGGAATTACCGCCTTCGATGACATTGCAGTATGAAGGAAATGAAAAACATTATTGCTTCAGATATGCAAAAGTAAGAGACCGCAACTCTTTCATACAAGAAAAAAGTTCGATTGATTTTAAAGAAAAAGGAATTTTTATTGATATTTTCTACCGGGAATATTCCACCGGATTGCTAAAAAAAATAGCTGAAAGGCTATTAGGGGGAGCTATTCTTTATTCCAAGTTAAGCACATATCAAGACAGAAGAGAAAAGATTCATCAAAGGTTAATTAATAGCCAGAGAATTCTTCTCTCGGAATGTTTTACCTTTCTTGCGAGGGGAATTGCCCTTGCATTACCATTCAATAAGCTGTTCATATCTTTAAAAATAGGCGCAATCAGCACCAAAGGCATTGATAAAAAATACATTTTCCCGCTCACTGAAATATATTTCGAAGGATTAAAATTCAAAAGCCCGGGGAATCCTGATGCCTGCCTAAAGCAAATTTATGGCAACTACATGAAAATACCATCGCCGGAAAATAGAATTGTCCATGCAACCAAGATTGAATTTTACAATAATTAAAGTATCAGGAATAAATGGTTCCATACAATCGCAAATCCTTGCTTTTGCATAACCGCCTGATCAAAATTTTTAAATTTACCATATGAATATTCTCTGGATCACAAATACCATCTTCCCCGCTCCAAGTGAAGCATTAGGCAGACCCGCGCCGGTAGTGGGCGGCTGGATGTATGACATAGCAAAAAGGATAGCGGCAGAGCAGGGAATCCAGCTGGGGGTTGCCGCAACATATAACGGTTTGGAACTTAAAATCCTTAAAATTGACGGGGTAGTTTATTACCTGCTGCCGGCAAAAACAATTACACGCTACCTCAAACATCTTGAACCTGTCTGGAATAAAGTATGCAAGGAGTTTAATCCGGATATCGTACATATACACGGCACTGAATACATTCATGGACTGGCCTGTATGCGTGCGTGTCCATTATTAAATTATGTTATATCGATACAAGGCCTGGTAGGAGTGTATTCCAGGTATTACTATGCAGGCATAAGCTGTTTTGATATTTTAAAGAACATAACGTTCCGGGATATTGTTCGTTTTGACACGTTATTTCAAGGGAAAAATAAATTCGAACAACGCGGGATTTTTGAGAAAGAATATCTGCGGAGAACACGCCATGTCATTGGACGGACAAACTGGGATCTGGCTCATGCAAAAAATATTAATCCTTCCGTAAATTATCACTTTTGCAATGAAACGCTTCGCGATGGCTTTTATACCGCGCCCAAGTGGGATATTAATAACAAAACTGATTACACAATTTTTTTGAGCCAGGCAAATTATCCTGTAAAAGGATTGCATCAGGTACTTAAAGCTGTAGCTATATTGAAAACTGATTTCCCGAAAATCAAAGTCAGGGTGGCCGGTCCAAGCATCATCAATAACAATGAGGTAATCGCCAAAATCAAGCTTAGCGGTTATGGCTCATACATCCGCCGTTTGATTAAAAAACTGAATTTAAGCACCCATGTGGAATTTACCGGTTCACTCACCGCGGAACAAATGATTGTTGAATACCGGAATGCGCATTTATTTATTTGCCCGTCAAGTATCGAGAACAGTCCCAACTCTCTGGGCGAGGCTCAATTGCTTGGAGTGCCTGTTATCGCTTCTTATGTCGGCGGAACCCCGGATATGGTTATACATGGTGAAACAGGGTTATTGTATCGCTTCGAAGAAGTCGAGATGCTGACGCTGCATATTAGAAAATTATTCACTGACACAGACCTTGCTTTAAGCCTGTCAGCCAACGGAATCAGGGCGGCTGAATCACGTCATAATCGTCAAAACAATCTCGCGCATACACTGGATATTTACAGAAAGCTGAGTCTATGACAGCAGTCATAATTTTGGGTATTATGGCAACATTTTTTGCCTGGCTCGAAGATACCGGAAAATATAAACATGGCTTAAAGATTTCTTTTGGGCTGATTTTTCTTTTCCTGGCGTTAAGATATGATTACGGGAATGATTACCCAGTCTATCTAGCTGCATTCGGGGAAATAAACAGCTATGAGAATATTAATTTTTCTGGTAATTTCAGGGATATGGAAATCGGGTGGGTTTTCTTATGTTGGCTGTGTAAGCCCATTGGCTTTTTCGGAATGACGGCAATTCTGGCATTACTTAACTGCCTGGTGTATTATAACTTTTTCAAAAAATTTGTTCCAAATAAGTATTATTGGTTTGCCGTTTTCCTATTTATATTCAATCCCGTATTCATGTTAGTCCCCTGTTCGGCAATGCGGCAGAATGTGGCAATTTTATTATTTGTATTTTCCCTGAATTACCTGTATAAGAAAAAAGCAATTCGTTACTTGCTCTGCATTGGCCTGGCTTCACTTTTTCACTCTAGCGCGTTAATATTGTTTCCTGTATATTTATTGGGGGGACTAAATTGGACTATTAATAAAGCGACTGTAGTTATTGCCTTTTCAATTTTTGTATCATTATTCATGTTTGGAACATTCATTATGCCTTATATGAACCAATTCATCGGCAGCTATTTTGAGAAATATGAAATTTATAAAGTTGATGAAGGAGTTGTCGGAACAGGCCTAGGTATCCTTTGCTTATCCGCATTATTTATTTTGATATTGTATTATGGAAGATTTCAGAATAACGAAAATGCATTAATCTTCAAAATCGCGATTATCAGTTTTATTTTCCTTCCATTGGGTATGTTGATTATGTTGACCGCGAGAATAGGAATGTACTTTCAGCCGGCGTTGATTGCGGTATATCCGATTACTTTGACAAATATTAAAAGTATTCTACTGCGAAATGTCATGTTGTCCTTTTTGATCTTTTTTTCTCTTTATTATTTCTTTACTTTTTTTCAATCTGATATTTGGCAGGACGCTTTCTACACTTACCAGACTATTTTATCCGCGCCCCAATGGTACTGAATATAATCATTAACAGCAACACCAAACACCATTTAAAGTCAATTCATGATGAATGTCAATAAGCATCTAAGAGTTTTGATCATATCTCATAACGCGCTGTCTGATGCTCAAAACAATGGAAAAACACTGTCTGCTTTTTTCAGACATTGGAATAGAGATGATTTAGCTCAGTTGTATTTAACTACTGATGTTCCAGATTTTTCCTTATGCGGAAGATTTTTTCAAATAACTGACATTGATATTTTAAAACGAGCTTTTTTCAATAAGCGGATTCAAGGGCGGCAGGTTGCTGAGTCAGACTTGCACAAGATAAAAGCCGTCAAAAATAAGGTAACGGAAAGTCCGGTATTCAAGCTGATGAGAAAAAATATTTCCCCTCTCTTCAGGCTGTCACGTGACTGGTTATGGAATATTGCAGACTACAGGACCCGCGCCATGATGGCATTTGTGGATGAGTTTAAGCCGCAAGTAGTCTTTTTTCAATCTTCGAGCGGAGTATTTGCATATTCGCTTGTCAAATGGATATGCCTGAGTAGAAATATTCCATTGATTATGCAAACCACCGATGATTACGTTTCGGGCAAATTCACATTGGACCCGTTTTTCTGGATTCAGCATATCCGGTTGAAATGCGTGTATAAATGGGCTGTTGCATATTCAGATTGTATAATTGCGATTGGGGATAAAATGGCGACGGAATATCGCTCGCGTTTCGGCGGCAATTATTTTGTTGCAATGAATTCAGTTCCAGCCCTTAAACTTCCTCATTATACCAGGCAGGATAAGACCATTAGATTTTTATATGCCGGGAATTTAGGCCTGGGCCGGTGGAAAGTGCTGGCGCTTATTGCCGAATGTCTTAAAGAGCTTCAACAGGAGGAATCTTTAAGCGGGGAGCTCGCGATATATTCACTGGTTAAACCAGACACGAAGGAACTGGCGTCTTTGAATAACCCGCCATTCAGCTCATTCAAAGGCGCTCTAAACACTGATGAACTGAATCGTGAAAAAACGTTCTCCGATATTCTTGTGCATGTTGAGGCTTTCGATAGAGCCAACAGGCATATTACCCGACTTTCCATTTCAACCAAAATCCCTGAATATCTGGCCTCCGGCAGATGTATTTTCGCCGTTGGCCCTAAAAATGTGGCATCCATGCAGTATATTACTGAATACGATCTTGGCATTGCAGTCATGTCAAATAAAAAATCAGCGATTAAACAAGCCATGAAAGCAATAATGCTTGACCATGAAAGCAGGGCTCGATATGCGGTCAAGGGTACGGAAATCGCCAGGCTGCGGCACAACGCGGACAAAACAGCAGAAAGCATTTTGCAAATAATTACGTCAACAGTTAATAAAGCCGGAAAAGCATAGGAAAACGCGTGGATATTTTCAATAAATTAAATATATTCGAAAGGAGTTTGTTATGTTCAAAAACAAGACACTATTGATTACTGGCGGCACCGGATCATTCGGCAATGCGGTTTTGGAACGGTTTCTGGATTCAGAATTGAAGGAAATCCGGATTTTCAGCCGCGACGAAAAAAAGCAGGATGACATGCGTAAAAAGTATAATAATCCGAAACTGAAATTTTATATCGGTGACGTACGGGACCGGCAAAGCGTGTGCGGCGTGGTCAACGGAGTAGATTACATCTTTCACGCCGCCGCACTGAAGCAGGTGCCGTCGTGCGAGTTCTTCCCGCTGGAGGCGGTCAAAACTAACGTGCTGGGCACCGCCAATGTACTGGAGGCGGCGATTGTCGCCAAAGTAAAAAAAGTGGTGGTGCTAAGCACGGATAAAGCCGTTTATCCGATCAACGCCATGGGCTTGTCGAAGGCGGTGATGGAAAAAGTTATGATCGCCGAATCGCGCAATCAGCCGGAAGGCGGTACTGTAATGTGCGGCACCCGTTACGGGAATGTCATGGCGTCACGCGGTTCGGTAATTCCGCTGTTTGTGGAGCAGTTCAAAGCAGGCCTCCCGCTGACGGTTACCGACCCGAAAATGACTCGTTTCATGATGACGCTGGGAAGCGCGGTGGATTTGGTGATGTTCGCGTTCAAACATGGACATCAAGGTGATATTTTCGTACAAAAAGCGCCGGCCGCGACCATCGGCGATCTGGCACAGGCGCTGAAAGAGCTCTATTGCTCCGACAGCGAGATCAAGGTAATTGGTACCAGGCACGGGGAAAAGCTGTATGAGTCCCTGGTCAACCGCGAAGACATGGCTAAGGCCATTGACATGGATGAGTATTTTAGGATACCAGCCGACACCAGAGATTTAAACTACAACTTATATTTTACTGACGGCTCCGCCCAGATCGGCGCTACGGAAGAATATCATTCGCACAACACGCGCCGTTTAGATGTGGAAGGCATTAAACAACTCCTGCTGTCGCTGGATTTTATCAAAAAAGACCTTGAAAAAGTGAGGAGTGAGGAGTGAGGAGTGAGAACATTATGATAAAGCCACATAAAAAACTGAACGTTTGGCAATTAGCCATGGACATAGTTGAAGATGTATATAACCTTTCAGAAACATTCCCCGTGAATGAACGATTTGGCTTGACTTCTCAACTGCGTCGTTGCGCTGTTAGTGTTCCCAGCAATATTGCCGAAGGGGCGGCTAGAAATACAACAAAAGAATTTATAAATTTTCTGCATATTGCACAAGGTTCGCTTTCTGAATTAGATACCCAGTTAGAAATATCTTTTCGGCTTAAATTAATCAATCAAGAGTATTTATTATCTTTAGATTCAAAATTATTACAAGTAGATCAAATGCTCTCCGGATTAATATCGTCACTTAAAAAAACTCCTAACTCCTAACTCCTAACTCCTAACTCCTAACTCCTAACTTTGGAGAAATAAAAATGCTGAAAATTGGCATTACCGGACAGCCTGGATTTGTCGGTTCCCACTTGTATAATTACTTGGGACTGCAAAAGAATATCGAACGGATACCGTGCGATGACGCATTTTTTCAGGATGAAGCGGCATTGCGGAATTTTGTCAGGCAATGCGATGTGATTGTCCATCTGGCCGCGATGAACCGTCATCCGGACATGCAGGTCATCTATGATACTAACGTCCGGCTGGTACGGCAGCTTATTGCCGCGATGGAGTCGGAAAACGTCACCCCGCATGTACTGTTTTCATCCTCAACCCAGGAAGACAAAGACAACCTTTACGGAGCTTCAAAGCGTGAGGGACGGCTACTCCTGGATGAATGGGCTGCGCGCTCCGGCGGCAAGTTTACCGGGTTAGTGATTCCGAACGTTTTCGGTCCATTCGGACGGCCTAACTATAATTCCATGGTAGCGACGTTCTGCCACAAGCTTACTCATGAAGAAATACCGGAAGTGCTGGTTGATTCGTCCGTCAAATTAATCTATGTCGGAGACTTATGTCGCGAAATTTTCACGGTAATTGCCGGAACTATAACAGATAACCCATATTACGTTCCCCACAATGCAGAGAAAAAAGTCACGGAGATTCTGGCGTTATTGGTGAAATACAAAGAGCAGTATTATGACGCGGGAATTGTTCCACATATCGCGGATAGTTTTGAACAAAGCCTGTTTAATACTTTTGTCTGCTATATTGACCACCAGCAATATTACCCGCGCCAGTTAAAGCTCAATACCGATGTGCGCGGTTCATTTGTCGAAACTATTAAGCTTGACCACACCGGCGGCCAGGTTTCGTTCTCCACTACTCATCCAGGAATCACTCGCGGCAATCACTATCATACCCGCAAGTTTGAACGGTTTGCGGTAATTAAGGGGAAAGCCAGACTGCAACTCAGACGGATTGGCGGTAATGAAGCGCTGAATTTTGACATTGACGCCGATGTTTGTCCGGGATACGTGGATATGCCGATATGGTACACTCATAATATCACCAATACCGGCAATGACACGGTCTATACCATTTTTTGGATAAATGAATTTTATAATCCGGAAGATGGCGATACCTATTTTGAGAACGTTTGAAGAAAAGACAAAAGACAAAAGATAAAAGTATAAAGATAAAAGTGAGTAAACCTAAACGTAAAAATGAAGAGCATGAGTAACGATTTAAATAAACGACTTTTTTGTTTTGCAATAGAGTGCTTAAAATTTATCAAAACGTTACCTGACTCTACTGAATATAAAGTTATAAAGCATCAACTTGCAAAAAGTTCAACATCATCCGGGGCTAATTACGAGGAATCGCAGGCCGGTTCATCCAAAGCTGATTTTGCCAATAAAGTTAGAATATCTCTTCGTGAAATGCGTGAATCAAATTATTGGTTAAGAATTATAAGTGGAATCAGAGAAAACGAGACCAACAGTCAGGAATTAAATTGGTTAATTAAAGAATCACATGAATTGAAGAATGTTTTGGGATCGATTGTCCAAAAAACAAGAGACTCGTAACGGTTTTAAAAACTTTTATCTTTAAACTTTTATCTTTTATCTTAAAGGAGCCATATGACAACAGCCAAACTTAAAGTAATGACCGTCTTGGGAACACGCCCGGAAATAATCCGGTTGGCGGCGGTAATTTCTACTCTGGAAAAGTTCACCGATCATGTGCTTGTCCACACCGGACAAAATTATGATTATGAGCTGAATCAGGTTTTCTTTGATGATCTTGGCGTCAGTAAACCGGATTACTTCCTCAACGTTGACACCTCCTCGCTCGGAAAAGTTCTAGGTGAAATTCTCATCAAAACAGAAGAGGTCATCCTAAAGGAAAAACCGGATGCATTCCTGGTGCTCGGCGACACCAATAGCGCCATTGCCCTGCTGATGGCCAAGCGGATGAAGATTCCAACTTACCACATGGAGGCGGGCAATCGCTCCTTTGACCCGAATGTACCCGAAGAAACCAACCGGAAAATGATTGATCATCTCTCCGACTTCAATCTCGTTTACACGGAACATGCCAGGCGTCATCTGCTTAGTGAAGGCCTTTCACCCCGGTTTGTTTATCTGACTGGTTCGCCCATGCGGGAGGTATTGACTGGCAAACTGGATAAAATCAATGCTTCAAACATTCTGCAAGATTTACAGCTTGAACCGGGCAAATATTTTATCGTCAGCGCTCACCGTGAAGAAAATGTCGATCATCCCGACAATTTGCGCCGGGTCGTGGCATGTCTGGAAAGATTGTACGACGAATATAAACTGCCGGTGATCGTCTCCACTCACCCCAGGACCCGCAACCGCCTGGAAAAACTAAATTTGAATGTCGCCGATAAAGACATCAGATTCCTCAAACCGTTCGGCTTCTTCGATTACAACAAACTGCAAATCAATGCTTTCTGCGCCATCTCCGACAGCGGCACCATCAGCGAGGAGTCCGCGATTCTGAATTTCCCGGCAGTTACCATCAGGAATTCGCTGGAACGTCCGGAAGCGCTCGACGCCGGCTCCATCATCATGACCGGACTTGATCCGGATGTGCTGTTGAATGCCATACAGGTGGTAACCACGGAGCAGGAACTTTTCCCAAAACGCGAAATACCGGTGGAATACGAAGTGGCGAATACCTCCCTGCGGGTTACAAAATTTATTATTGGAACCGCAAAATTGACTCATCGCTGGCGGAATATGGATGAATTCAGCCGTTACGACTGGCAGAAATAAAGAATCTCCTCCTGTTAGTAGAATTGCAAAGGTTGTAGAAACAGACATGCAAACAGAGATTAGTCCCAATATAAAGCGCTCTGTCCCAAGCGGGGTGTACAAAAGTTGTATCAAAAGGGTAATGGACTTTGTATTATCACTATGCGCAATTATTGTTTTGTCGCCTGTTTTGTTGATAGTGTTTGTGTTGGTAAGGTTTAAACTCGGCAGTCCAACGATATTTAAACAGAAGCGACCGGGACTTAATGAAAATATATTTACCATTTACAAATTCCGGACAATGAACGATAAGCGAGATGAAAATGGCGAGTTGTACCCGGATGAAATTCGCTTGACGAGGTTTGGAAGATTACTAAGAAGCACATCGCTGGACGAACTGCCGGAACTGTTCAATATTCTCAAAGGTGATATGTCAATTGCAGGACCAAGACCATTGCTGATCAGGTATTTGCCATATTATCGTGAAAACGAAAGGCTGAGAAGTACAGTGAGGCCGGGAATTACCGGGCTGGCACAAATCAGAGGCAGAAATGCCTTGACGTGGGATGACCGGTTCAAAACTGATATTGATTATGTAAATAATCTCTCTTTCATGCTTGATGTGAAGATCGTAATAGGTACAATGTTAGTGGTAATAAAGCGGAAGGATATATTGGTTGGTTCAGATCATGTGTTAAAAGACTTGGATGTAGAAAGAAAAAAGGAATTCGATCGTGGAATCAATGAATAAATCAATAGAAATCAGGCTTATTTCTGAAGATGACCTTATCAGAAATAAAAATGTTCTCATAAACTTATTGGAAGATAATATCCGGATTAATTTCCCGGAGACAGGCGATTTAGCTGAACTCGTAAACAGCAGCTATAATGATATGCTGCGTTTCCTGAATGATGGTTCTGCCATCCTCATCGGGGCTTTTAAAGGAGCGGCTATTGTCGGCTTTCTCTGGGCTTATCGGAGGGAAGTATTCGGAGAACAAAGATTACATGTCGGCCATATCATCGTGAGTTCAATGGAAAGATCAGGCGGAATTGGAACAAGATTACTGAACTCACTGGAGGTAATCGCCGGCGAAAAAGGCATCAGAAAGCTTGAATTGATGACAACTGCCGCAAACGAGAAAACTATGAAATTCTACAAGTCAAACGGCTTTGTGACAGTGCGTGTTCAACTTGAAAAAGAACTGAGCGTAAACAAATGAAAATTCAAAAAACCGCCTGCCGGGCGGACAACTGTCTGCGTCATGAGTATTATTACAACAGCGCGCGGGAAGGCATGTTTGATTTGTTCTCCAATATGTTAGCCGGGGGCATGATTAATACAGTGTTTTTGCCGGGATACATTGGCTGGTCTCCTAAGGAAGGAAGCGGGATATTCGATCCGATCAGCAAATTGGAGGGGCTTGCCGTTCAATACTATAAAATGACATCTGACCTAAGCATAAATTGTGATGACTTATTTGAGCGGATTGCAAAATCAGGAAATGACAAGTTCGCGGTGCTGGTGGTCAACTACTTCGGATTTATAGATTCTAAGATAAAAGATATTGCCGGCACAGTCAAAAAGCATTCAGGATGGCTTATTGAGGATAACGCACATGGATTCTTCACCTATCAATATACGGAAGAAACCTATTCAGATGCCACTTTCTTCTCGCTGCATAAAATGTTCCCTTTCAAGCACGGAGGCAGTTTGATTGTTCACAATGAACGGTTGTCCGGATTAAAATATGGCGGAGATGACTTCAATACCACGGCTTATAATCCCTGGCAATATGATGTAAAAAATATTGCATGGATAAGGCGCAAAAACTATGCGGCGCTGGGAAGTATTGTAAATTCAAAAGATGTTGCAGAATATTTCATCCCTCTCAAATCAAAGGAACTGATGCCGGGTACAGTTCCTCAAACATTCCCAATCCGCATTATAAAAGGCGACAGGAACAAAATCTATGAGTTGATGAATCAGCACGGGTACGGGGTCGTGAGTCTATATCATACTCTCATTGAACCATTACAACGCTCTGAATATCAAGCAAGCATTGATTTATCACGGTGTATTATGAATTTGCCGGTACATCAGGATGTGGATGCGGATAAATATGCGGAGATGGTTGAATTGTTGATAGATTTCTGTAAAACAACCAGCCAATAAAGGTTAAAGAATAAATATGTTATCAGTAATTACAATAAACGAATCTGAAAAATGGGACAGCATAGTCAAAAGCTTTAAAAACTATGATGTCTACTATCTTTCCGGCTATTCAAAGGCATTTCAACTGCATGGGGATGGGGATCCGCTCCTGTTCTATTATGATGATGGCGGAACCAGAGCAATGAATGTCGTGATGAAGCGGGATATTGCGGAAGCCGCGCCTTTTAAAGATAAGCTGCCTGTCAACATGTGGTTTGACCTTTCCACCCCCTATGGGTATGGCGGTTTTTGGATGGAAGGCGAAAACTGTAAGGCCGTCTGCGAGGCATATGAAAACTACTGCCGGGAACAACAATTTGTGAGCGAGTTCGTAAGGTTTCACCTGTTCAGCGACCACCAGCCATATTATAACGGCATAAGCGAAACCCATACCCGTAATGTGGTGCGCTCGCTGGAATTACCGCTCGATGAAATTCTGAGAGATTTTGAACATAAAGTCCGGAAAAACCTGAACAGAGCCGCCGGATCCGGCTTGAATATTGAAATCGACACAACCGGCGCCAGGCTGGATGATTTTCTCAACATATATTACGGCACCATGGATCGCACAAGCGCCAGGAAGAACTTCTTCTTTTCAAGAGATTTTTTTGAAACTCTTAATAAGATGGAGAATAATTACGTCTACTTGCATGTTCTGAGTGAAGGACAAGTTATCTCAACCGAGCTTGTTTTATATGGAAGCGAGAATTGCTACTCATTTCTAGGCGGTACCAATCATGATTTTTTCCATCTGCGCCCCAATGATTTCCTGAAATACGAAATTATCAAGTGGGCTAAAGAAAAGCACCTTAAAAACTTCATCCTGGGCGGCGGCTATGGCGAGGATGACGGTATCTTCAAATATAAGAAGAGTTTAGCGCCGAACGGCGTATGTAATTTCTATATAGGGAAGAAGATCTTTGATAAAGATAAATACGAAAAACTGATTACAATCAGAACGGGTGAAAAGCAAGTTGATTCTAATTTGCAAACCATTATAAATAACATGAGCGGCTTCTTTCCAAAATATAGAGATGACTTTGATAAACAATAACCCCTATAAAAGTAGTACGGGTGACCGAATGAACGTTTTATTTCTTTCAATCGGGGGTTTGGCTGAATTGAACGAAAATGCAGTCTACCCTGATTTGCTTAGATGTTTTCGGGATAATGGACATTCAGTATATGTTGTGTGTCAGAGAGAAAAGCGGACCGGCTTGCCTACACAGATAAAAACTGAGTACGGGATGCAAGTGCTGCGAGTGAAAACCGGCAATATAACGAAAAGCGGGCTCATTGAAAAAGGCATTGCGACGCTGCTTATCGGTTCTCAATTTAAGCAAGCAATAAATAAGTACTTCTCTGGAGTAAAATTCGATCTTGTGTTGTATTCAACACCGCCAATAACGATAGCCGGCACTGTAGCGTATATAAAAAAGCGCGATAATGCATTCACCTACCTGATGTTGAAAGACATATTCCCTCAGAACGCGGTGGATTTGCAGATGTTTACTAAAAGAAGCCTGATTTATAGATATTTCAGGGGTAAAGAAAAAAGATTGTATGCACAGTCGGATTGTATTGGCTGCATGTCACGGGCTAATGTGGATTTTGTATTGAGGAATAACCCCGAGATATCTTCCGATATTGTTGAGATATGCCCTAACAGTGTAGAACCTGTGGCAATAGAAAAAGATGAGAACACAATAATAAAGATTAAGAAAAAGTATGACATTCCGCTTGATAAAACAGTGTTCATATATGGGGGAAATCTTGGCAAACCGCAAGGCATCGATTTCTTGATTGAATGCCTGAAAGCCAACCAAACCGGCAAACAGATACATTTTGTGATAGCCGGTTCGGGAACAGACTTCAACAAACTCAAGGCTTTTATGGATACAGAGAAGCCTGCCAATACGCAACTATTCACGCAACTGCCCAAGAATGATTATGAAACACTGGTGAATTCGTGTGACGTCGGTCTGATATTCCTTGATAAGCGTTTTACAATACCTAATTTCCCATCCAGACTGCTTTCGCATATGCAAGCCTCAATGCCGGTTTTGGCGGCTACTGATGTTAATACCGATGTGGGAAAAGTTATAGAGGATGGCGGCTTCGGCTGTTGGTGCGAAAGTGGAGATGTTGAGTCATTTAACCGCAAGTTACAGCAACTATGTGATGAAGAATTGAGAAAACGTATGGGTGAAAAGGCTCGAAGATACTTAGAAGATAATTATACGGCGAATCATTCATATAAAATTATAATGAAACATTTTAAATAAACAAAGAGAGAATTACAATATGACTCAAACGTTGGCAATTGATGGCGGAATGCCTGTCAGAAACAAAGCATGGCCTCCGTGGCCGCATTTTTCTGATGATGAAATTCAAGCCGTTTCCGATGTTCTTAAGTCAGGCAGGGTAAACTATTGGACCGGGGAGATTTCCACGCTTGCCGACGGCAGCAGGGTGCGGGGACAAAACGGACTGTTTGAACGCGAATTTGCGAACTATATCGGCACTGATTACGCCATTACCCTGGCTAACGGTTCCCTGGCATTGGAACTGGCGCTCTATGCGCTGAATATCGGCAATGGGGATGAAGTAATTGTCACCAATCGTACTTTCATCGCGTCAGCCAGTGCATGTGTGATGAGGGGAGCAATCCCCGTATTTGCCGACATAGACACGGAAAGTCAAAATATCACATTGAAAACGATAAAAACTGTTTTCTCAGATAAAACTAAGGCCATAATATGTGTTCATCTGGCCGGTTGCGCCTGCGAGATGGACGAAATCATGGACTTTGCCGGAAAACACAAGGTGAAAGTCATTGAAGATTGTGCTCAATGCCTTGGCGGCAGATATAAAGATAAAATGCTTGGTTCAATTGGCAATATTGCAGCATTCTCATTTTGCCAGGATAAGATTATAACGACAGGCGGCGAGGGTGGAATGTTGACTACTAATGATCCTTTGTTATATAAAAAAGCATGGTCTTACAAAGATCATGGCAAAGATTTTAATAAATACAATTTACCATTGAACCATCCCCTGGCGGACAAAAACCAAATATCAACATCATATTATACCAGCCTGGGGACAAACTGGCGCATGACGGAAATGCAGGCGGCGATCGGCCGGAAACAGTTGGCAAAGTTACCGGAATGGATTGCAATCCGACAGAGGTTCGCAAAAATGCTGGATGAAGGACTGGCCCAAGTAGACGGACTTCAAGTTGTACCCCCGCCGGAGCATATTTTTCACGCCTACTATAAATATTATGTTATCCTGGATACTGCAAAACTTGCTGACGGTTGGTCCAGGGACAAAGTTATCGCAGCCATTGCCGCCGAGGGCGTGGTATGTCAGCAAGGCAGTACATGGGGTATCGGGTTGGAAGATGCCTGGGAAGAAGTAAATTGTTTAATCTCCGGTAAAACAAGAAATCTGCGGTTGAAGAAGCATCTTCCCAATGATTATAAAATCGGATCCAGTTCTCTAATGTTTCAAGTACACCCCACGCTCGATAATGAAGCCATTGAGAACACTATATCCGCGGTAAAGAAAGTTATGTCTGTAGCTTTGAAATAATGTTATATCTTTAAATTCAGTAAAAAAACTTCTATTTATAATGGTTTTAAGTTTGCGGCAAAGTGCGAAAAAACAGGGAGATATTGATGATGAAAATTAAAGTGATGAGTATTCTGCTGTCTTTTTATAATTTTATTCGGCAGCATGTGTTATTACGCCGGATACTGATCGTGTCGGGACACGTTATCGGTTCAGCGGTGTGTTACTATGCATCATTCCTGCTGCGTTTCGATGGCAATATCCCTCCGGAAGCATCTGTGCTGATGTTTGAAACTCTCCCCGTATTCGTGCTGATCACAGTATTGTCGCTGGCGCTGTTTAAGCTTCATTCCGGGTTATGGTCTTATTTCAGCATCGATGATTTATTGCGGGCGATTTATGCTTCATTATCGGCCAATATTACTTTTGCGTTCTTTGTGTATCTTCTGAATAATTTGTCTTTCGTCTACTTCCCGCGGTCTGTTTTTATATTGAATTTCATTTTGCTGACGCTGTGGATAGCCAGCGGCAGATTGATCGTGCGTTATCTGCGGGAATATATGTTCCGCAAAAATATGTGCGGCCGCGGCAAATGCGAGGAACGGATATTAATCGTCGGCAATATTGACGACACCGACTTAATTCTGCGCTTGTCCAAGACCGTATCTCTGGGACGGTTTGTCGGCGTGGTAACCGATAATCAAGACATGGATCATACTAAAATCCACGGAGTGCCGGTCTACTACAGCAAACTGCGTAATATCGGAGAAGTTGCCAAACAATTCCGGGTAAACAGCATTCTTATCCTCTCTCCGTTCCGCAAACCCAGATATATGAACGTAATTATTGAGAGTTGCTCCCGTGCCGGAGTAGCCTGCCAGTTCCGGCAGATTCCATCTATCTCAGACTTGACGCTGGGCAATGTTTCAGTGTCAATGTTCAAAAAAATCAATATTGAAGACCTGCTGCTCAGGGATGTGCAAAAACTCGACCGGAAGATAGTCAGGGAAAGTTTGAAATATAAGAAGGTGATGGTTACCGGCGCGGGCGGCAGCATCGGCGCTGAACTATGCCGCCAGATCGCGCATTATGCGCCATCGGTTCTGGTTCTGTTTGAATTCTCCGAAATCGCGCTGTATTCGCTGGAAGCTGAGCTTAGTTCAAATTTCCCGCACTTGAGAATCATTCCGGTGGCCGGCGACATCAGGCATCCGGAGGAAATAAAGAATGCAATTGCCATGGCCGGCGGTATTGACATTATCTACCATGCCGCAGCCTATAAGCATGTTCCGCTTATGGAAGAAAATGTTCCGGCATGTTTCCGCAATAACGTCATCGGCACCAACCGGCTTATTGAAGCGGCGGAACAATGCAAGGTGAAGCGCTTCGTCATGATTTCTTCCGATAAGGCGGTGCGTCCAAGCAATATCATGGGCGCCACCAAGCGGATTGCGGAACGACTGCTGATTGAACGTCCTCTGAACTGCACTGAATTTATGGCGGTACGGTTCGGCAATGTGCTCGGCAGCAGCGGCAGCGTAATCCCGTTGTTTAAAAAACAGATTGAAGCGGGCGGTCCGGTTACCGTGACCAGCCCGGAAATACGCCGTTATTTCATGACCATCCCGGAAGCGGTTGACTTGGTGCTGCAAGCCGGGGCAATCGGGGAAAACGGCAAAATATTTGTTTTGGAAATGGGCGAATGCGTAAAAATCGTGGACTTGGCCAGGCGGATGATTGAACTTTCTGGATTAATCCCGGACAGTGATATTAAAATCAAGTTTACCGGTTTGCGTCCAGGAGAAAAGGAATATGAAGAACTGATTACGGAAGATGAAGACGTCGAGAAGTCCGAATATGAAAAAATCAGAGTACTCAAAAAGAATAATTTATGCATTGAAAATCGTGTCGATATAGATAAAATAGAAAAACTGGTGTCCGATAACGATAAAGACGGGTTGCGGCTTATTGCCCGCGAATATGTTCCGGAAAATACTTTTCTGAAATGATCGCAAGCCTCACTCATTTTATTCCGTTAAACTATCTTTGATGCAATTTTTCACTTGTTTTCCAATATATTTAGATTATTTTAAGCGGTTTATTTTTTATCATTTATTATAAGGGGAACTGTTTTTATGGAAGAATTTAAGTTTGACATCGACCTGCAAACCATTGTCCGGATTATATTGAAATATTGGCAGATTATTCTACTTGCCGCGGCGCTCGGCGGTTTCTCCGGATGGGGTTTAAGCAAATGGGTCTTTACTCCGGTTTATGAAGCCAATACGACAATCTTCGCCTGGGAGTCGTCTGATGACGAGAAGACTCAGAAACTCAAAAACCAGTATATGGACATTGAAGCTAACAGCCGCCTGGTTAATGATTACAAAGAAATCATCACCAGCCGCAAGGTTCAAGACGAAGTGTACAGGCTGAAGCAACTGAAATTTATTAACGAAAGCAAAAAAAATTATAAAATAAGCTCTGACATACAACGCAATACCAGAATGGTGAAAATTGTCGCATCCAGTTCCAATCCGGAAGTAGCCGCATTCGTAGCCAACACTACGGCGGAAGTGTTCATCAAAGTGATCCGGGACATCATGAACCTGAAGAGCATCCAGATTATTGATGCGGCGGAATTGCCTGAAAATCCGGTAAAACCCAGCCCCCCGGTAAATGCCATTATCGGCTTCATGCTGGGATTGGGGCTGGCATTGCTGGCGGCGTCAGTCAAGGAAATGCTGGACTGGACTATAAAAATCCCGGAGGAAGTCCCGGAGCGCATTGGCAAAAACGTGATCGGCACTATCCCGGAAGCTAAAATCGATGACCAATCGCAAGAGGACGGACCGAAAAATAAGCACACCGTTGCAATGCGGACACCCCGTTTTTTTGGCGCTGAAAAAAACAATCACGCCATCGTCGAAGCCTTCAAAATTCTGCGCACCAATATTGAATTCATGGTGCCCGGCAAAAACAAGTCAAAAATCGTCATGTTCACCAGCGCCTTGCCGGGAGAAGGCAAATCAACCATCATTGCCAATCTGGCTTTATCCATGTCCAATTCAGGGAAGAAAGTAATCATCCTGGACTGCGACTTGCGAAAACCTTTCATGCACAAGTTTTTCTCGGTGGACAATACTAAAGGATTAGTTTCCATTATCGTCGGCGCCGCGCCTTTCCAGGATGCCATTCACCGGAATGCGCTGAATAAAGGACTTGACCTGATCAGCAGCGGGCCGATCCCCCCCAACCCGACTGAACTGCTGATGACTGATGAGTTCAAGCAATTGCTGGAAGAACTGTCTCAAGGTTACGATTACATTTTCATCGATGCGCCGCCGACGCTGAATATGGCTGACACCTCAATTCTCGGTCATCTCGCTGATGCCACCATCTTCATCATCACCGCCGGCAAAACTAGAATCGAACTCATCAAACGCTGTCTCCGTCAGCTTAGCCAGACCAATATCGAAATTAGCGGAATTCTGCTCAACCGGTTCAATATCGAAGCTATAAAATATAATTACTATTATTATTATCATTATCATTATCATTACCAATATAATTATAAGTATGGCAGAGCAGAGAGCAAAACAGAGCAAAAACCATGATTGATATTCATTGCCATATTCTGCATGGTATTGATGACGGCCCGACTTCGCTGGAAAAGGCCGTCGAAATGTTGTGCGCCGCCAGGGCGGACGGCATTGACACAATTATCGCGACCCCTCATTTTAATCCGGCCACTGTTCCCGTGATTTCTGTGCGCCGGAACGAACTGTCCGGCCACGCGCAACAATGCGGCATAAAGCTCCTGACCGGTGGTGAATACACGCTGTCAGATTTCAGCGCTGAACTGGACAAAACGATATTGCCGCTTGGAGAAACATCTTTCGTCCTGGTGGATCTCAATACCTGCTCAATTCCGCAGTTTATGGAGCAACTGGCATTCAAAGCCGGACTTAAGGGATTCCGCATAATTTTAGTGCATCCGGAGAAATTGCTCCCAACCGGATGTATGCGGAGAATGATTGATTTGCATATGCACGGAATCTTTTTTCAAGTCAATGCCTCCAGTATTAACGGCAAATCCGGCCGCCTCCCGCGAATGACCGCGGAGAAAATGATTGCCGCCGGAATTTGCGATTTTATTGCTTCCGATGCGCATAATATTGAATGCCGTTCTTTCGAAATGCAACAGGCAAAATCGCGGATAACCGCTTTGTTCGGAGACAACGCGGCGGAAAATATCTTTGAACTGAACCCGCAATTACTGCTCCTGAATAAAGAACCTGAATCAATTGCATTCAAGCGGAAAAGTTTATTCTCCCGTCTGTGGAAATAATTTCCGCCAGTCCGGTTCCCGCCAACGCGCTACAACATCAGCATTCGCTGCCGCTTGTCCAAAGCAATAACCTCTGAAAACTTGCCGAATTCCGGACGAAGATTGCGATTCCTGCCGCACCCCAGTTCCAGCCCTTCTCCCGGCTGATTATGACTGTCGCCGCCATTGGTCGCCAGCAGCGGCACCGCATACGGATGCTCAGTGTTATAGCGGATGCGCATCATCTCAAAAAGCTCCGTTTGTTGCATCCCGGTTTCCGGACAAATGCCATTGCGCCAGCCGTCAACCTCAATGCACTGCATTCCGGCAGCGGCCAGATCGCAGATAACCTGATAAAGCGAACCATTGCCCAGCCCTTCCTTATTGCGCAATTCCGTCGGATGCGCCAACCCGGCCAACCCGCACCACTGCCTGATCCGCCGCACAAATGCCTCCGGGGAAAGATCCATATCTATCTTCAACGGCAAATTCAAATATTCGTCCCGCGTAGTGTACCTGGCCTGAAAATCCTTGACGTCAGCGGCAAATCCCGCGGCAGCCAGCATACTGCCGTATTTCTGCCACATCACCACACTGATATCGCCTTTAGTTGATATTCCATTCCGCAGATACCTGTTTATATCCCTGTCGGTTATTTCCGCCTTAACCCCCATCTTCGCGAAACAGCCCGGAATCCGGGCCAGCATGCCATTCAACTGAATCTTCTTGGCTTCCCGGATCGGCTCGACCACCTCGTCAAAGGCGCCGAAACCGTACAGCTTCAGAAAATGTTCAACATTGGGAAAAAATCCCAAAATTTCAATTCCCGGACGGTCTGTATAGAATTCCACGGCCGGCACTATCCTCAAGCCGAATATTCCGGCTGCTTCAATTGCTTCAATCTGACCGTCAAAAACATCATGATCGGAAATCGCCAAAGCCCGCATGCGGCGGCGGAACGCCTCAAATACCAGCATTGACGGCGAATTGTAGCCATCGGAATAAAATGAGTGACAATGAAGATCAGCCTCGCATACCGCCGACATGTCCGGGGTATATGTTGCGGCAAGTCGCTGGGCAGCCTCAAGTCGGCTTTCAGCAGTTGTCCTGAAATCATTTATCTCTTTAAAGTCTTCCATAAAGTCCTGCTTTTATACTGTAAAACGGATGATTTATCGTTAAACACTCAACCGTCCAAGATAATATCTCTCCCATATTTAATTTACGCGGGAGAAACGCATAAATCAAGACCACAATACAGAAGCATGGATAAACGTCAGTATGCTGAAGCAAAGCGTTGCATTGAAAACAATGCGTGAAACAATTAAAACCGGCAAGTAAAATTTGTAATATTTTATGCAGGGGATTTTATTTGCATTTAGGATACCGGCTGCACCCCCAGAAAGTGTTGCCTGTATTGGCTCCACGCGTGGCTGTCCGCTGAACCATTTTAGCACCGCACTTCGGACACAACGGTTCGTCCTGGACCAAGATTGGCTGAAGCCCAATATTTTCTACGATGTCCTGCTCAATATTTTGTTCGGCTGTCTGAACAATGTTTTGCTCTTTATCGGCAATTATATTTTTAACGTGCTTTACATGTTCAAAATGAGTTTTCAACGTTCGAGATTTACGACCGCTTTCGATAGCAGCTAAAATGTCTTCAATATTGCTGTCTGGAATTTTCTCATCCTTACATGACTTGATAAAACCTACAGCGCTGAATCCGCCTTGAACAACACTTGGCGGCAATTTATCGCGGTTTTTCAGCGTACATTCACCCACAAAGACAATTACATGAATAAAAAGGTCGTCCGACAAGTTTAACATTGCAGCCAGCGATTTTATGTGTTTATAGTTCTGGCGCAGAGGATTCTGAAACGTATTTTTCACTTTGAATATCTGCTGAGTCCATTTTTCCGATTTGTCATCGCCGAAAATCCAGCCTTTCATATTCTTCGTCTCGACCACAAAAATTCCATATCTGGACACCACCACATGATCAATCTGGGTAGTTCCGCCAACATCATCAGGGATAGTAACGTTATTGACGATGCAATATTGCGTTTTATCCAGCATCAACTTCATGCACAGGCCAATAAACACTTCCCCGGCTTTACCCTTTACAAATGGCTGTTTGAAAATAAATACCAGCAGCAGCAAAAGGGCAACCCACCACCATGTCAGAACCAAATGCCAAATCATACGCCTTCCTCTCTTAATACAACTGTTTAGTATGGTCCCAGAAAACGCGAGCCATTAAAATGAATCAGATGCGATGGCGCATCTGCCACCCAAACTTCGGTCTCCCACGCAATTTCAGTTAAATATCGTCCCGCAACGGAACGGTCAGGAAATGCAGTAACGTAAACGAGGCCAACCTTAGCGCCGGCAAACAGTTGTCCCAATTCGGCGTGGCGTTTTCCGTCAACCGGGCCATGACTGGTTACAGCCTCAATCAAGATCAGCCATTTGCGAATTGGACAATAAATTACGGCATCAGGCATTTTGCCATGCGAATCAATTGTAACGCCAAGTTCTCTCAATAAGACTGCATCGAAATACCCCATTTTGTCCCCGGTATCTCCGGCATATACCAACGTCCCGCCCGGCACAAAACGAGTTCCAAATTCTTCAACAATTGCTTTGATAAGTTCATTATGTTCTCCGGGGCTTAGCGCAATGCTTTTCCCGTCCGCGACTTTCACCGGAATCCGATGCTGTTCGCGTTCTTTGGCGTATTTGGCAACGAGAGAGCCTTTTTTCTTGAGGTAACGGGATAATTTTGCGGCCCATTGCGATGTTCCAAATGTCCGCAACACCGCCAATGCTTCATGGTCAATTTGATAAACCGCATATGGACTGTTTACCGGACGATTGGGTTCATTCTGATTGTACTGAGCAAGACCCGCCGCAACAAATTGGTGCATCGTCTGTCTTCGCACGGTTTCGCGGGTATTGGGCTTATAATTCTTTTGATAATTATCCCGCATCCAGTCCATTATTGGCGTAATGCCGATAGGCTGCTGCCGGGCTTGTTTCCATGATTTTTCAGGCGTAAGGTTCAACAAGGCCAACAGGCAAAGAGCTGACCGTTCGTTTTGCTGGGCGCGCGGAAAACCGAGAGCGATAATTACTTGTATCGCTTCCTGGATAAGATTTTGACTCATAATAAAGCAAGCCCTTTAATTTTGTTATCAATCACCGTTTGAGTTAATTCCGGCTGTTTAACCGCCCAATTGCCAAGGGCAGTCAAAATCTCCAGACTTGGATATTTCAAGATTCTTAAATCGGTGGCATTAACCTGAGTATGACCATTAAACCGGCGAAAGTATGCATCCACCGGCGTGGAATTTAAAAACACCGATAAGCCGTTGGCAACCGCCTCCGGCAAACCATGCTTGTCCGTGTGAAAAACATTCAAGTGATTTTCAAAACCTAATTCAGAACTGCCGGGAAAAGCTTCCGGACGAACGACACTGGCGACTATGCGTCTTCGTTCCTCCTTTGATGAAAACCTGCGCACCACGCAATAATAACCATTGGGATAAAGCCATTTTCTCGTATGGTCATTACATATAATGGCATTAGGCTTTTTGCCGCCAATCCTGGGCCATTCAATATTACTCCCGGCAAAATGATTGGAATACAAAAGAGGAACGCTGCCTTTTTCCGGTTTTTCCCGCAAAAACTCCTTTAAACGAAAATCAACCACCGGGCCGGTAGATACTTTGATATTCAGTTCATCCAGTGTGTGGCGGACAACGGATAAGGCTTCAATTTCATTTTGCGTTGCAGACGTTGGCACATGAATACACTTTTCAGTGTCATCCGGGCGAACAATTTCGTTAAAGTCATACAAAAATTCCGAATAGTCCGTAAAATCATCATCCGCGGAAGTAGAAACTGTTACCTCGCCCTGCCTGACGCCTTTAACTAATTTAATGATTAAATTTTCCTGCAACACGTTGTCGTCTTTAAATGCCTTATTCCGTGATGCAAATAAATGCATATGGCAAATCGCCGCCCGTTTCAATAAAAATTCACGGAAGGGCCGGTAATAGGGACCATTACAAAAACTCCGGGGTACAATTGCTACCATTTGCCCATTTTGCATCAGCAATTCCAAGGTCAGCGCCATAAACGCGGAATAAAGATTTACAGTTTCAATTCCGACCTGACGCAGCAGTTTCCGGTGAGTCGAGGCGCTGTTTATCTTTTTATATGGCGGATTCAAAATGGCGTGAGTAAAGTTTGTTCCAAGCGTGAACTGGATAAGATTTACCGCGCACTCAATAAAATCTCCCGGACATATTTCACTTTTAAAATTATCCAAATCGGAATAAAGTTGCATAGTACGCCACAATTCATGCAGCATACCTTTATCTAATTCGTAAGCTGTCAGACTTAATGTTTGAAACTTCAGTTCGCCGGATAGCCAGCGTTCAATAAATGCCGCCGACAGCGAACCAATGCCGGCGCCTGGATCAAGCAAGCGGCAAGATAAATTTCCGCCTTCGGTAAAGAGACTTGACATAAACATAGCCGTCTTGGCCGGGGTCATAAATTGCCCCAACTGTGACTTGACCGTCAAGTCAATCCCAGCCGAAACTTTAAGACGATTATAATCAATCGCAGCCAACATTGTTTAAAAGTCTCATATTAGTACATAATTGTTTGCGGAAAACATAACTACACATAGTTTATAGCTTACTGTTTGATTCAATAAATGCAAGTTAAATAAAGTTGAAAATTACGCCTTGTGCCTGTCTAAATTTTTAAAGATATTTAGCGAGATTAGAGTTAAAAATATCTCAAAAAAAGCTCCGGAATATCTAACCGGCAGTAGGAACCAGCCCAGTCGCTATTCCGGTTGAGCCGGCTTCTCATTGGGCGCGGAAAACTTGCCGTCAATAATCAGTTCGCCGGCGTTTTCCTGTTTCACGGATTCAGGCAGGGGAATGAGCTTGCCGACCTCGTATTTGAACGGGACCGGACGCTGCGTCCTGCCCTGAGTTTGGATACCGGTAAACAGCGCATTGGCCTTTTCGTCTATGGTCAGCCTGAGCCAGTTGTATTGAAAGTCCTCCAGGGCGATTTCGACAAATCCGCTGTTCTCAAGTTCCTTGTCTTTCATTCCCGCCGGGCGGAATTTATCCATCCCGGACAGACGGATGACCCCGCCCTGCCCCGGCATGGTATACAGTAAGGTTTTGTCAATGCTCAGGGTATCATTGTTTCTGTTCAACGGAATTGAGCCGCTTAGAGTGCCGGTGGCTTCGACCTGATCGAAACCGCAGAAGCGCAGCATTTCCGGAAGCTGGATGCCGCGGGCCGAAAACGCAATCGGACCGGGGTTTTGATCCGCTCCCAGCCGGAACGCGTCATCGCTGCTGACCACGCCGCCCAGCCATTTGAACCGGCAATTTTCGATTAAAAGTCCCGAAGGTGACTCGAACTGCACCCTGGCCAAGCCGTCGCCAAGTTCATAGCGTTCATATTTAAGTCCTTTAAAATTAATGACCTGATGCGGAGCGCTCCGGAGATTGAACAGGTCATCAAAGGCGCAGTCAAAATCAACTCCTTTAAGCGTTCCTCCGGGGAACCGCAATTGCGAATCCCGGGCTTTAACCACAGCGGCCCCCTGAACCGCGCCGCCGTCCACTTTCACCGAGCCTTTGCTGCTCAACATTCCCTGGAAAGCAAATCCGGAAAATGGCGGAAAAAAAGATTCCAGATCAAATTGAGGCGGCATCTTGAATTCCGGCAGGGTATACTCCATTTCCAGTTTAACAGGTTCCAGCGGCAGCGCGATCCGCCCCATATATGACAAATGAGCGCCCGGCAGCGGACGGCAGGCATAACTGCCCTGGAACGCCACTTCCGCGTCGCCGAATTCAATCTCGGCGGCGGCGGAACCATACTCGCGCTCCTGCCAGATAAAAGAGTTTACTTTCAACTCTCCGGCGGAAGCCGCTTTCATGTCCGGCAGGGAAACGGGTATCCTGACGTCAATGCCTTTCAGCGCGATCTGCCGGTCCGGGAACTCAACGGAAGCGCCGGTCAATCCGGCTTTTCCGGCAAAGGTTTCGCCATCATACTGCCCGGTCATGGCAATTGCCGGACAGTCCACGGTAAATTCGTCATTCCTTACCTTCAATCCGTTTACTTTAAATATCGGACTTACGGTAAAAACCCCATATTCATCTCTTTTGCTTTCCCAGTTCAGGTTAAGCGATTCCGACTCAAAATCAGAATCGCAGGCTGTTCCCGACAGTCCATTTACCGACATCCTGCCCGAAAATGTCCGCGGCAGGAAACCGGAAGCGGCGCCGTCCCGGCTGAATTCTGTTTTGGCGGCGAGCCCCGGCGCTTCAAACTTCATGCCGCCGGATTGCCCGTGCAAACCTGAGACGTCAATATCGCTGTCCAACCGGACAAACGCCGAAGGCCAGCTCAATCGCTGGTCAAAGACAAATTTGCTGACCATTTTAAGTTCATCGGCTTTAGTTTCCACCTCTCGGACATTCAGCCGGATTGAATTCAAATCCAGTCTGCTCTCAAGAGAATCCGGAACCAGTCTTGAATTTTTGATCAGTCCCTCAAACGTCAGACGAGCGGAGGCGGAACCGACATTAAAAGACTTATTGCTGAAACTTACTTTGTCAAAAGCCAGTTGTTCCTTCAAATTCCTCTTTGTCCTGGCAGATATCGGGCCCCGGTCAAGCTCTCCGTCGAGAATGCCGTTCCATGCCTCAAATCCGGCATCGCCGGAAGCAATATTGAGATGGGCAAGCCTGCCGGACAGTTTCTTGTAATTAAGAACATAGCCGTCTCCAAACTCCAGTTCGCAAACGTTCTCAAACTTGTCCGCGGCCAGCTTGATATTTTTATCCGAGAAGTCAATTTTCTCCATCACGCCGCGCCCGCTGAAGCCGCGGAGTTCCCATTGCCGGTTTTTCCGCTGTTCAAACTTTAAAGTATTTTTCAGGCTGCCGTTCCGGAGATTGAGTTTGCGGTCATCCGATGCAATATCAAACCGGGCAAACGCCATTTCGCTGCCGCCGGAATATTGCCAGTCGCCTTTGGTATTCTCAATGTCTGCCGCCGCGTTGAATTTTGCGACATCCAGTTTACAGCCTTCAATCATGCCGGTGAGCTTGCCGCAAGCTAAATTACCCCATATTTTTGCAGGAATACTCCGGCTGTTTTCAAAACCGCAATTCCAGTTTAAAGCCAAATCGTTCAGGCTGAAATCCCAGCCTCTTCCGGCAAAAATAGCGGCAGGAACCAGCGCCCCGAAACTCACATCGGAAGTTTTAGGCGCGGCATCCCGGTCAGGACACTGCAATTTCATCTTAGATTCAAAAGTAGCGGCAGCGGCGGAAATCGTCCTGCCCTCGCCCGATATATTGATATCATTAAGAGTACAGCCCAAACCTACCTCCCCGGAAAAACCTCTGCCCGCGCCGCCGACTCTGATCTTGCCTGCCGAAGCAAAGATAAACATCTGTTCATACTTCATAAAGAATTCAAAGGTTTCAGGCGAGGCGGAAATTGCCGGACCTGCCGGTTGCAGCATTTGACTGCTCAACGTCCATTCCCCGGTCTTGCCGGACAAAGAGACATTGAAGCGCCGCGCCATCACGGATTCCGTCAGCGGTTTGATCTTATACTTCAACGCCGGGAATATTTTTGCCGGTTCCAGCAGCATTTTGCCGTTAAAGTCAATCATCGCGTCGGGAGCGGAAAACTCGCACTTCGTCTCACGGAAACTGAGCGGCAGCGGGGAACTGCTCCGGAAATCCGATACCGACAGCAGATATTTAAGGGAATCTTTGCCGAACTTGAAATTCAACGGGCGGTTGGAGCCGTCCGGCATCAACTCATTGCAAAAAACCAGACGGTCGATTTTCATAGTGCAGTTGTCCGAGTTTCCGTCAAACGCAAACGACGCCACGCGAAACGGGTTGAACTCAAATGCGAAACGTCCTTTGATGGCGGCCTCGCCGTCGAGTTCAAAATTTCCCGGCAGCTTGATTATTTTCAGATACTCAAACAATTCCACGGCACGCCCCAGCACGACATCCGCCGAAAACTCCGCCTCAACAGTCTTGCCGGTCAGATTCAGCATGGTTGTGGTGGATATTTCCCGGCCGCGCCACGACACTTTCAGGGCAATATTCAACAACGACCAGTCGGCGGCGCGGGGCTCAAGCAGCAATTCAAAGGGCAGCAGATATTTCCTGCCTTGCAGATTCATTTCCAGCACGGCGTCCGAAATAACAATTTTATCAATGCTTATCTTCCCGGCAGTTCCATCCTGATTAAACATGCGCTCCTTAAACATGGCCGTGAGTTTTTCCAGATCAATGTCATTGATTATCAGCTTATTACCGGCAATCGAGCAGCGCAGATAAACCCCGTTCAGATCAATTTCCCGCAACTTTGCCGGAAAGTCCGGCAGAAAACTCATTATGGAATAGCGGACTTTTACCGACTGGCACTTCAATGCGGGCGCGGACGCCTCGCCGATTACCAGCGAACCCAGGTCGGCGCTGAACATGCCGACATTCCTGACCGTGCCGGAGAATCCGTGAATTCCGGCGTCATGCAGCAATCCGGGCAGTATCCGGGTCTGAAAATAATCCGGCAAATAATTGTTGACCAGGTTAAAATAAGCTCCGCCAACGGCAGTCAGCAGCAGAACAGCGATCAAACTTGACAATATAATGGAACGTCTTACAGACATGATAAAATTCTTTCAATTAAAAGCGCCAATTGCATAACTCATGCAAGGTTTTAAGTGCTAAGTGTTAAGTGTTAAGTTTTAAGTGCTATTCCGTTTTTCAAATTTCAATTACTTTCGTTATTTTGTCCGTCAATTATAAGTTCCGGAGGAGGGATGCAAGGGGGAAACCGGAACTGTCCGGGTTTCCTCTGCAAACAAATAATTGTTTCTCAAATATTCGCCACCGGCGGCCCGCCGGGCGCGATCCAACGGCGAGGCGTTGGTCGCCAAAGGCGAAATGTATAAAGCCGGTCAGACGACCGGCTCTCCCGGAGTTTACTTCATGTTCTTCATGGTGAAGCTGTATTGATTTTTTTCGTGCCTTTCTCGTGCCTTTCGTGGTTAAACGGTATTTATTTTTCTCTGTGCTCTCCGTGACCTCTGTGGTTAAACATGCTTTCCTGACTCTGAATTTCACAATCACCTCAAAAATAATGCCATTTGTCCGGAATCAGATAATCAATTTACGTCCGGCACTGGAATACTCGATGGTACGGATTCGAATCCATTGGCCGTCATTATCATAATAAAGACCGCCTTCAGGATCACGACCGAACTTACCCTCGGCAAAATCAGCTACTGACGGCGGGAAAACTACCCAGTCGCCCCGCGACTTCAACCTTTCCTGGTTGTGCAGCGCAATTGTTTCCAGCAGGTCTTTGTAGCCGCCGCGCGGCTTGCGCGGCGGGCGGGCGGCGGCGATTTCCCGCAGTTGCCCGGCCGTTGCCCCCATCATATCAATCTCGCAAAGCGGAGAAACGCCCAGCACCGGGCCGGAGTCCATTTCACCGCCCGCGCCGGTATAAGGTTGAGCCAGAATAACACTGCTGCGCAAGGTTGCAAGCCCGCGCAAGATGGCATTTTCTATGGGAATGGAATGCAGACCGGCCAGCGCCCGTCTGCCGTTTTCTTCTAAAGTAAGGTCGCCGGGATGAACGTTCAAGCAGGGAAAGTCGCCGGTGATGTTCGACAGCGAGACAAATCCGGCGAGGATTCCGAACTCAATATCATATTGCGCCAATTTTTTCCGCAGTTCGCCGGTCCACAGTTCCCGGACGCGCCGGCCTGATTCGGTCAGCAGCGTCACGCTTGTCTCTCCATGCTTCGAATAAAACTCTTTTATGCTCAAAGCCACCAGCGGCAGGCTGAAACGTCCGGCGATTTCTCCAGCGCGGCTCTTTTCCGGAAAATCGGTAACGATAACCGAAGGAATCCACTTTCCGCCCAATTTCTCCCGCGTTTCCAGCAGGCGTTCGGCATTGCTGCCAGTACCGCTGACGAAAATCGCGGCGCCCGGCAGACGTCCGGCTTCATCAACCTTATATGAACCCAACAAATTATTAATCACTTAAAACTCCCGATAAACAAACCATGATTCAAATCAAATGAAACAGTAATCTGCTGCTTTTTTCGAAATCTGCAAGTATTTTGCATAAAAAATTAAAAGTCTTGTTATTTTGGATTTGCGCCGACGAAGATATAATCTATATTGTATAGGAGAAGCTTTATTATAATTTGAGATCTTTTTTAAATATTAACTAAGTATGAGGACTTGTAAATGATTAAGTCAGTATTATCGAGAAAGTTTATCTTGGCGGCCATGGCAGTAGTAGTAACATCCAGCGCTTTCGCATTTAATGTGCGGGAGATGGCAACTCCGTATCAGGGACCGGAAAGAGATGTGATCACCTTGATCATCACCTCCAACTACAAGAAGTCCCGTCTGCTGGCCGAATTGATCCAACGCGAAACCAAACAGCCGATTCTGCTTTTGCCGGCCGGTGATCAGAAAGGCATATACTTTATGCCGGCGTCGGTAAAGAAACCGGCGATGGAAGTTAAAGAAGAGAACATCGGAAAATTCGTCGCATTTATCAATCCGCAGCAGATCCTGGTACTGGGCGACCGCGGTTTTGTTCACCAGAACTATATTGATATGATTGACAAAAAGATGCCCGTGTTCGTTGTCAACGGCAGAGACTGGGTTATCAACGCCAAAAGCGTTGCCAGACTCCTTGACCTGAACAATCTGGCTTCCGACTACGCCCGTCTCTATAATAAAATAGAAGGCGGCACCCTGTATAAGCCGTCTGAAACAACTCCGGCGGAAGACACTGCGGCCAAACCCGAAGACGCCAAAACTGAAGTCAAACCGGAAGCCGCCAAAGACGCCAAAGACGCGAAAGACGTCAAAGAAGAAACCAAAGACGTCACCGCCAAAGAAGATGTTAAAGAGCCCGAAATAAAGAACGCCGCCAAGAAGTAATTCACTTGGCGACAATTCGGAGAACGCATGTTTAACCTGTTTCAGTTGATCCGAAACACCTTTAGAGAATGTATTCGTGAGCCGATTTTTTTCATCCTGTTAATAACAGCGCTGACCCTGATCGGCCATTTTCCTTCGGTAACCCTGTTTGTGTTCTCTGAACAGATGAAGCTGGTGGTCGACAGTTCAATGGCCACCAGCCTGGTATTCGGACTTTTCGCGGCAGTGCTTTGCGCCAGCCACACGGTTTCACGTGAAATGCGCAACGGCACGGTTCTGCTGCTGCTTTCCAAACCGGTTTACCGCTGGACTTTTATTGTCGCTAAAATACTCGGCATTATTTCAGCGGTAACTCTCTTCATTTTCATCTGCAATGTGGCGACGATTATTTCCGTATATATTGCCAAAGACCAGTTCCAACTGGACATGACGGCGTATTATGTTTTCTTCAGCATCCTGATTATTGCGTCAACCATCGGGTGTCTGAGTAATTTCCTTTACGGCAAATCGTTTTCCTCCACCGCAATATGGATGATCGCGGTATTGCTTCCGCTTTATTGCCTGTTTCTGTTCTCTTTCCAGGTGCGTCCGGAGGAAATAATCCTGAAAGACCTGCTTGTTGCGCTGTCTCTTCTGTTCTTCTCGGTTGCGACCATGGCAACGATTACGGTAGTATTCTCGACCCGGCTGGAAATGGTGGCTAATCTGACGGTATGCTGCGTGATTTTCTTCCTGGGCCTGGTCTCAAACTACCTGTTTCAGCGTCCCGACGATATCGGTAATTCCGCGCTGCTTGATTTCATTTGCGGATTCTTTTACGCGCTGCTCCCGAACTGGCAGTTTTTCTGGATGGCGGACGCGTTAGCCACCAGACAGCCGATTCCGGTATCATATCTGTTATGGGCTGGACTTTATGTGATTTTATATATAAGCTTCTGCAGCATGTGGGCGGTAGGGGTTTTCCAGTCACGCGAAATAGCCAAAGATTCACGTTAGTATCTTTGTTTTAGACTTCCATGCTTTAAACGTTTGTAAAACTGTCATATTAAACGGCCTGTTATCAGTAGGCGTTAATGGATGGTCAGTCCTGCGACTGCGGGATCGTGACTGGGATCGAAAGAAGGTTGTGACAGAGCGCAACCCTCCATTGGCTTATCCGCCATCGCAACAGTTCCCCCTGTTTTTTGAATTTACGGTTTCCATTCTGAATTCTTTCTTTTGGGTTGCGGGCAAAGCCCGCCTTAAGATTTTTCTAACGGCTCCAGCGAATCGGCATCAACTTCCACTGAGGCGGACTGGCCCAATATCTCGACATTCACAGTTATAATCGTCTTGTTTTTACGGTATTCAATTATTCCGGTGATGCCTTTAAACGGGCCGGTGCTGATCTCGACAGGCGTTCCGGCAACGAGTTCCGGCTTGATAACGATATCTTCTTTTAAAACAAGTTCTTCAAAAGCACTGACCGCATCCAGTTCTTTCAGCAGTGAAGCTTCACTCTTTTCTTCGATATTAATTCTATAAAGGACCGCATTGGATAAAACAATGGTACGGTAAATATCTTCAGACAGCAGACAGAAAACATAGCCGGGGAACATCGGCAGCATAAATTTCATGGTCCGTTTGCCGTAGTGGTGCAATTTCGTGAGCAATGGCAAATAACATTCAACATCATGCGCGGCACAATATTCTCTCAGTTTCTTTTCCTGCCGCGGTTTGGTTCTGACTGGCGTCCAGCAAAGCCCCGCGCAATGTTCAAATTTCATTTTTGCCGTTCTCCCGGTTATTTTTCATCCGGGGATCTGCCTCCCGGCACAAATTTGATATCATCACAAAAGTCATCCCCGATAATCTTTTTAATCTTCATGATAAGCTGTTTTTTAACCGGCCCGTTAAGTTCACGCAGCCAGGCGCTGTGAAAAACCTCGACATAAGCCACCCGGTTCTTAATATTGAGCGGCGAGGACACTGCCGCAATCTGCCGGCCTGATATCAGCTCCCACTTTTCACGTAATTTCATTATCTGCAAAGTTTCTTCAGACAATATTCTGCTTAGAATCTTCTCGGCGGTATCGCCGACAGATACCGGACGCGGACAATATGCAACTATTTCCATATCTGCCCGGTTTTTGCCGTACCAGTCACACAATACTTCATAAGTATTGTAAAAGCTTTTTTTCATTTTCCCCATATATTTCCCCAGCGGCTGACATCATAAAGTGTCAAGGCACAATCATCCCCGGCTAGAACCCGCAGAATCGTACCGGCAGCATGACGGTATGGAAAGCCAGTTTGAACGGCGCCACAAGCCCCAGCACCATGTTGCGGATACCGTCTGTAAAGAAGCCGAACGGAGCGCCCAGTGTGGCCTGAAGCACGCCCAGCGGCAGCCGGAAGATGTCGATTATATCCATCCCCATATCCATAAAACCCTTCAGTCCGCCTTTAAGTCCGCGCATAACATAAGGTTGCGCTTTCTCGGCGGCGGCTATCGCCACCGGAGCCAGCAGGGCGATTGTTATCGGATCCATGGCTTTGGCCTGCGGGGCAGGAAAAAGCATGAAAGCCAGACCAATCAAAATTATCAGCAATATAGTTTTTCTCATCAGGCATCCCATCATTATAAAACAAGGATGAATATAAACCAGAAAATTATAAAAACAATAAGATTTTTTAACCCTTTAAATTAAAATTATCCTGTCCCGTCCTCCAAGTCAATAAACATTGCCCGGACGGACGCCAAAAGCAGCACAATGATTCCTTTGAAAATTATTGATTCTTCTTTGCCTGCTGCCAAAGCATTTCCATTTCATCGAGCGAAGCGTCGGTGAGTGTTTTGCCGGCGGCTTTAAGTTCTTTCTCTATATACTGAAATCTGGTTTTAAATTTTCGCGTCGCGGCATTAAGCAAATCTTCAGGGGTGGCACGGTCTCGGAATCTGATCAGATTCACCATGGAAAACACTAAATCGCCGATTTCTTCATCCACGTGTTCCTGGTTGCCGGAAGCCATCGCGGCTTTAAGCTCTGCCAGTTCTTCTTCGATCTTCTCCATGATTTGCGCTTCAGAACTCCAGTCAAAACCATATTTGGCGGCTTTGCGCTGCGCGGCCCGCGCGGTCAACAGCGCCGACAAACTCCGGGGAATGCCGTCCAGCACCGACTCCGGCACAACGCGATTCTTTTTTTCGCGCTGCTTTATTTTTTCCCAGACGACCACCACATCATCCGCCGACTTGGCTTGAACGTCACCGAAAACATGCGGATGCCGGCGAATCATCTTGTTGATTATGCCCGCAAGCACATCATTGAAATGAAAATGCCCCTTTTCATTGGCGATAACACAATTGAACACAATATTCATCAGGACGTCTCCAAGCTCTTCACAAATCCCCTCCTGATCATTATTGTCTATCGCATCAATCAGTTCCGCGCATTCCTCCGCCAGATACAGTTTCAAAGTCTCATGCGTCTGTTCCCTGTCCCAGGGACAGCCTTCCGGGGAACGCAGTTTTTCCATTACTTTCAGCAATTCCTCCGCGGAAACCCCTGCCTGATTTTCTTTCTTATCCATATTTCACCTTAATTTTCCATTCACCATTCACCATTCACCATTCACCATTCACCATTCACCATTCACCATTCACCATTCACCATTCACCATTCACCATTCACCATTCACCATTCACCATTCACCATTCACCA
>TBL_comb47_HYPODRAFT_10000538_pt1 | contig 50618 bp, 40 predicted proteins | sample TroBogypolimnion_40_FD_10682 | JGI IMG/M metagenome (IMG submission 10682)
GATTGGTGACAGGTGATTGGTGATTGGTAATTAGATAATGCCAATTTACTTTTTGCCAGTTTAGTCATTATCTTTTGCCTACTGCCTATTGCCTATTGCCTATTGCCAACAGTCGGGCAGCCGTCGGGCAGCCGTCGTTCATCGGCCGGGCAGAAAAAAATATTTTCCGGGCAGCCGATGAATGATGGCCGGGCAGGAAATTAAAGCCAGGTAACAGCAGGATTTCATTTTTATTTGTTTGATTGGGAAGCGTGATTTTTAATTGTATTTAACCATTGATATAAGATCTATGAAAAAGTCACTACTTTTTCTCCTGATCATTATTCCATTCCTTCTTCCTGCACAGAATTACCAGAACATTTGTTCACAAGGGATAACGTTTTTCAAGGACAAGGACAGCAACCTGAAAGCCTTCAGGCGGGATTCGGTTCAGCTTCCGGGGAACAATGATTCAATCTTTATTTCATATACAACCATCAGGGATTCCACACCAGATGGCTATGTATGCAGAGATACATCCAACGGTGGTGCACTCGGACGAAAGGTGTACAAGAAGCATGATGGCTGGTCATATTTTTTCAATATGAAGAATGACACAATAAAGCTCAACACACTGGCAGCCATAAATGAATCCTGGAAATACTGCAACTTACCCGGGAATGGTTATCTTGAAGCCAAAGTCACAGGAATTATAACAGACTCTGTTCTTGGGCTGACAGACCAGGTCAAAGTGATTTCATTCCAGGCAAAAAATTCAGCAGGTACCAACATTACAAATATCTTTAATCAAAAACACATCAAACTGAGCCAGCATTATGGCTTGTCAGAAATCTATGACATCTATTGGACACCGGATGATACGGTGCATTATATTCTGGCAGGAAAGACAAATCCTGCTTCTGGTGTTCAGCCTTTTACATGGCAGGATGTGTACAATTTTGATGTGGGCGATGAATTCCATTATTATGAATATTATCATGTTGACAGCAATGGTCCCTACTGGAATTCAATAAAAAAGATACTTGCCAAAACTGTTTTTGGGAATAATGATTCTGTTATCTACAAGATTGAGTTCTGTCAGAAAGAGTGGTTTCCAGGTCCATCAACAGGCATCCAGGTCACGTATGACACGATTTTTGAAACGTACAATTTTACAGCATTGTCGAATGACCTGACCATTCAACGACTTCCTGACGAATTTGTTTCCAGAGTCGAAGGTCAGCTTTATGATATTCCTCAATACTCACGGCAGATAAGCTTTAGCAACAACAGATCTGTTCAAATCTATGACGGTATTGCTTACTGGTTCTATCCTGACACTCATTGTTACAACTACCCTTTTGAAGGTGGTGAGAACACCCACTATTATTCACCAGGGCTTGGCCAGACCGGGTTTACTTATACCGAAGGTCCCGACCCTATGATCGATAACCGAGAATATTTGGTTTATTATAAAAAAGGTTCCGAAACCTGGGGAACACCCGTTGCAACAGATTGCAATGCACTTGTGCCGGTTCCTTCATTGACAGCGACACTATTACCTGTTGTTAGAATTGTCCCGAACCCGGTTGAGACCTATGGAACAATCATCGTGGAAAAGTATTTTCCGGGAGATCCACTTCTGTTTGTTATTTATGATTTTGTCGGAAAGAAGGTTGCTGAAATTATTATCAAATCTGAGTATACGGGATTTTCGAACGAGAATCTTTCATCCGGGCTTTACTTTTTCACACTTTCCGGCAGAGGCGGAAGCATTATTGAGAAGGGGAAGATTGTGATACGATGATGCCAGTCGTTCAGCCACTTCAGGGCTGTTGACCGTGGGCTTCACCCACGGTTATTGAGATTCAGCCACTTCGTGGCTGAGGGATTTTATTCCTGCTCAAGCCACTTCGTGGCTGAGGGATTTTATTCCTGCTCAAGCCACTTCGTGGCTCAGGGATTTTATTCCTGCTCAAGCCACTTCGTGGCTCAGGGATTCCCCTGTTGTTGATCGTGGGCTTCACTAATGGAATACGCAAGCCAGACATACACAGCGCCGAAGGCGCTGAACCATGGGCGAAGCCCATGGGATCAACAGTGCAAATAAACACTGCCCCGAAGGGGCTGAATCTCCAAATTATGGAAAGTAATGCTCGTCTATTATTATGCCCTGTTCCTGTAGAAGCCCACGAAGTTCATTTTCAAATGATATTTTTTTGTGATGAACCTGCTGGTTTTTGATGTAATTAACAATCTTGTTTTTATCCCGCCAGGCATAGGTCAATGCAGCATACCCGACCGCCCAGCCTTGAAAATCCGGAAATTTTCCTGATTTTTTGAGCCAGATTGATGATGATGCTTTCATGTCTTTAATGAAATCTGACAATGCAATTGATGGATTTAAATCACATAGAATATGAACGTGGTTTTCTACTCCGTTTATCCTGTATAAAAAACAGTTTTTGTTTTTAACGTATCCCATTATATAAGCGAATAGTTCCCGGGAATAGTTAGGATTGAGGGTATTCCGGCTATTTTTTGTTCGGAACACCAAGTGGTACAATATCTGATGGTAGCTTGACATATGTTTCTGATTATTCAGCCACTTCGTGGCTGATGGATATTGTGTTTGTTGGCCGTGGGTTTCACCCACGGTTATTGAGATTCAGCCACTTCGTGGCTGATGGATATTGTGTTTGTTGGCCGTGGGTTTCACCCACGGTTATTGAGATTCAGCCACTTCGTGGCTGATGGAGCGTTAACATGACTTCGGAAAACTCATCAGCAGGATATCCTCTTAATCCGGAAAAGTGGGAAAAGTAATATCTGATTTAACAGAAATTTTTCAAATGGGGGGAAGAAAAAAAAATCAACCACAGTAGGCACATCAGGGCACAATAGGCTTATCAACAAGAAATCTTCTAATGTGATCTATTGTGACTATTGTGGTGAAAAAATCCGCTCAACGGGTAATCACTTTCCCGCCGAGAATAACCGTTTCCACCTTATTGGAACCATAGGAATACGGCATGAATTCGACAGTGGGAATTGGTTTCGTAATAAAAACATTGGCGACCTTGCCGCGTGCAATGCTGCCATGTGTACCCGATAATCCCATCGCGTATGCGGTATTGATCGTAACTGCATGAATGGCCTCGGCCGGAAGCATCCGGTAATTGATACAGGCCATAGAGAGGACCAGCTGCATATTTCCGGAAGGAGATGAACCGGGGTTAAAGTCACTGGCCATGGCTACCGGCAGACCGGCATCAATCATTTTCCTCACAGGGCTGTGAACCATCCCAAGGAAGAAAGCAGCACCCGGCAGAATCGTCGGCATGGCCTCACTGTCCAGGAGACACGCAATTTCAGCATCACCGGTATATTCAAGATGGTCAACAGAAAGTGCATTGTACTTCACTCCCACCTGGATGCCACCCGAGTAATCCAGTTCATTGGCGTGGATCTTCGGACGAAGGCCATATTTCATCCCGGCCAGGAGGATCCGGTCAGTTTCTTCAACAGTAAAAAATCCCTTGTCACAGAACACATCAATATAATCTGCCAGGTTACCGGAAGCAACCTGCGGAATCATCTCATGGATTACGAGGTCCACAAATTCATCCTGCCGGCCTTTATATTCCATGGGAACAGCATGCGCACCAAGGAATGTAGGAACAATGGTAACCGGTGAGAGATTTTTTAGTTGATTGATTACCCGGAGCATTTTCAGCTCATCCTCCACGGTCAGCCCGTACCCGCTTTTTATTTCAACTGCACCCGTTCCCAGCATCATAATCTCATTCAACCTGGTCAGTGCCTGCTGAGTCAGTTCGTCCTCGGAGGTTATGTGCAGCTTTTTGGCTGAATTCAGGATCCCGCCGCCACGCCTGGCAATCTCTTCATAACTCAACCCTTTGATCTTATCCGTATACTCAATTTCCCGGCTTCCTGCAAACACGAGATGCGTATGGGAATCACAAAAGGAAGGGAAAACCATACGGTCCGTTGCGTCGATGATTTCAACCCTATCATTTTCAAAATTCGCAGGACAGGAGTCCATCTTTCCAAAATCAGCAATGGTTCCATTTTTCATCAGGAGCCAAGCATCCTTCATCGTTGACAGGTCCGACATCTCTTTTCCTGCAACCCATGAGCGTGAATTTTCTTCAATCTGGACGAGTTCTTTAATATGCTTAATGAGGATTGTCATCTGTGTGTTTTTTGCTTCACGAAATTATAGATTTTTAGTGTCGGCTGTATAAAAGCTTTTTAATTTCAGATCATGAGCCTTATTTTCGATAAAACTGCCAAATCTCATGACTAAATCTCAATGGGATGAGTAAAATAATTGTAAATTTGTAACCCAGGAATAAATCCGGTATTCACATTAAACACCTATAACAAATGAAAAAACATTTTTTACTTTTTTCCCTGCTCATTTTCGCTCTTGCTTTCTCTGCACTTGCGAAGAAGGTTGAGATAAAGAGCGCTCAGCTGGTTGCAAAGAATTTCTATTATGAAAGGGTTAACCAACTAAATGCAACTCCTTATCAATCGGTTACTGTTACCAATCAATACACGGAGAATTTCAACAATCAACCTGTGTATTATATCCTGACGATGAATGATGAAGGATTTGTTATTGTTTCTGCAGATGATGCAGCNACNCCGATCATCGGTTATTCATTTACAGGAGCATTCCCGGTTGACAACCTGCCGGACAACTTCAAGTTCTGGATGGATCATTACAGGGACCAGATCAATTATATCCGTGAAAAGAATTTCCAGCCGACAGATGAGATCTCAACATCCTGGAATCATTTCCTGACAGCGGATGCAAATAACCTTACGATTTACCGAAGCACTACCGATGTTGCGCCTTTACTTGTTAACATCATGTGGGATCAGACATTCCCTTACAATGCAATGTGCCCGGCTGATGCTGCAGGTCCTGACGGGCATGCCCTGACCGGCTGTGTGGCCACTGCAATGGCACAAATCATGGCATATTGGAGATACCCGGCAACCGGACAAGGATATCATTGCATTTTCCCGACTCCATCTTATGGTTCACAATGTGTGGATTTTTCAAACAGCACATACAACTGGGATGGTGAAGTTGATAAACCAGACAAGGAATGCAACACCGCAGCCCAGATTTGTTATGACGCTGCAGTTGGCGTGGATATGGATTTCGGCCCGGCTGCATCAGGTGCCCTGATGTCAAAAGTCGCCGGTGCTTACAGGAATTATTTCAAATACGCTTCAACCACACAGTTGCTTGATAAATATTCCGATGTTACTGCATGGAACAATCTTCTGAAAGCTGACATTGATGCCGGACAACCTGTTCAATATGCCGGAAGCAGCACTGCCAGTGGCGGTCACTCATGGGTTTGCGACGGTTACCAGGGAACCAGTTTTCATATGAACTGGGGATGGAGCGGATATGCAAATGGCTATTTCACAGTCAATGCACTGAACCCGGCAGGTGAAGACTTTAACGGTAACCAGCAGGCATGTGTTCATATTCAGCCTGATCCTGCCCAGTATCCAACTTTCTGCACAGGTCAGCACCTTGTGACAACCGATGATGTCGGAATGATTGAAGACGGCAGCGGTCCTGTTGCCAACTACCAGGGCGGCTCAAACTGCAGCTGGCTTATCAACATTGACGACAGTGTAAGAACTGTTACCTTATCCTTTGACCGGTTTGTTTTAAACGCATCAGATTTTGTAAAGGTTTATGATGGATCAGATGCAACAGCGCCATTACTGGGATCATTCTCGGGATCAGCACTTCCTTCAGCAGTTTCTTCAACCGGATCAAAGATGTTCATCACCTTTACTTCAGCAACAGGCTCATCAGCCAACGGATTTTTAGCATCCTATACAACAACACTGAACAGCTTCTGCTCAAACAACAACGTCCTTACCGCTGAAACAGGCACCATCGAAGATGGCAGTGGCCGCTTCCAGTATCGTAACGGAGAAAGCTGCCGTTGGACGATCCAGCCACCCAATGCTGCTACGATCACACTTAATTTCAATTCATTTGATACCGAGCAGGACAAGGACGTTCTGAAAGTATTTGATAAAGCCAACATGACTACACCCCTGGCCGTAATCTCAGGCACCTACAGCAACCCGCTCCCTGCTTCGATCACTTCTCCCAGCGGCGGCATGATGCTCATGTTCATCTCAAACAAGGCGGTTCGCGGTAACGGATGGAATGTTGATTATACCATGACTGTCGGAACAGACGAATCCAAAGCATTTGAAAACCTTGCCATATATCCGAATCCAACTAATGGATTCCTGAATATCGACTTCACGATGAATGAAAGCCAGAAGATCAAAATCGACCTGGTTTCAATCCAGGGATCGGTAATTTACAGCGAAAACATTGACAGTTTCAAGGGACATTTCCAGAAACACATCGACCTTTCTTCGGTAGCAAAAGGTGTATACATGCTTCGCATGACCAGCGACCAGGGAATAACAAACAGGAAAATCGTTCTTCAGTAAATATTGAATTCGCAGTGAGGCTGTCTCAAATTCTACTTTTGAAGACAGCCTCATTTTTTTTATACCCCGATGAATAAAGATCGCCGATGAAAAAGATTTTTACGTGGTGTATTCTTGCCTGCTGCATTCACCTTTCTGCATTCGCAGGCCTGGTCACTTTTCAGGATGCGCAGCGGGCAGCCGTAAATTTTTATTTTGAACGGATCAACCAGTACAAACCGGTCGCCTATAATTCAATAAAGATAACCGAAACCTTCCTGATGAAGGATGGCGACCAGACACTTTATTATATTTTCAATCTTGATCCTCAAGGCTACGTAATCATTTCAGCCGATGATGCAGCAATTCCGGTCCTGGCGTATTCATTTGAAACCGTTTACAACCAGGAAAACAACGCACCGCAATTCACGGCCTGGATGAATCAGTGCGCTGATCAGATCAGGTTTGCTGTTTCAAGGAAGATCAGCCGGTCAGGCAATGTAGCTGGTTTATGGGAACACATCCTCACGGTTGATGAGAAAAAGCTTATTCCTTTGAAAGACCAGCGGAGCGTGATGCCATTTATTACTTCCAGCTGGGACCAGGGAACCCTCTATAATGAGATGTGTCCTGCAGATGCCGCGGGCCCTGGCGGACATGTTTATGCAGGATGCGTGCCCACCGCCATGGGACAGATCATGTATTATTACCGCTGGCCGGATCATGGTACAGGATCCTATACCGACGTAGATCCGGTGTATGGTTCGCTGCATGCCACCTTTGATTCCACCTGGTATCAATGGGATAACATGAAGAATTCGATCACCAAAAGCAACCCGGGAATTGCTGAACTGCTTTATCATTTGGGTATTTCATGCGATCTCGTATATGGCCCTTCGGGATCCGGGATGTACAATCATAAATCGGCCTATGCGCTGAAGACATTCTTTAAATATTCACCCGAAACCCGTTACATTTTCCGCGACAGCACCAGTCTGAACTGGGACAGCATCATCGTCGCCCACCTTGACCGGAAGATGCCTTTATATTATGCCGGATGGTCGGTTCCGAATATCAACGGACATGCATTTGTTTGTGACGGCTACCAGGGCGGGGATTATTTCCACTTCAATTTCGGCTGGAGCGGCAATTCGAACGGATACTTCTACGTGGATTCCATTGTTACCGGTTCAGGAAGTTTTAACCTGGCCCAGGAACTGATTGTAAACATCTTTCCCGACACATTGAATTATTCTTATCCGCAGTATTGCAACGGTAATACACATCTCGTATTTAACCAGGGATCGTTTGAAGACGGGAGCGGACCGATGAAGAATTACCAGACCGGCAGTTATTGCAGCTGGCTCATCGATCCGCAATCAACCGTTGATTCCATCAGCAGCATCACACTCAGCTTTGATAGTTTTGAAACACTGCCCGGTGATGTCGTAAATGTTTATAACGGGGAGTCAGTTAGTGCACCCTTACTTGGCTCCTTTTCGGGAAATACGATACCTGCCTCAATGACATCTACCGGCAACAGGATGCTGGTCACGTTCATAACAACCAGTGGCTCCGGTGCGCCCGGCTGGTCTGCGACATACACGACAACATCCCCAACCTGGTGCAAAAACGTTTCAACGATTTCCGCAGATACGCTGGATCTGACCGATGGCAGCTTCGGGTTCAATTATCACAACAATACAAGCTGCCGGTGGAATTTAAAAACCAATTCGGGCGATACCCTGACCATCAATTTCAAATCATTTGACACCGAACCTGGAAAAGATGTACTTCGCATTTATGATGCTGAAAACATGGACAGCCTGGCGTTTATTTCGGGGCATTACGACAGCCTGAACCTGCCGCCGCCCGTGGTTTCTCCAAGCGGAAAAATGCTGCTGCTGTTCATCACCAACAGCTCAGTTACAGGAAAAGGCTGGCATCTCTATTATCCAAAGTCAACGGTTGGCATTCCTGATCAGAATTCAAACCCGGTGTTTAAAATCTTCCCGAATCCTGCAAAGGAACAGGCTACGATTCTATTCTCTCTGGATAAAGCAACCAACATTGAATTTGAGTTGTCTACCATGCAGGGAAGAACCATCTTCCAGGAGGAACTCAAAGGTAACCCGGGAAAGAACACAGAAAAACTGGATGTTTCAGATCTCTACCCCGGAATTTACCTGGTTACGTTTAAAGGCAAAGAATTTTATTCAACCCGAAAAATCGTCATCACACAATAACTTGTTTTATCTAATTACAGATGCTACACATGAAAAAAAGCCAACTCCTTCTAATTTCAATCCTGTGCTTAATCTCTTCAGTCTACGCGAAAAAAGTAGAAATTGAAACCGTTAAAAAAGTCGGAACGAACTTTTTTTATGAACGGCTGAGTCAGCATCACCAGGCAAGCTATCCCCAGCTTTCTGTTAAAAATGTTTTCACGGAAAAGTATAATGGAACCATTGTCTATTATGTGCTGAATTTCCAGGATGGCGGATTTGTAGTCGTGGCTTCGGATGATGTGGTTATGCCTGTTCTTGCTTATTCATTTGAAGGCAATTATTCGACAGAAAATCATCCTCCCCAGTTTGATCCCTGGATGGAGCTTTATGCAAAGCAGATCGATAACTGCATTCAGAAAAATATTTCTGCAACAGCGCAGATCCGGGATTCATGGTCACATCTGAACACCAGTGATCCTGAGAAACTTTCCTTTTCACCATTGACAGATGTTGCCCCGCTCGAAATTTCGACCTGGGACCAGGGAAGTTTCTACAATGCGTTGTGTCCCGCCGATCCTGCCGGGCCTGACGGAAAGGTATGGGCCGGTTGTGTTGCAACTGCAATGTCGCAGATCATGTATTATTACCGCTACCCCGCACAAGGCCTCGGTTCAAACTGTTACACACCCTATGGTTATTCCCAGCAGTGTGCTGACTTTGGAAATACAACCTACCGCTGGAACGAAATGCTGAATTCGCTCAACTTCAGGGATACTGCCGTAGCGCAGCTGGTCTGGCATGCAGGCGTATCCGTGGATATGATGTATTCTGCCTCCGGGTCGGGTGCCTATAGCGAAGACGCCGTAAATGCATTCATCAACAACTTCAGGTATTCTCCCGATGCCCACCTGGTTGCACGGGACGATTATCCGCCGGATGGAGATGAATTCCCCGCCATCCTCAGGGATAACCTCGATCACAAACGGCCGATGTACTATGACGGATACGGAACAGGTGGCCATGCATTCAATGTGGACGGTTACCAGGGAACAAATTATTTTCATTTCAACTGGGGATGGAGCGGCTCCTATAACGGTTATTTTTACCTTAACAACCTGAATCCCGGCGGAGATAATTTTACCAACGGAGAACGCGCCATGGTGGACCTTTACCCCGATACACTTTTAAACACATATCCCTCCTATTGCTCCGGACAAACGATATTGACTGCACTCTCCGGAACTTTTGAAGATGGATCTGGCCCTAAGAATTATCAGAATAATGCAAATGCAAGCTGGTTGATTCATCCGCAAAGCATTTCAGATTCTGTTACAGCCATTGATATATCTTTCAACCGGTTCAGCACGGAAGCCGGGAATGATATTGTAAAGATTTACAAAGGTTCAACTCCCAGTGACAGCCTGGTCGGAACATATTCAGGAGCTACAATTCCGCCTTCATTGAGAATCCCGGGAAACCATGTGCTTGTTACTTTTTCCTCAAATGGTTCAATTACAGGCGACGGATGGTTTATCACGTATGCTTCCGAAACGATGAACTGGTGCCTGGGTACACATTACAGCCATGACCAGCAGGGAGAGATCAGCGACGGAAGCCTGAATTTCAACTATAAAAACAACACCAACTGCCGCTGGGTCATTGAACCGGATGGCGGAGGTGCAGTAAGCCTTTCATTTACTTCTTTCAGTACGGAAGCAGGAAAAGATCTCGTCCGCATCATCGATCTTGGAACCGGCCAGGAACTTGCAGAATACTCCGGAAGCTTCACAGATTCAAATCTCCCTTCACCTGTAACAGCACCCAGCGGGAAAATGTTCATCCTTTTCCTTACCAACAGCAGCAACACCTACGCTGGATGGTCTGCTACTTATTTCACTTATCCTGTTGGCACACAGGAACACGGGTACCTCAGCAATGCCCTGGTTTATCCTAATCCTGTGGCAGACCAGTTGAACCTGAAATTCTTCAACACAACATCACAGCGTCTGCATGTCGAAATCTCTTCTTCAGAAGGCCGGACCGTTCATACCGAAAACTTTGATCTGCCTGCAGGTGCCGACACCAAAACGATCGATGTATCCGGTTTATCCCGTGGCATCTACTTCCTGCAACTGACTGATGATACTGAGACTGTCACAAAAAAAATCGTGATCCGGTAAAAAATTGATGGATCAGCGGAAACCTCTGCAAATAGTATATTATTACAATCATCATGAAACAGGGGTAATTCATTTTATTCCTGTTTTTTGATTTATTTGCAAACATTAGTGATACTAATGCGATTTATACCAAAATACTTATTATCTTTGTGGCCACATCAATTGACGATCTTATGAAAAAGCTTTTTTTTATCGTTGCATTATACAGCCTGATCGGTTTGAATGCCTGCAGTTCCAATGATAAAAACGGTACTGACCAGAAGGTAAGGGAATACCAGGAAGGCACGGTTAACCAGATGAACGGCGCCATGTTCACAAAGATGATCTGGGATTTTAAGAAGAATCCGGACAACTGGGCTTTTAAGGGTGATACACCCTGCATAATTGACTTTTATGCTGACTGGTGCCGTCCTTGCAAGATGGTTGCTCCCATTATGGAAGAGATTGCAAAAGAATACAAAGGGAAAGTAAAAATTTTCAGGATCAATACGGATGAAGAACGTGAACTGGCTTCCATGTTCAGAATAAATTCCATCCCGGCAGTGATGCTGATCCCGAAGAGCGGAAAACCGCAGATGGCAGTAGGTGCCCAACCAAAGGAATCCTATGTTAAAGCCATTCATGATTTTCTGATGGTAAAATGAGCTGCCCGCAGCAAGTTTCTGGCAATAGACCTATAAAAATTAACAAATACTTCTAAAACATAAATAAATGGCAATAGAACATTTGACAGAGCAAACATTTCTTGAAAAAGTCTTTGATTACAAAGCAAACAAGGAATGGAAATTTGCAGGGACATTACCGTGCATTATCGATTTTTATGCCGACTGGTGCGGCCCGTGTAAGATTGTGGGTCCCATTTTAGAAGAACTTGCAACTGAGTACAAGGATAAGATCAACATATACAAGATTAACACTGAAGCTGAGCAGGAATTATCGGGTGCATTCGGCATCCGCAGTATTCCTTCCATCCTGTTTGTACCCCTGGAAGGGCAGCCGCAAATGGCAGTCGGAGCGCTGCCAAAGGAAGCAATGAAGAATACGATCCATGAAGTTCTCCTCGGGAACCAGCAATAATTCGGGGAGTCTGCTCATTTCAACAGCGTATCTTCCACCCATTTCATATGTATCAGCATGCCTACATGCAGAAGCAATCTGTGTTGAGCAGCATGAGACCTACCCCAAGCAGACGATCAGGAATCGCTGTGTCATTTGTGGCCCAAACGGAAAACAAGTGCTGAGTATCCCCGTCATCAAAGTGGACGGTAATCATACACAAATAAAAAACATCAGGCTTTCGGGTGAAATTCACTGGCAGAAAATTCACTGGCGTTCTATCAGTGCAGCCTACAGCAACTCGCCTTTTTTTCTCTATTACAGTGATTTCTTTCTTCCGTTCTTCAGTAAGAAGCAGGAATTCCTGATCGATTACAACAATGCAATGCTGGAAGTGCTGTTCCGTATTTTGAAGACGGAGAAGAAAATTACGGCAACGGAAAATTATGAAAAACAGTCAACCGGGAAAAATGACCTTCGGTCAGCCTGGGGAAAGCAGCAACCTTGTAAATGCACTTCTTTTCCACTGTATACACAGGTTTTTTCGAACAAGTATGAATTCATCCCCGACCTGAGCATCATTGATCTGATCTTCAACCTGGGTCCTGAAGCGGGGAGTTACCTGGAAAATCTTGAATTACACTGTAGTTTCTGAAAAATGCATCCCATCATTATCCGCATTTCCAAAGGAAATTATTACCTTTGCATTTATTTGATCTAATTAAATGTCCACACTCTCAGACCTTCGCCAGGGGGAATTAGGAATCATCGTCAAAGTTCGCGGCCGGGGAGCATTCCGCAAGCGGATTACCGAGATGGGATTTGTTAAAGGAAAAGAAGTTCTGGTTATCAAATCAGCGCCTCTGCAGGATCCCATTGAGTACAAGATCATGGGATACAATGTTTCCCTCCGGCAAAGTGAGAGCAGACTGATTGAGGTCATCACCCTGCATGAAGCCGTGGAAAAGAAGGCACAGGAGGGTTTACAGGATCATTTCAGGGGGACATTCACCGATGACATCCTTAAAATATCAGCCAAGGAAAAAGGCAAGATCATTGATGTAGCGTTGATCGGTAATCCTAATTGCGGAAAAACAACCCTTTTCAATTTCGCATCGGGTTCAAAAGAGCATGTCGGAAACTTCAGTGGTGTTACCGTAGATTCAAAAACCGCAAAATTCCGCCAGGGTGAGTACACGTTTAATATTACTGACCTGCCCGGCACTTATTCCCTCACAGCTTATACCCCGGAAGAACTGTATGTGAGGAATCACCTGATAGAGAATACACCCGACATTGTTGTGAATGTCATCGATGCTTCAAATCTCGAGCGAAATCTTTTCCTCACGACACAGCTGATCGACATGGACATCCGCGTTGTGATGGCCCTGAACATGTACGATGAACTTCAGCAGAAAAATGATCGGCTGGATTATCTTACACTTGGAAAAATCTTAGGTATTCCTGTAGTTCCGACAGTCAGTTCAAGGGGAACCGGAATCAAAGAGTTGTTTGACCGTATCATTGAAGTTTATGAAGACCGGGATCCGATCGTACGGCATGTGCATATCAACTATGGCCATGACCTGGAAAAATCGTTATTGAGGATCCAGGATGCGACATGGGCTGACCAGACACTGACCGACCATATCTCCTCACGGTACAATGCCATCAAACTGCTTGAGAAAGATCCCGAAATGCTTCCGGAGATCGGTCAGTCGAAAGCTTACGAAAAAATCAGGGAAGTTGCCGGGAAGGAGATCAGCCGGTTGCAGAACAAATACAGCGAGGACACCAACACGCTTATTACGGACGCCAAATATGGATTCATAGCAGGTGCATTAAAAGAGACGCTTACACCCGGTAATTTCATCCGGAATGCAAAGACACAAAGTGAGAAGATCGATGTGATCCTGACCCATAAGATCCTCGGGTTTCCCATATTCATCCTGTTCCTCTGGATCATGTTTCAATCGACATTCATCATCGGGTCCTATCCCAAACACTGGATTGATCTTCTTGTTGGTGAAATCGGAAGCGGCATCAGCCGGATCCTTACAGATGGCCCGCTGAAGGATCTGCTGGTTGACGGCATCATCCGTGGTGTCGGTAGTGTCATCGTTTTTCTTCCAAATATCCTCATCCTTTTTTTATTCATCTCCCTGATGGAAGATACAGGTTATATGGCCAGGGCCGCATTCATCATGGATAAGCTGATGCATAAGATCGGTTTGCACGGACAGTCTTTCATCCCTATGATCATGGGATTCGGATGCAACGTCCCGGCAATCATGGTAACCCGTACACTAAAAAACCGGAACGACCGGCTGCTCACCATGCTGATAAATCCCTTGATGTCGTGCAGCGCCCGTTTGCCTGTGTATATCCTGATCGCCGGGGCGATCTTCCCGGATTATGCCGGGACGGTTATTTTTGGCCTTTACCTGACCGGGATACTGATGGCCATCCTGATCTCGATCCTCTTCAAAAAAACAATCTTTAAAAGCGAGGATGCACCTTTCGTTATGGAACTCCCGCCTTACCGGATGCCTACAGGAAAAGTGATCTTCAGCCATATGTGGGATAAAGGCCGCCACTACCTGCAAAAGATGGGTGGTGTCATCCTGATTGCAGTCATCCTGATCTGGGCACTGGAATATTTTCCGCAGGGAGGCCGGAATACACCTCATGAGGAACAATTAAAGAACTCTTACATCGGTCAGTTCGGGCGTGCCATCGAACCAGCGATCAGACCGCTTGGATTTGACTGGCGAATGGGTGTAAGTCTTATTACCGGTGCTGCGGCGAAAGAGGTTGTCGTCAGTACCCTGGGCGTTTTATACAGTCCCAATGATCATCAGCAAAAAAAACCGGCAGATGATCTTCCCACTATTCTTAAAAATGAAAAGAATACTACAGGACCATCCATCGGAAAGCCCGTATTCACGCCCCTTGCAGGGATCTCGTTCCTATTGTTCATCCTGATCTATATGCCCTGTGTTGCAGTGATTGCCACGGTGAAGAAAGAATCCGGTTCAATCAAATGGCCGTTATTCCTGATAAGTTATACAACGATCCTGGCCTGGATCATTTCATTTTCAGTATTTCAGGTCGGATCCATGTTTTTTTAATTCAAGCATATGCTACAGCTTTTGATCACGGGAATTATTATATCAGCTGCTACGGGATTTGCTGTTTACAGGATCATCAGTTATTTTACAGATCCGTTGTATAAATGCGATGGCTGTGAAACTGTTTGCAGGGAATGTCCGCTGGGAGAACTCAGAACGCAGATAGAAAACCAGAAGAAATCAGAAAATGGGAAAGCCCGCAAGAAACCGGCTGTCTGAATAGTCAGGATTCCTTATCTTTGATTGATAAAATAATCCTATGAAATTCGGAATCTCACTGCAAAGCATTCTTCCTCTTCGTTCAGAGCCATCACATAAATCTGAGATGGTTTCCCAGGTTCTTTTCGGGGAATTATTCAGGGTTTTGCAACAAAGCGCGACATGGATCAAAGTGCAGCTTTCGTACGATAATTATGAAGGCTGGATCGATCTGAAGCAGGTTTTACTGATTGATGAAACAGAATTTATCCGTCTCTTCAATTCAGAAACGCCGGTTAGTTTTGATCTTGTCCAGCTGTTATCCAACGATTCAAAGAAAACCATCCTCCCGGTTATTCTTGGGAGTTCATTGCCCGGCCTGGCTGAACAGCATTTCCGGGTCAGGGACCAGGTGTTTTCGTTCGAAGGCCAGACTTCCGGAAATAGTCATTTTGAGTCTGTTCTTACGCCACAGGAGCGAATGAGCGCCAAGCAAAAGATCATTGATGATGCAATGCTGTACCTCAATGCACCTTATCTCTGGGGCGGGCGTTCACCGTTTGGGATTGATTGCTCGGGATTTGTACAGATGGTTTATAAACTGCACCGGGTAAAATTGCTCAGGGATGCCTCCCAGCAGGCAAAATCAGGGGAAGCGCTGAATTTTGTATCGGAAGCAGAGCCTGGCGACCTTGCTTTTTTTGATGATGAAGATGGAACTATCACGCATGTCGGAATGATGATGGACAAACACCGGATCATTCATGCATCAGGGAACGTCCGCATTGATTCCATCGATCACCAAGGCATCTACAGCCTGGAAGAGAAAAAATACACGCACAAACTCAGGGTAATCAAGCGGATCATTTAGTGCAGGTTTTCACTAATCACTGTCGTCAGTTTTTTTCTTCTTTTTGTTTGGAAGGAGATCATTGAATATGTAAACCAGCCTGACACTGACCACGTTGTTGTATTGCTTACGGTCCCACTCATTAACACCATTGGGGATCGCCACACTGAAATGCCGTTCCCTGATGGGGAACATGGAATAAGAGTACCGGACATTCAGCCACAGCTTTTGCCAAATCCTCAGCCTTACATCTCCAAGGACTTCAAAATCTGATTTCTTATATGGACCACTGAGCGTTGTTGAAGTTCTCACATATCCCCTTGGATCATCATAATTTTCATATTCTGATACAGCGACAAGCTGACTGTATGAAAAGCCGACACCAATGGCGACAATTCTTTTATCGGTAAAATGCAGTATTAAGGGAACCTGAATGTAATCAAGGTTTAAGCGGTAGCCATCATAGTGGCCTGTATCAGAGGAGATGGTATCCCTGGCAGCGCTGACAGATTTCTGAGTACTGCCCTGCTGAGAAAACAGCAACTCCATTGTGAGAGACCATTTTTTGTCTTTCCCGAAAGGAAAAATTACCGATGGACCAATATTCAATCCTATTTTCTTGAAACCATAAACCTCGTCGCCGTCAACCTGTGAAAGGTTTACACCTGCAGATACCGCACCCAGGAAACGCTGGGAAAATGACTCCGCAGAAAAAAAGAAAACAAAGATGAAAATACTGAGTACAGATATTCGCCTGACCAACATGTTAGAGAATAAAAATTAAAATTACGCCTGGACTACTTACAATTAACGCACCTCCCGGTTATTTAGTATTCTGGCCTTTCATTGTAAGTTGAATCCTCTTACGTTCAAAGTCAATGTCGAGCACTTCCACGTTCACTTTCTGGTTGATCCTTACCACTTCATTCGGATCACGGACAAACCTGTCGGCCAGTTCGCTGATATGGACCAGCCCGTCCTGGTGAACACCGATGTCGACAAAGACTCCAAAATTAGTGATATTCGTAACGATCCCGGGAAGTTTCATGCCTTTGATCAGATCCGTTATGGAATGGATGTTCTTGTCGAATTCGAACATCTCGAATTTCTGTCGTGGATCCCTCCCGGGTTTTGCCAGTTCCTGCATGATGTCGATAATGGTAGGAAGGCCGGTGGTTTCATCAACAAATTCCTCAGGTTTGATCAACTCACGAAGATCGTTTTTTTCGATCAGGTCAGTAATTGTGCAGTTCACTTTTTTGGCCATCTTTTGAACAACCTTGTAGCTTTCCGGGTGAACTGCGCATTTATCCAGCGGATTTTTCGCATCTCTTATCCGTAAGAATCCTGCAGCCTGTTCAAATGCCTTGTCGCCAAAGCGGGTAACTTTTTTCAACTCGGTCCGTGCTGCGAAGGGTCCGTTCTTATCGCGGTAATCGATGATGTTTTTCGCCAGGGCCGGGCCTAGTCCGGAGACATATGTAAGCAACTGTTCGCTCGCTGTATTTACTTCAACGCCCACGGAGTTCACACAACTGACGACTGTATCTTCAAGGCTTTGCTGCAATTCATGCGGATTAACATCATGCTGGTACTGCCCGACACCAATGGATTTGGGATCGATTTTCACCAGTTCCGCCAGCGGATCCATGAGCCGGCGACCGATTGAAACTGCACCCCTTACGGTCACATCATATTCGGGAAATTCTTTTCTTGCCACGGATGATGCGGAATAGACTGAAGCCCCGCTTTCATTTACCATGATAGCAAGAATATCCTTTTCGAAGGGAATGGCATGGATCAGCCGTTCTGTTTCCCGGCCAGCTGTTCCGTTACCGATTGCAATGGCTTCAATTTTATACGCATTGACCAGGCTCCTGATCTTATGTATGGCTTCCTTTACTTCCAACTGCGGAGGATGCGGATAGATGGTTTCATTGTGAAGCAACTTCCCCTGTTTGTCGAGACATACAAGCTTACATCCTGACCGGAACCCCGGATCAAGGGCAAGAACATTCTTCTGGCCAAGTGGCGGCGCCAGCAGAAGCTGACGGAGGTTATCCACAAATACCTGGATTGCATCCTTATCTGCCCTTTCCTTGACCCACTGCCGCATTTCTGTTTCCATCGACGGGAATAACAGGCGTTTGCAGCTGTCCTTTATCGCACGCTCAACAAGGCCCGCAGATGAATTGGTTGCCCGGATAAATATCTTCCGAAGGATTTCCATCGACTTTATCTCATCCACTTCACAGCTGACTTTCAGCATGGATTCAGTTTCTCCGCGGAAGATGGCCAGCACCCTGTGTGAGGGCGCTTTCATCAAGGGTTCTCTGAAATCAAAGTAATTCCGGTAGTTTGCAGCTTCCACGTCTTTACCCTTCACCACTTTAGAGCATAACAAACCTTCCCGCTGGAACAGGGTACGGATGCGTTTCCGGGCATATGCATGTTCGTTGACAGCTTCTGCAATGATATCGCAAGCCCCGTCAATGGCTTCGCCGACAACATGAACACCCAGTTCCGGATTGATGAATTTTCGGGCCTCTCCTTCAATATCATTGGTTCTCTGCGAAAGGATAATCCTGGCAAGGGGTTCCAGACCTTTCTCTTTCGCTATGGTTGCTCTTGTCTTTCGTTTCAGCTTGAATGGAAGATAGATGTCTTCCAGTTCCGCCATGGAAGTGGCATCTTCAATTGATGCTTTCAGTTCATCCGTTAATTTCTCCTGTTCTGTCAGGGATTTTAGAATGGCATCGCGACGACTGTCAAGTTCTTTCAATTGATGAAGCCGGTCGCGGATACGCATAACCATGACCTCGTCCATGCTGCCGGTCATCTCTTTGCGATAGCGTGAAATGAATGGAACGGTAGCACCTTCGTCAAGAAGTTTGATTGTATTGCGAACGAAAGTTGAAGCGATATTCAACTCAAGAGCGATTATTCCTGAGTATTTTTCAGTGCTCATCTGACTAGTGTGACCGTTCCTTTCAGAACAATTTTTCCGCTGGTGATGATATCGTTCCCAAGAAAGTCAACAAAAACAACCCAGGCGAAGGTACCCGGATCACATTTTTGTCCGCCTACGTTTCCGTCCCACCCTTTATCGATATCATTGGACTCAAAAACCTGTTGTCCCCAGCGATTGTAGATGTGCATTTCGAAACTGATGTCCTTATACATGCTGATTGCCTTGAAGATGTTGTTTACACCTTCAGGAGCAAATGCCGAGGGTACATAAAATTTAAAGACATTCACAAAAACAGTATCTGTGCTGGTACAGCAATGAAAATCCTTGATCGTCACACCATAATTTCCACCATGGTCAACTGTAATTACTGAATCTGCCGAACCTGTAGACCATTCGTATTGCATGAATCCTCCTCCGGCATGGAGTTTAACCGATGAACCGGAGTAAACGAGAATGGTATCGCCAAGGGATACAACTGGGTTCTTATAGATTGTAACCATGGCTGAATCAGCAAAATCTTTCCCGTTGAATGTTTCCGTCATCTTCACCTTAAAACTCCCGGGATTGGCATAAGCATGCGTGGGGGACATAAGGTTAGAAGAAGTTCCATCTCCAAAATCCCAGTAAACATTGTCAATATTTGACTTGTTGGTAATTTCAAAATGGGTGACATCACCCTGGCAAACACTGTCGTGGGTGAAAATGGGTCTTTCAAAATAACTCTGCATGAAGTTTGGCAACCCGTAGATGCAATTTCTTGTGCTTAACGGAAACCTGCTCTGGGAAACATTCCCCAGAAGATTATAATTGCAATCACGACCCGGGCGTGTAGGGTTGTAGATCACATCCAGAGAATCCTTTCGTATGATCAGGTTGATTGAACGCGCCACATAAATTTTCCCATCCGTTGCAAGCTGAATACCGCCCCAGCGGATACCGGCAATACTGTCAATTACCTTCGGGTTGTTCCACCCGTTTGCAAGATCAAACTGGAATATTTTAGATGGCGAAGCAGGTGGGCCATTACCGGTGATTTGCAGCAATGTCGTATAAACTTTGCGGCTATCCTGAGAAAACTCAATTCCATACGGTGAAATTCCCGGAACTGTAAACGTGTATGTTTGGGGATTGGAAACTGCACCTGTCGAATTATTGAAATCAAACAAATCGACATCTTTGGTACCGGAAATGGCAAGTGCCAGTTTACTCCCGTCCGGTGATGCCTTCATATAACCGTACGCATTGGTCTGGTCAGCAAAACCGCCACCCTGAGTCGGTCCTGCATTGCTGATCACCGGGCTTGACACACCCTGGGCAGTCAGGAGAAAAGCATAGAATTTATCAGAATCCCATTCATGAACGATTATCCAGACATCTTTTTTATTCTGATGATAGACCGCAGTAAGTTTCTGGCATACCGGGCTTAATAGCGGAACATTCCACTCACCGGTTCCGTCACCCAATCCGTTGTGAAGATTCATGTCCACCACACTATAATTCAGGCCTTTTGTATCATAGGTATTGTCAGGTTTGAACGCCATGACATCAATGGTAAAGATATAATAACGGTTTGTCCTGCCTGGCTGGGGAATGATTATGCACGGCTGACTGACGCCAAGATCTCCTTCAAGTGCAGGGGAATAAGGCAGAGGATTGAATGTCCTGTCCCATACATTCTTTGCATCTGTAAAAAAAAGTAACTGGCCAGCGCTGTCCGAAATGACTGCGCTGGATTTAAAAGAGGTCATGACGTTCTCATCTGTGAGTGCTGTAGCAGGGCCGTTCCTGAAATCAATTCCGGTCTTTTCTCCGAAATACCAGATATCAGCTTGTTGTTCTGACCTGGGGCAATTGGTCCCCGGGAAGATCGTCAGAGTTGACTTTTGTGCACTGACCGGAATAACGAAAATGTTCAGAAGAAAGAAAACAATCCACCCCTGGAGGGAAGTGAATAGTCTCATATGTCGGGATGCCAGGATAATCACTACCGGATAACTAATTTCACTGTTCGTAAATAATTATCCGACTCGAGTCTTACGATGTAGATTCCGCCCGGAAGGTTCGTGAGATCGGCAGTCATCACAAATTTTCCCTGCTCCCGCTGTGGAAGAACATAGGAGACAATTTTTTGTCCGACCAGATTTGATATTGTAGCAGTAACATCCTTTGAAAATCCGCCGGTTTCAATAGTGAAAACGCCTGAATTGGGATTTGGATAAATTCTTACGGAACCTTCGTTGCTGTTTTCGCTGATCCCTGTGCATGCGCTGAATGAGAAATGGACATAGATTGAATCTATGGATACGCAACCGTGTTCGTTCGTAACCTGAACATCATATTCCTGCACTTCATACCCAACCCCGGTGCTGACCAGGTCAATTGTCTGTGTTGTTTCACCATTGGACCAAAGGTAGGTGGCTCCAGGGTTTCCTGCATCCAGCCGCACGACAGCATAAGTGCATACGGTGCTGTCAGGCGGACCAAGGTGAATATAAGGAGATGCATAGATGGAGACATTTGTGTTGCCGCTTGTTGTATTAAAGCCATCATTAACCGTGACGGAATAGGTTGTATTTACTTCCGGCCAGACGATCGGATCAGGAATGTCGGAAGTGAACCCCGGAGGATTGCTTCCCCATGTATACGTGTAGAAGCCTACATTGCCTCCCCCGGCGGATGCATGAAGCTGTGTTGTATCTCCAATACATATCCAGTTTGGAGTTGCAACCGGCGACACATTCAGGGGTCCGCCAGTGACTGTTACCGTGACATTGGCCGCATTGTTGCTCAGGCATCCTGTTCCAAGATCGGAAACAGAAAGTGAATAGACAACCGTGCTGGTAAGGTTAACAGTCTGTGGCGACTGAACATTTGAATTCAGTAGTTTATCGGCAGGTGACCAGGTGTAGAAATAACTTCCCGAACCACCCGTCACGGAACCATTTAGAAAGATATATGTGCCATTGGGAATGCTGACATCAGGTCCGGCATTGGCTAACGGTAACGGGATAACCGTGACCGTGATGGTATTCGTGGAATGATTGTAGCCGTCACTCACCCTGCATGTATAGGTTGATGTGACTGTTGGCTGAACTGTAGGGTTCGGAATTGTTGTGCTGTCGCCGTCAGGAAAATACCATTTGTAAGTATAGGTTCCGGTTCCTCCTGAACCCATGGCCTCCAGCTGTGATGTGGCACCAAGGCAAATGGATTGAGGTGTTGCGGCAACCCCGACACCCAGTGCGCCGCCGGCAATGTTCACCGTCATATTATCCCGCCCGACACAACCTGCTGAATCATCAGTGACTTTCAATGTAAAAATCGTGGTCGCAAATAAATTCACCGTCGTAGGAGATTTAATATCCGGATTCACCAGTTTTGCCGCCGGTTCCCAATGATAGTTATAATGGCCGCTTCCGCCGNTAGCCGCACCATGCAGTGTGGTAAAGACTCCATTTGGTATGGTTGTATCATTTCCGGCATTGGCGACAGGCTTGTAAATACGTACGGTTGTTCTCGAAGAATCAACACTTGGCTGACCTGCAATCATGATGTTCACATAATAATTGCCCGAATTTATTGGCTGTGCATTGGGAATCGTTGGGTTTTGCAGGTATGAATGAAAACTGTTGGGGCCTGACCAGCGATAGGTTGCACCGGATACTGACTGAGCCGTCAGCTGCAAAGTCTGACCTGCGCACAAAGGGCCATTATTGGTAGCAGCTGGTGGCAGAATTGAACAGTCGGTAGATCCTGTTCCTCCTGTTTGAGAAAAGATGATATTGCATGGTTGATTGGAAAAATTCGTGATGATAAGAATGTAATACTGCCCAGAAATACCGTTGGGAATCGTACAGGTTTCAGTGGATGCAGTAGAATAGCTGCAGCTGACAACCTTATCGCACGTAAGCAGAGAACATGCATTCTGGTTCAGAAAAGGGCCCCAGCAGCAAAAGTCTATATCATGAGCAGGAGAACTGTGCATACCGATTATGATATTCCCTGAATTCTTGACTTTCATGTAATACCAGGCAGGATTTGGCCTTGTGACCAGACAGCTGTAACAAGGTCCGGATTGACCTGCTCCTGCATTTACACCAGCGGGAAAGTCATACTGTGTTCCTGTACAGAACGGCAAGGCATGTTCACAGGTACTGTTTTGTCCGGGAGTCTGCGAATATCCGGCGAAAACAAAAAGGACCGATAACACGAGGAGGAAGAACAACTTTTTCATGAGAACCAGTTTATTATTTGTACTTATCATTGGTACGCAGCCATTCAGCCTTCTGGACATCCGAAAGCATGTCGCTGTTTTTAATTACCTTGTCCTTTAAATCCTGGAAAAGGCCATTGATCTCCTTTATGCTATACTTCAGGTCTGAAAGAAACCAGATCTTGTCGTGCGTAAAATCACCATCGAGATCGACGACTTTCCCTTCCTGGAAAATCAACGACATGAAAAAAACCTTTTCATATTTATCCCTGAATTTCGAAAAATCAACCAGGTAATAATTATTGGTACTATCGCTCAAGACCTGAACGGAGAATTTGCCATGAAAATCGACATTCTCATATTTCATTCGGAATGTCGGGTCACCGGGGTTTATTGTAAGCTTTTCCGTTGATTGAGCAATGACAGCAACTCCGGTAAAAAGGAAAGCCGCAATCAGGATTGACGAAAATATTTTCATATTTAATGTCTTGAGAAACCGTTCATTGTGAGTAAAAAACTCTTCAAAGTTACGAAATAAAATTCACAAAAACCAGAAACACCGTATATATGCGGTTACCAGCCTGAGGCAAGTACATCAATAATGTGAATGGTTTTTATAGGTAAAGCATGTTTATCAATGTACGCCTGTTGATGCATCAGGCAGGAAGAATCGGTTGAAACGATATACTCCGCGCCTGTTTCCAATGCATTTTTCACTTTTTGTTCTGCCATGGCGGTTGAGATGGGTTCAAACTTTACGGAGAATGTGCCGCCAAATCCGCAACACACATCATTGTGTTTCATCTCCCGTAACTCGAGTCCCTTAACCTTTCTAAGCAGCGTACGTGGTTCATCCTTCAGGCCATACTCGCGAAGTGCAGCACAGGAGTCGTGATACGTAACAACATGATTGAATTCAGCTCCCACATCATCCACCTTAAGGCTATTGATTAGAAAATCGGTAAATTCAGTCAGGTTTTTCTTCAACTGCTTGTATTCGTAATGGAAGGCTGTATTATGGAAGAGCCACGGATAATAATTGCGTACCATTCCGGCACATGAGGCCGAAGGACTGATCACGGGCCGGTCGTTGGAAAAATCCCGGATGAACTTCTCCCCCATCTGTTTGGCTTCATCCCAGAAACCACTGTTGAATGCCATCTGACCACAACAGGTCTGGTTCCCGTTGTAATGCACATCAACTCCTAGTTTCTCCAGAATCCTGACCATATTCATTCCGGTATCAGGAAATACCTGGTCAACAAAGCATGGTACGAATATATCCACAAGCATGAGGGAGAGAAAAAATTAATACAACGTGAAAGAATTTGTACAAAAATAAGGATTTGTTGCTCACTTCAACAAAGTCAGGGCCTTATTTTTTGATGCAGCCGCCGCGTAAATAACCCCTGAAGTATATATAATTCATCAGGTTAACTCAAACCCAAGAGATTGCAAATCGGTCCAGAATCCAGGGTATGACTTTGATACAACTTCCGGCTGTTCAATGAGAACTTCACCGGACCTGATGGCCAGCGGGGCAAACGTCATGGCCATGCGGTGATCTTCATAAGTCCCGAACCTGATACCGCGTGGCAGTTTGATCTGGTCCGGTGTAAACTCCAGCGTGAATGAAAAATCCCCTGCGTTGCTTGTTTCAATGTTTATCCCAAGTTTCGCAAGTTCATTTTGTAAAGCCACGATGCGATCCGTCTCTTTAATCTTCAGGTTTTTAAGGCCTTCAAATTTCCCGGACATTCCCAGCACGGCACAGGTTGTGATAACAGACGGGGCAATATCAGGATAATCAGCAAAATTAAAAGTGCAATTTTTTCGTCTTTCAGATGACCTTGTCAGTCTGATCCCGGTTTCAAGGTACTCGGTCTGAACACCAAAACAGGTAAAAAGGTCTGCAATCACTGAATCCCCCTGTAAGCTGTCTTTTTTTAACCCGGTGAGGATCAGGTCAACTTCCCCAGAAAGGGCAGCAGCTTCATACCAGAATGCAGCAGCCGACCAGTCTGCTTCAACCGAAAAACCCTGTCGTCGGTAAGCGGATTCAGGAACCTTGATGTAACTTTTCGCCCTGGTTACTTTGACTCCATAATCCGCCATAAGCTGCACGGTCATGTTCACATACGGATAAGAAACCGGATGCCCGAAAAGATGAAGGACCATCCCTCCCGGAATTTTTGGAGCGATCATGAGCATGGCAGACACGAACTGGCTGCTGATCCCCGGATCCAGGACAATCTCTCCGCCCTTCAGAATCCGGCCATTGATTAACAATGGCGGAAAGCCAAGCGAGCCCAGGTATTCGATCGAGGCACCCAATGGTCTCAATGCATCTACGAGGATCCCGATGGGCCGCTGCTTCATGCGGGGAGTTCCCGTCAAAACCCATTTTCCGGGTTTCATCGACAGGTATGCCGTCAGAAACCTCATGGCCGTGCCCGCGTTTCCGGTGTTCAGTTCGGTTATACCTTTTTTGTTTTCACTGTTTTTGATCTCTGCCAGAATATTTTCCAGCAGGATCGTATCCCCGGATTGCGAGAGATTGTCAATCTTAAAATTATTTCCCGACAACGCCCGGATTATGAGCAGCCTGTTGCTGATGCTTTTGGAAGCCGGCAGCCGGACTGTTCCCTTTAATGCCTGATCGGGTTTATTAACCCTTAACACATTCATGGCGTCAATGTTTGGAAAGTAAAGTCCGGTAGAATTCCAGGGAACGGATGATCTGATCCCTGTCGCAGGGCTGTTTGATCATGGCTTTGCCCGGACTGCTTATCAGCGTGAAATAGTGTATTGCGTCACGGATTTTCTTATCCTGGTTCATGAAACCAAGAATCACCGGGATGTCTTCATCCGTGATGTCGTAATGGTTATAAGTTGAGATAAAGCGCTGTGCGATCTTATTGAAATCGGTTTCTTCAAGTCCGCATTGATTTATGGAAAGATAACTTTCGCAAAGGATTCCGATTGCAACAGCCTCTCCATGCGTCAGTGTCAATTGCTTATCCCGGAACGAGAGTGATTCAATTGCATGACCGATGGTGTGTCCAAAGTTCAGGATTGCCCTTTGGTCTTTCTCCATGAAATCGGCTTCCACGATTTCACATTTGATAATTGCTGATCTTGTGATCAGTTCTTCCCAAAGCGGCAGGTTTAATGGTGTTGTAAATAATTGACTGTTGGATAATGTGTTCAGGTATTTCCAAAAGAGTTTATCGGCAACAAGCGCGATCTTGAAGATCTCCGCAAGACCGCTTAGAAGGTGGGATTTATTTAAAGTCGTCAGAAATTCCGGACATAAGAAAGTTGCTTCCGGAAGGTGAAATGATCCAACAATATTTTTTACAGACTGAAGGTTGATGGCTGTTTTTCCGCCAATCGCAGCATCTGCCATGGCCATCAATGTTGTCGGAATGTTGATGAACGGAATTCCCCGTTTATAAGTGGAAGCAACAAATCCGCCAAGATCAGAAACCACACCTCCGCCAAGATTTAGCAGGAGACTATGGCATCCGGCGCCAGCAGATGCGAGTGCATTCCATAAGGAAACTGCATTCTCAGGATTCTTTGCGGATTCACCTGCAGGGATATTCAGCAGCACAGGTTGCTGAAGTCCATTGGCTTTGGACAATAACACCGGCAGGCATAATCGTGCTGTGTTATCATCGGTCAGAATAAAGACTTTACCATAATTCCCGGCTAATTTTTCAATCAGGCTGTCCAGGGAATCCCAGACATTGCTTCCTGACATTACAGTGCTGATCTTTGTTTCAGAAACCTTTAACGGAAAGTGCATAGGACAGTTTTTTCCGTATTAATGGAACGCCGCCATCAGCAGGTCGATATCCTGGAATGGAAGGTTGAAATATTTGCTGATGAACGGGTTTGTGATGGTGCCGTTGTAGAGATAGACGCCATGACGCACGCCGTGATCAATTTTCAGGAAATTCTCAACACCGCCTTCAGCCCCAGCCTGTAAAAGGATCGGGACAAAGATGTTGCTGAGCGCCTGGCTTGCAGTGTGCGGAACCCTCGAGGGAATGTTCGGAACACAGTAATGCGTGATCCCGTGAACCTTGTATACCGGGTTTTTATGCGTTGTAGGACGGGCCGTTTCGAAACATCCGCCCTGGTCGATGCTTACATCAATGATCACCGAACCCTCCTTCATCTCGCGAACCATCTCTTCAGTAATCAGGCAGGGTGATTTCCCTTCTTTTGAATGAACGGCCCCAATGACAAGATCGGCAGTCCGCATGGATTCTACCAGGACAGCCGGATGCAGGATGGATGTAAAAACCCGCATTCCTAAATTTGTCTGCAACCTTCGCAGCCTGAATACCGCATTGTCAAAGACTTTGACCAGTGCTCCAAGACCCAGTGCAGAACGGGCCGCATATTCGCCAACAGTTCCGGCGCCGATGATCACGACTTCAGATGGCCTGATGCCCGTGAACCCGCCAAACATCTGTCCCCTGCCCATCTCAGGATCGGCAAGGTATTCGGCGGCAATAAAGATGGATGTGCTTCCTGCGATCTCACTCATGGCACGGATCACGGGGAAAGAAGTTGTCCTGTCCTGCATGAATTCAAATGCAACGGCAGTGATCCTCTTTTGCATCAGGCTACGGAAATATTCTTCCTTGTGAATGCCGGGACGCAAGCCCGAAAATATCGTTTGTTTGGGCCTCAACAGCTCAATTTCATCGTTTGTAACCGGGGAAACCTTAAGGATTGTGTCTGATTTGAAAACTTCCTCCGGCGAATAAACGATCTGGCCGCCTGCCTCACTGTATTCATGATCGGTGAAATGTGCAGCCATCCCTGCTCCTGCCTCGATCACCACTTCGTGTCCCTGGCGGGTCAACAGTCCCACTCCTTCGGGAGCCAGGATGACCCGGTTTTCCTGGAAAAAGGTCTCTTTGGGAACGCCAATGGTGAGCCGGCTCTTTTGTTTGCCCAGCTCCAGCATCTCCTCCTGGGGCATGAGGTATTCGGCATATTTGGATTTCTTTTCTTCCATCGCACGAAATTTTACACGAATTTACGGAAAAAACATAGGAGATAGGAAGGCTGTTTTTAAATTTTCAAAATGTGATTCAAATCCTGTAAAACCTTAGTACTTCTCAGTGCTCTCAGTGTCTTATGTGGTTATAAAAAATAGAAATGCGAGTTGAAAGCCTTTTAAATCAAATAATAAAATTCGTTTTGTCAAATGTTTAATCATGGTTTGTCAAATCTTGCACAAACATATAGTTTCATAGGCAATTGACAAATAACGTATTGATAATAATTTTGTCAAATAATATTATTACTATTGTCAAATTGAAACGAAGTATCAGAACTCAATTCTCCTGCTTCTGTCATCCTGATCCGCTTCAATCCGGACGCTGACAAAGCCTTCAGGCAACAATGATTCCATGGTTTCCGGCCACTCGATAAAGCAATAGGAACCGGAATAAAGATATTCTTCATACCCGAGATCATAAACCTCCTCAAGCTTTTTTACCCGGTAGAAATCAAAATGAAAGACAGATTCACCTGCCCCGGTTTTGTATTCATGAATGATAGCATACGAAGGGCTCTGAACGAGGTCGGTGACACCCAATTCCCGGCAAATGACCTGGATAAATGTCGTCTTCCCCGCGCCCATCTTGCCAAAGAATGCAAACACCCGGGCATCGGGGAAGGAGATCAAAAGTTTCGCAGCAGCAGGCTGAAGATCTGATACGGTTCTACAGGTGACAGTCAATTATTCTCAACTAAGAGGATGAATAAAATCCCGAAATTACACTATTTGCGCTTCAGAACGGCAAAAGGAATCAGAACTTCCTCCAGTGAGATCCCGCCATGCTGGAACGTATTCTTGTAGTAATTCACGTAATAGTTGTAGTTGTTGGGATACGCGAAGAAATCGTTGCTTTTGCAAAAGACATAATTTGAACTTACATTGGTTTTTGGCAGGAAAATATCTGCCGGATTCCTGACNTCGAAAACCTGGTTGTTTTCAAATTTTAATGCCTTCCCGGTCTTATAACGGAGGTTTGTATTGGTATTCCTGTCACCCAGGATTTTCACCGGGTTATCAACACGGATAGAGCCATGATCGGTCGTGATGACAACATTGACATCTTTCTCTGCAATGAACTTGAAGATATCCAGCAACGGGGAATGCTGAAACCATGACATCGTCAGCGAACGATAGGCTTTTTCATCATCAGCCAGCTCGCGGATAATCTCCATCTCGGTGCGTGCATGCGAAAGCATATCCACGAAATTGTACACGATGAAGTTCAGCTTGTTGTTCATCAGGTTGGGAAGCGATTCCACCAGCTTCCTGCCATACGTCATATTGAGAACTTTGTAATACGAGTATTTGATGTCCCTGCCATAACGCTTGAGAAGTTCACCCAGCAGTTCACCTTCATAATTATTTTTGGTTCCTTCTTCATCCTCGTTCACCCAGTACTTTGGATATTTTTTCTCGATTTCTGTCGGAAGAAGTCCGGAGAAGATCGAATTCCGTGCATATTGCGTTGTTGTCGGCAGGATGCTGTAATAGATTTCATCCTTCTCCGTCCTGAAATATTCCTCGAGGATAGATTGCATGACTTTCCACTGGTCATACCTGAGATTATCGATCAGGATGACAAATAACGGCCGGTCTGAAAGCAAAGGGAATATCTTTTCCTTCACCAGGTTGTGAGACTGAACAGGATGATCCTTTGCCTTCCCGTTGACCCAGTCGACGTAATTCCGTTCAATGAATTTTGTAAAGACCTGGTTGGCCTCATCTTTCTGCATCTTGAGAACCTGCGCCATTCCTTCGTCCTGTGATTTCTCCAGTTTCAGTTCCCAGTAAGTCAGTTTTTTGTACACATCGATCCATTCTTCATGGGTGAGCTTCGGACTGATCTCCATGCCGATGTTACGAAATTCCTGCTGGTACTGGTGAGTGGTTTTCTCACTGATCAGTTTTTTATTTTCCAAATTTTTCTTCAGGCAGAGCAGGATCTGGTTTGGATTGACAGGCTTGATAAGATAATCGGAGATGTTCGATCCGATGGCATCCTCCATGATGGTTTCTTCCTCGCTTTTTGTAATCATCACCACCGGAAGATTCGGAGAGATGGCTTTCAACTGAAGCAGTGTTTCAATCCCTGATAGACCGGGCATCTGCTCGTCCAGGAATACAATATCAAGAATCTTTTGTTTAACAATCTCAAGCGCTTCATGCCCGTTGTTTGATGTCACAACGTCATAGCCTTTATCCTTTAAAAAAATAATATGCGGTTTTAAAAGGTCGATTTCATCATCCACCCATAATATCGTCGTTTTATCCATAATATCAATTTACTTTACTTATAAATGTTGTAATATTGCTTTTATTGTCTGGGAAACCTTTTTTTATCATCTTTTAACATACTTACACAGAATTCAGTAAAGATGAACGGGAAATACAAACGCAAGATCATCAGCGATCCGGTTCATGGCCTGATCACCATCCCCGGAAACTTTATTTTCGATCTCATCGAGCACCCGTGGTTCCAGCGGTTGAGAAGAATCATGCAGCTCGGACTGACCCATTATGTTTATCCATCGGCCATGCATACGCGCTTCCAGCATGCGCTTGGAAGCATGCACCTGATGACGCAGGCGATTGAGACTCTTAGGTCCAAAGGCCATTCCATCACAAAGGAAGAAGAGGAAGGAGCACTTACCGCCATCCTTCTTCACGATATCGGTCACGGTCCGTTTTCGCATACGCTGGAGGAGTCGATTGTAGTGGGGTTAAGTCATGAAGATATTTCCCTTCTCATGATCGACCAGCTGAATCTTTTTTTTAACCATCGGTTTGATTTGGCGAACAGCATCTTCAGGGATGATTACCCTAAGAAATTCCTGCGTCAGCTGGTCTCGAGCCAGCTTGACATGGACCGGCTCGATTATCTTTCACGCGACAGTTTTTTTACCGGGGTTTCAGAAGGTGTGATCAATACCGACCGGATCATTAAAATGATGACTGTTGTTGATGATGAACTGGTTGTTGAAGCCAAAGGTATATATTCCATTGAAAAATTCATCATCGCCCGGCGGCTGATGTACTGGCAGGTCTATCTTCATAAAACAGTCGTTGTGGCTGAGTACATGATGACGAATATCCTGAAAAGGGCAAAATTCCTGGTTTCTGAAGGACAACAGCTTTTCATGACCCCGGCACTGGAACCATTTCTTTCCGGTGATATTACGATTTCACATTTCATGGAACATAAGGACGGACTTGAACATTTTGCCCGACTCGATGATTATGACATCCTTGCCTGCATCAAGACATGGATGGGCCATCCCGATAAGATCCTGTCGTACCTGTGCAAGAGTCTGATCGACCGGCATCTTTACAAAGCCATGATCCGTAGCACCCCATTTGATAAGGTTTTCGTTGACGAATTACGGGCCAGGGTCGTCCGGCAGTTCGGGATTCAGGAAAAGGATGCTGACTATTTCATTGTCCGGGGAATGGTTACGAACAATGCCTATAATCCTGAACATGACAAGATCCGTATTCTTTTTCCCGATGAGGCATTGATCGATGTTTCGGAGGCTTCTGATAATTTAAACATTTCCGTTTTATCTACTCCGGTGAGTAAATTCCTTTTGTGTTTGCCGAAAGAGCTAATGCTTTGAAATGGTTTGATTTGAAAATATTTTCTTTCCGTTTTAGAAAATTGTGGTAACTTGCGGCCCCTAGTTACCTATGTAAATAGCTTAAAACAAAGAACTTTAATGGAGTTTACTGCCCAACAAATAGCCGAGGCGCTGGATGGTACGGTTGAAGGTAATTCAGAAGTCACCATTTCCAGGCTTGCCAAAATTGAAGATGGGCTGCCCGGGTCCATGACCTTCCTGGCAAATCCCGTTTATACTCAGTTCATTTATACAACAAAGGCATCCGTTGTTGTAGTTAACAATGATTTTGTCCCGAGCCAGCCCATTGAACCGACGCTCGTAAGAGTGGAAAATGCATATGCCGCTTTTGCCAGGTTACAGGAGATATTCAACAACATCGGCCCGGTTAAGACCGGGATATCACCGCTTGCTTTTATCTCGAAGGATGTCCTGATCGGCGAACAGGTCTTTATCGGTGAATTCGTCTACATCGGCGAACATGCCGTGATCGGCAACAATGCACGCATCTATCCGCAGTCATACATTGGCGACAATGTGAAGATCGGCAGTAGCTCTACTCTTTACCCCGGTGTCAAAGTGTATCATGATTGTGTTGTGGGGAATGAATGCAAGATCCACGGCGGTGTCGTGATCGGTGCTGACGGATTTGGTTTTGTACCCCAGGCTGACCAGGGATACCGCAAGGTGATCCAGTCGGGAAATGTAATCATTGAAGATGATGTGGAGATTGGCTCCAATACCACGATTGACCGTGCAACCCTCGGTTCTACAATCATCCGCAAAGGCGTAAAACTCGATAACCTGATCCAGGTTGCTCACAATGTGGAGATCGGTGAAAACACGGTGATTGCAGCCCAGGTTGGAATTTCCGGGTCCACCAAAATCGGGAAGAACTGTATGATTGCAGGCCAGGTTGGTATTGTCGGGCATCTCACTATTGCTGATAATGTCAGGATCGGCGGACAATCCGGAATTGAGCACAGCATCACGGAAGAAGGCGCAACGTATCTTGGTTCGCCTGCAGTAGATGGCAGTAAAGCACGCAGGAATATTATTCACCTGAGGAACCTTGATGAGATCGTCAAGAAAATCCACCTCCTTGAAAAACTCCTGAAATCCAATAACCCAAAGTAATTTCCCTTGTCTTTTTTTTACCATGAGCGATAAGCAAAAAACGATAAAATCCAGCATCAGTGTATCCGGTACAGGACTGCATACCGGTAATGAAGTCGTCCTGACATTCAAACCGGCACCTGAAAATTTTGGTTATAAATTCAGCAGGACCGATCTGAATAATGATATTTTAGTCCCGGCTGATGTTGATTATGTAATTGACACTTCACGGGGAACCAGCCTGGAATACAAAGGAGTCCGGATTGATACCGTTGAGCATGTTCTGGCAGCGCTGGCCGGGCTGGAGATCGACAATGTCCTGATCGAACTTGATCAGTCGGAAACCCCGATCCTTGATGGCAGTGCCGGGATCTATGTCGAACATCTGCTCAAAGCCGGGATCGCCGAGCAATCTGAATCACGGAAATATTTTGAGATCCCGTCGAATATTGTCTATACTGATTCTGAGCGGAAAGTTGAGTTGCTGGCATTGCCTGCGCAGGATTTCCACCTCTCGGTAATGATCGATTTCGATTCGAAGGTGTTGCTTCCTCAGAATGCCATTCTTCATAAAATGAGACATTTCAGGGATGAGATCGCACCGGCCCGTACGTTCGTTTTTCTTCACGAACTGGAATACCTTCTTCAGAATAACCTGATCAAAGGTGGCGATGTGAACAATGCCATAGTTTTTGTTGACCGTCCCGTTTCGCAGGAAGAGCTGAATCATCTCACAAGCTTATTCAATAAACCAAAAGTCGAGGTCCGGAGTGAAGGCATACTTAACAACCTGGAGCTAAAATTTACCAACGAACCTGCCCGTCACAAACTTCTTGACGTCATCGGCGACCTGGCACTTGTCGGGATGCCACTGAAGGGACATATCATTGCCACACGGCCCGGACACCAGGCCAATGTCCAGTTTGCAAAGATGATCAAAAAGCTGATCAAGAAGGAAAAGTCTGGAGAGGTGATGCCCTCGTTTGATCTGACCAAACCGCCGCTTTATGACATCAACCAGATCCAGAAGTTCCTGCCACATCGTCCGCCGTTCCTTTTCGTGGACCGGATTCTCGAGATGACAGAACATCACGTGGTAGGTTTGAAAAATGTAACGATGAATGAAGCATTCTTCGTCGGGCATTTCCCCAATGAGCCGATCATGCCCGGTGTTTTGCAGATCGAAGCGCTTGCCCAGAATGGCGGACTGCTTGCGTTAAGCTATGTTGATGATCCGGCCGATTATTATACCTATTTCCTGAAAGTTGAAAATGTAAAGTTCAGGCAGAAAGTAGTCCCGGGTGATACACTGATCCTGGTCAATACATTGATCAATCCGATCCGGAGGGGGCTTTGCCACATGCATGGAACCGTTTATGTCGGTAATAAAATTGTAACCGAAGGTGATCTTCTTGCTCAAGTTCTGAAAAAATAAGCGCCTCTATGAATCAACCATTAGCATACGTTAACCCGCAGGCAAAAGTAGCTCCGAATGTTGTGATCGAGCCGTTTGTCAGCATTGAGAAAAATGTAGTCATTGAAGAAGGTTCCTGGATCGGATCGAATGTCACCATCCTTGAAGGTGCCCGGATTGGCAAGAATTGTAGGATATTTCCCGGAGCTGTCATTTCGGCCATTCCGCAGGATCTGAAATTCAGTGGCGAGGATACCATCGTAAAGATCGGCAACAATGTTACCATCCGCGAGTTTGTGACGATCAACCGCGGCACAAAGGCAAGCTATGAAACCATTGTGGGCGACAATACCCTGCTGATGGCTTATGTTCACATCGCGCATGACTGCATCATCGGCAACAATGTTGTGATTGCCAATGCATCTACATTTGGCGGGCACATCGTGGTGGATGACTGGGCCATTGTTGGCGGTATGGTGGGCGTTCACCAGTTTGTCCATATTGGTTCACATACGATGATTGCCGGTGGCTGTGTTGTCAGAAAAGACATTCCGCCGTATTCAAAAGCTGCGCGAGAACCCATTTCATACGTTGGAGTCAATTCAATCGGCTTACGCAGACGGGGATTTTCGATGGAAACCATCAATCACATCCAGGACATCTACCGTTACATTTACCTGAAGGGATTTAATGTGGCACAGGCCGTTGAGATCATTGAAGCTGAGGTTGAGGCCACGCCCGAGCGGGATGAGATTCTCTCCTTCATCTCCAATTCCAGCCGAGGCATCATGAAAGGGTATACAAAGATCCCAAAGAAATAATTCAGGATTTGAGGGAACCAGCTTCTCCAATTAAAATCAGTGAAAATAACCTTAACCGAGACCGGGAAAAAATTCAACACTGAATGGATTTTCCGCAATGTAAATTATACATTCGAGGATCACAAGGCCTATGCCATCCTTGGAAGAAATGGATCCGGTAAGTCAACGCTGCTCCAGGTCATTGCAGGGAGTATCCATCCCAATGCCGGAAAGGTTGAATACGTTGTTTCGGGAAACGATGTATTACCGGAAAAGATTTTCAGCCACCTGGCAATTGTTGCACCCTATCAGGAACTCATTGAAGATTTTACGCTGGGGGAAATGCTCGATTTTCATTTTGATTTTAAATCCATCATCCGGGAACAAACAATTCCCGGGATCATTGATTTATTGGGATTTCCCAAGTCCGGAAAAAATACGATCCGCCAGTTTTCATCTGGCATGAAACAACGGGTGAAGCTTGCACTGGCCATTTGCAGCGATGTTCCGCTTTTGCTTTTGGATGAGCCGACCATGAACCTTGATGCATCCGGTGTTGAGTGGTATCTGAAGATGCTTCATGAATTCGCCGGAAAACGCACGATCATTGTCTGTTCAAACGTTCAGCAACAGGAAACCAGCTTCTGTACGGAGACTTTGCTTATTGAGGATTATAAGCAATAAAGTAATACTCCGTTTTTTTCGTAAAATGTTCTGAAAATTGCGCCAACCCGAGACATTTTTCGCCATGCAGAAAACCTTTTAAGGTTGAGATACACAAGCCACATGTCTCCGATAGAAATGCATAAAACTCTGCAGGTTTTGAATCATAGAATTCAGCAGCTCCTAATCCAAATTCGAAAACAATCACAGGTTTGGTCCGCTGTATTGTTTTTACGCCACCTTTCAATACTGCAAATTCGGCGCCTTCAACATCAACTTTGATAAAAGCGACCGGCTGATCTTCGGGGATGATGTTATCGAGCAGATCGGATTCTACAGTGAGATGATCGATTGTAACATCCGGCATGTCGTATTCCCTTTCCCGGATCCCGCTGTATGCCGGGGCATTGACAACATGATTAAAGCCGGTGCTTCCTTTTTTGTCGAACAGGGCAACGGAAGAAAGAACGATTTGCTTCCCTGCATATTTGCTTTTCAGAAAATCGAAAAGGAATGGAAGCGGCTCGAAGGCAAAGTGTTTTCCCTCCGGCGCAAATTTCAGGATCTCATCCAGGATCTCACCTTTGTGACATCCTATATCGATGGCAGAGGAGTTCTTATGAAGAACTTTCTGCAATATTTTTTTTGTATAAATGTCGTACCTGAGATTTCGGGTGAGTGGAACCTGTAACTTCACCAGCAGGTTTTTTACGGAATTTTTAACGGGCATAGAGTTCGTCCTGTAGTCCTGGAAATATTGCAGGGCGAAATTACAAAAAAGAGATTGTAAGCTATGTAAAAAAAAATGCCTAAATTTGCACCCCGAAAACAGACCCTAAACTACAGACCAATAAATACTTTATGGCAACTACTGCAGATATCAGGAACGGACTTGTGATTGAGTACAACGACGACCTTTATTCCATCGTGGAATTCCAACATGTAAAACCGGGTAAAGGACCGGCTTTTATCAGGACCAAACTCAAGAGCCTGAAGCATGGCAGGGTTATTGCGAACACTTTCGATTCGGGCGCCAAGATCAATATTGCCCGTGTTGAAAGAAGGAAATACCAGTATTTATTCAAAGATCATTCGGGTTATCATTTTATGAATTCTGAAACATTTGAGCAGACTTTCATCCCTGAAGAGCTGATCAATGCACCTGCTTTTCTGAAGGAAGGCCAGGAGGTGGAAATTCTTTACCATGTGGACACGGAGTCTGCACTTACGTGTGAATTACCAACCTATGTGACGCTGAAAGTGACCTACACGGAGCCGGGCATGAAAGGGAATACAGCCACGAATACACTGAAGAACGCCACGGTTGAAACCGGTGCGACAGTGAAAATACCGCTCTTTATTGAAACCGGCGAGATCATCAAGGTTGATACCCGGAATGGGGAATACTCTGAAAGAGTTAAGAGCTGATCATTCGGACTGTTACTAAATTAAAAGAAATGAAATTCCCCGCTCCTGTTTCCCTGAAAGAACTTGCTACAATGCTGGATGCCCGCTTCGTGGGTTCACCGGATTTTCCCGTTACAGGCATCAATGAGATCCACATGGTGGAGCCGGGCGACCTGACGTTTGTCGATCATCCCAAATATTACAAAAAAGCTCTGAATTCAAAGGCTACCACCATCCTGATCAATTCAGAAGTGGAAGCCCCGGAAGGAAAAGCACTGCTTATTTCAAAACATCCTTTTGATGATTTTGTTTTCCTTGCCAGGCATTTCCAGCCGTTTGAAAAGGCGGTAGCCAACATCAGCCCCACCGCAACAATCGGCGAGGGAACCATCATCCAGCCGGGGGCGTTTATCGGCAATCATGTGGCCATCGGGAAGAATTGCCTGATCCATGCCAATGCCAGCATTTATGACCATTGCGTTCTCGGCGACAATGTCATCATCCATTCCAATGCAGTCATCGGGGCTGATGCGTATTACTACCAGCGTCGCCCGGAAGGATACAAAAAGCTTGAATCCTGTGGCCGTGTTATTCTTGAAGATAACGTGGAGATCGGAGCATTGACAAGCATTGATAAAGGGGTATCGGGTGATACGATTATTTCTTTCGGGACAAAAATGGATAATCATGTCCAGGTCGGGCATGACACTTTCATTGGGAAGAATTGCCTGATCGGGTCGCATTCCGCGATTGCCGGGGTAACCCGCATCGAAGATGATGTTATTTTATGGGGAAGTGTTCTCGTAAATAAAGATCTTGTAATTGGTGCAAAAGCCGTGATGCTGGCATCTTCAGGCACAGACAAATCGCTTGAAGGAGGGAAGGTTTACTTTGGAGCACCTGCTATCGAAGCCCGCAAAAAATGGCGGGAACTTGCGGCGTTAAGCCAGCTTCCGGATATCCTCCGGAAACTTAAATAACATCTTTTCGGGTTATTCGGTTGTCGTTTCTGCAGGAATCTGCTGCGGATTCTTTTTCTTATAATAAAGATCCATCGAAACCAATGCTGCAATGAATCCCCAGAAAGGAACTGAGGCTTTATCTGTATCCAGGAAGTCATTCATCGTCCCATGGAAAAAATAAGTGATCAGCCCGAGTGTGATTGAAAGGCTCAGCATCTTTATCTCCCGTGAATCCGCATTTCTATAAACCCGGAGGCCGGTAAACATTGTAACCACTAACAATGCTACAACAATCAGGAAACCGAGGACACCTGATTCAGCAAGCGGACCGATGTATTCGCTGTGTGCATTGCCCTTATCCCCCGCATTGGTGCTGATCCGCGTTTTTTCATTGGAATGCTGGTAAGGAGCATATTCAAACTGGTAGGTGCCTGGTCCAAAACCAAACACCGGGTGATCACAGAACATCCGGAAAGCCGATTGCCAGCGATTGATCCTTTCAAGGTTCGAATCGTCAGTAGTCACATTTGAGATGGATTGGAAATGCTCGACAAAATTGGCGGATGATCCCTGTTTATTCTTCTCAAGCCGGTCCCATATCTCATTCTGGAAAAGGAAAAAAACACAAATCAAAAACGTGAGGGTGGCAACAATCCATTTTATTTTGATCCTGAAAACAATGACCAGGTAAACAATCAGTGCAGCTGCAAGACTCACCCAGGCAGCCCGGCTGAATGACAACACCAGCGCGGCAACAAGGATGGTCAGCACCACAAATGAGAAAAAGCGGCTGATCTTTGAATGACTCCGGGTAAATGATAACCCAATAAAGATCGGGATGAATAAGCTCAGGATGGCTCCGTAAGCCGTATGATCGTTAAAGAAAGGCTCCATCACCCAGTGACCGGCCTGTTCATTAAACCCGTATAGCGAATGGTTGTAAGTAGTGTAAGCGATCACCCCGATCAATGGAATGGCATACATCCAGACAAATAAAAGGATATTCTTTTTTTCCCTGAACAACATGATTCCTACAAAATAGAACGGAACAACGAACCAGAGCCTGGCGATGAGGAATTTAATGGAGACGATCGGGATGTCACTGGTTATTGAAGTGATGATGATCCAGCCCAGTTGCAGGAGGATCACACTTGAGACCGGGTGTTTCCAAATCCTGATATCGTAATTATTGTCATAAATCAGCTTGATGAAGAACATGACAAGGACCCCGGCCATCAGGGGTTCGGTGGGAATAGAAACGCCCACGCCGAACTCCATATCACGGAGGTTGATCGCGAACGGTGTGCAGAACGTGATCAGTAAAATGATTTTATCAAGGGACCGGATATAAAGAAACAGGACAAGGATAATGACCGGGATCAGCAGGGCCCAGTAGATATCCCGGATCATCAGGTAGGCGTTTAATAAAATAAAAACCAAACTGACCAGGTAAACCCATCTGATTTTTGTTCTTTCCAGCACAGCTTCAGAGAATAAAGGACATTATAATTTTTTCGATGTTTCATTTACCGGGACGGGTCTGGTCCTCCTGTTCTCAATGATACCGATAACAATGATCGCAAGGAAAAAGGAAGCCAGTGCTGAAAGAACCACAATGATCCATCGCACCGGGTAGGTTTTTTTGTCGGCGGCAAAAGGCTTATTCAGCATGCTCACATAGGTATAATTCCTGTTGTAATCCAGGACTGCCCTGTCGTAATCGAGTTTCAGCTTGCTGTAATCTTCGGCTTCATGTTCCATAAGATCGGAAAGGATTTCCCTGTGACCACCTTTTTCTTCAAGATTTTTCCTCAGCTTCTGGGCCTCTGCCCTGTTTGAAGATCCGCCTGAGAGAATGGCCCGCATAACTTCTTTGGTCTGGTTCGGGTAATCGAGCAGGCCAAAGTTGACGCCGAGGTCGTGCGCCTGCATCTGCAATGAATCCAGCTCCTTTTTCTTGTAATCAGTGATCTCCCTGTAATTATGCACAACCTCGAGGAACTTTTCCTTGTGCATGTACCGGATCTTCAGGTTGTACTGGTTCATGATCTCATTCACCATGTTGCAGGCAATCTGCGGATCTTTATCCCAGACTTCGATCTCAACTGCAGAATAAGGAGTCTTGGAGATCTTTACTTTCTGGCCGTATTCCCACAGCAGTGTACTCAGGAAATACTGGTAGCCCGGATCAATCCCGTAATGTTTGGGAAGATCGAACTTCTGAATGATACTGTCGCGGATGTCCTTAGATTGTAAAATCTGCATCATCTGCTCTGTTTCACTCTCATCTGAATACGGAGAAATGTTTGAAGGATATACGATGGCAAAAGATTTAAAAAGCGGCGTGATGAAGATCGAGCTTGAAAAAAAAGCAGCGACCAATGCAGCACCGGCAATAACAACCACCAGGTGAATCTTCCACCTGATCAGGATATCAAGGATGTTTTTGCTTTTAAAGTAATCTTCCATGGGAATTATGTTTTCGGGTATACTATTTTTGAACTGAATCAGGATAACCTGAATTTCTTTTGTGATTTATATGCAGATATCTTCTCCATCATCACAATCGCAATGATGGCAAGAAACAACGCGGAAGTTGCAGAGACGAGGACAATCAGCCAGCGCACCGGGTATGATTTCCGCTCCGCCTTGTATGCATTGTTAACGATGAACTTTTGAGGAACATCCTCTTCTGCATCAACTTTTGCTTCCTTATATTTTGATTGCAGCAATGTCAGCTGCTGGGTTTTGAACTCAAGAGAGTTGATAAGTGACATATAAATACCGCCGTATTTACCCAGGACATCCAGCCTTTTCTGCAAACCTGCAATGCCAGCCCGGTTGTTGTTCATTGTAGCGATTGCCATTTGCTGATTCAGGGCCTGCGACTGGTAATCCACATCGTTCACACCCAGTTTGCCAATGGCAACCAGTGAGTCGGTAATGCCAGCAACTTCAGCCTTTAGTGTATTGTATTCAGCTTCCACGATCCTGAAACCCCGGATGGCCCGCTGACGTATCATTTCATTCTTTGTTGAATCGAGAAGGTCAGATATTTTGTTGGCAATATCACATGCCATCTGTGCATCCTTGTCCATCACGGTAATCTGGACTGCCATGAATTCAGTTCTCCGGAACGAGATATTCTTTTCATATTCCTTGTAAAGCTGTTCATTCTTATACACGGAACCGGAATCAATTCCGTAATGTTCCAGGAGATTGAACCGTTTGATGATGCGGTCACGGATCTTGTTGGAATTTAATATCTGGAGCAATTGTTCTGCCTGCTCATCTTCCCCGATCGTCATCAGGTCCTGGCCTTTGCCGGATTGTTCACTCAGCAATGCCTTTGAAACCGAGTTTGTACTTGCCGGGAACAGGATCACCGTGGATTTGAATTTCGGTGTGATGAACCATGGGCAGGAAAAAAACCAGGAACCTAAAGCAGCTACGAGTATTACAATCGAAAGTGGCTTACGCCATTTGTAAAGAAAGATAATAAAACTGGCAGAATCAAAATCCTCATTCCTTTTAACTTCATGTATCATAGGAAAAGTCGTTCAATTATTTTCCAAAATTAGGGATATTTCCTTAATGTACAAATCGGGGAGAGACGAATAGGAAAATCAGCCGAAAGAAATCTCCATGGAAAGAAGTGAAGCTACTGGTCCTCGCGCAGGATCCCGGCAAGTGAACGGATGTTCAGGAGTTTCAAAGCACCTGCCAATCCAAAGGAAAAAAGGATCATCAGGATAAAATTCGGGAACCATATTTTTGCCTGCGGAATGACTCCCTGCCAGAGTGAGAAAAGCTGCCTTGAAATGATGTTGAAGATCACGACACCCAGGATAAACAGGACAAGCGTCAAAAGGTACCGGTAGTTAACTTTGAATTGAAACACCTTCTGAACGATGACAACCTGTGCAATAGCAATAAAGAACTGCGTGATCAGGCTGGCATAGGCAGATCCGACTGCCTCCAGTTTCGGGATCAGGAAAAGATTGATCAGGAAGTTGATCAGCAGTCCGCACCCGGAAATGATCGTCATCTCCTTCAGATTTCCATTGGCGGTCAGCAAAGTGCCGAAGATGTATGTTGTTGAAACTGCAACAAAGCCACCCATCAGCAACCGGTATACACGTGCTGATTCAAGGATATGTTCGTCATACAACAGGTCCATGAGTTCGTAACTGTAAAAAACCGATCCGATGGCAACGATGATGGCTACTGTGATCAGTAAGGTGAAGGAGAGTTTCAGCATCTTTTCCACCGATTGTTTGTGTTTGATCATCCTTGAAAAAACCGGGATGAGAAGCACTCCGAACAAGTATGCGATCATGTTTGCTGCATCCAGCAGGCGGAACCCTGATGCATAAATCCCAATCTGTTTATCGCCAAGGTTTCCCGGAAGCAGTTTCCCAAGCATGACCGGATCGAGGCGGTTGTAAAATGTCATCAGCAATACCATCAGGGCAAAAGGCATGCTTTGCTTCATGATGGCAAGAAAAAACGGCCAGTGGAAATTCAGCTTCCGGAAACGTGCCTTCTTGATGACAATCAGTGCAGAAACGATTCCGGTTGTTACATAAGCTGCAGTCTGTGCATAGACAAACCACTCAATCCTGAATTTTGTGGAAGTGATATGCCCCCACATCAGCACACTGCAGAAAGCGATCATCAGGATGCGGTCAAGAACAGACAGGAAACTATCGGTCTTGAACATCAGCAATCCCGAGATATTGGATCTGAAATACAGAACAAATGAGATGAGCACCTGGTTCAGGCAGAGCCATGCCAGGAGCTTTAACTGCGCTGCATTGTATTTCCAGATCAGTGCCACCGAAAATGCGATCACAACATAAAAGACCGCGAGCATCAGCTTCATCACAACAATCGCCGAGAAATGCTTATTCAGCAACTGGTGGTTCTGGGCTATATTCCTGTTGTTGAAATTGGTGATCCCGAGATCGAGCAGGATATTGAAGAGAAAGGAAAAGTTAAAGACTTCGAAGTAGAAACCGTAATCCATCACGCCCGTGATGATCTGTACGTTCCGGTCAATAGCGAAAATCCAGACGGGTTTGATCAGGAGGTTCAGCGTCAGCAGCAACCCCAGGTTTGTCAAAAATTTTCGCTGCATAATAAAAAAGTAAAAAGCCCTGCCAACAGAAACTTTTCGTCAATACTTGAAAAATAATTCAGATATTTGCTACAAAGTTAATAATTAAACTTCTGCCTTATCATAATAATTCCTTCTTTCCCTTTCTGAAATGAACATTGCTGTTAATACCCGGTTACTCATCAAAGGCAAGTTGGAAGGGATCGGATGGTTCACTTTTGAATCGCTCAAACGTATTACCACCCAGCATCCGGAACATCATTTTTATTTCATCTTTGACCGCCCTTTCAACACGGATTTTATTTTTTCGGACAACATTACACCCATTGTGCTTTCCCCACCTGCCAGGCATCCGTTCCTCTTTTATGTCTGGTTTGAATTACGGCTTCCGGGATTGCTCAAGAAGCTGAATCCCGACCTGTTTCTTTCCCCGGACGGTTATCTTTCACTCAGAACAGGAATAAAATCAGTCACCGTTTTTCATGACCTGAATTTTGAACATTATCCTGAACATATACCCTTTCTCTGCCGCCTGCATTATCGTTACTATTTCCCGAAATATGCCAAAAAGGCTGTTCGCATCGCAACGGTTTCTCAATTTTCCAAAGATGATATTGTGAAACAATATAACGTTGATCCTGCCAGGATTGACGTCGTTTATGACGGCGCAAACGAAGAATACGGGCCTGTATCCCGGAAATCACAGGAAGCAACACGAATGCGCTTCACAGGTGGATGCCCCTATTTTATCTTCATCGGATCACTGCATCCCCGAAAAAACCTTGCCAATCTGTTCCTGGCATTTGATATCTTCAGAAAATCTACCGGGTCAGATGTGAAACTGCTGATCGTTGGTGCAAAAAAATGGTGGACCAGTGATATCAGGAAGACCTTTGAAAGCATGGAATTTTCATCGGAAGTGATGTTCAGCGGAAGACTGAATGCAGATGAACTCGGAAGTGTTCTTGGCTCTGCTCTTGCACTGACCTATGTCTCCTATTTTGAGGGATTCGGGATCCCTATCGTGGAAGCATTCAGGACAGGCACTCCTGTAATCACTTCCAATGTGACTTCCATGCCTGAAGTTGCAGGTGATGCTGCGATCCTTGTTGATCCGTTGAATCCGCAATCCATTGCAGATGCCATGATACAAATCGCGCAGGATCCAGAATTGAGAGAGAAACTGGCCCATGCAGGCGATATGCGCAAGAATGAATATACCTGGCAAAAGACCGCAGAAAGGTTATGGGAATCAATCGAAAATGCCGTAAAACAAAACTAAACCTATGAAGATCCTGCTTCTGGGCTCCGGTGGACGCGAAAATGCAATTGCATGGAAGCTGTCACAAAGTAAACTTGTAAAGCTTCTTTATATTGCTCCCGGTAATCCCGGAACTGCCCGGATCGGCTTGAATCTTCCTGTTTCACCGACTGATTTCAATGCGGTTAAAGAACTGGTTCGGAAATACAAGTTCAACATGGTCATTGTTGGTCCGGAAGATCCCCTGGTCCATGGAATTCACGATTTTTTCCTGACCGATAAAGAGCTTTCCGGCATTACAGTCATCGGCCCGGTTCAAAAGGGTGCGATGCTGGAAGGATCGAAGGATTTTGCAAAACAATTCATGAACCGCCACGATATTCCTACAGCTGCTTATAAAACCTTCACAAAGGAAACAATGAGTGACGGACTGGAATTCATCCGTGATTCAAAGGCTCCCTATGTCTTAAAAGCTGACGGACTTGCTGCGGGGAAGGGAGTTGTCATTTGTCAAACAGCCGGAGAAGCTGAAGTCGAACTGCAATCAATGCTCACAGACGCCAGGTTTGGCGAAGCTTCGAAGAAAGTCGTGATAGAAGAATTTATGGAAGGAATTGAATTATCGGTCTTTGTCATCACCGATGGAAAATCCTATAAGATCCTGCCAGAGGCAAAGGATTACAAACGCATTGGGGAAGGTGATTCCGGACCAAATACCGGGGGCATGGGCTCCGTTTCCCCGGTTTCGTTTGCGGATAAAAAATTCATGGACGAAGTGGAGAAGACAATCATCCGGCCGACAATGGATGGCTTGATTGCCGAAGGCATCGACTACCGCGGCTTCCTGTTTTTTGGACTGATCAAAGTTGGAGAGAAGCCTTTTGTTATTGAATACAATTGCAGGCTTGGCGATCCGGAAACTGAATCGCTCCTTCCCCGCCTGAAAAATGACCTCGGAGAACTTCTTCTTGCAGTCGGGACCCAACAACTTGCACAAACTGAGATCCTGGTCGATCCCGGATATGCTGCCACAGTTATGCTGGTTTCAAAAGGTTATCCGGGTCCTTATGAAAAAGGAAAAAGAATTGACGGACTCAGGCAGGTTGAAGACAGCTTTGTATTTCATGCCGGAACGGCAGTTGACAAGGCAACAAGAAAATATGTAACCAATGGAGGAAGGGTTCTTGCTGTTACATCGGTTGGAAAAACCATGAAAGAAGCTCTTCAGAAATGCTATGCCAATGCTGAAAAGATTGAATTTGAAGGAAAAAATTACAGGAAAGACATCGGGTTTGATCTTTAATTTGAGTTAAAATGTTCCTCCGCTTCTTCCGGTCAAGCTTTTTCTCCCAATACCTGGCGATCATCCTGGCAGGACTGCTTTTATGGGGCAGGGCATTTTTCGTTCCGCCGATGATGCCGGTTGCAACGGGACCAGTGCCACTTTATAAGCTGATTTATCTCCTTCTCAGTGGTCTTCCATTGCTGGCTGTTTTCCTGGGATATCTTTTAAACCTGGCTTCGGCATTCTACCTGAATTTTTTGCTTACAAGGCATGAGATCCTTCCAAAGAACTCGTCACTGGCGGCATTTCTTTACCTTTTTCTTGTCAGTTACTACCCGGTGCTGCTGACACTTCACCCGGTCAACATCTGTCTCTTCATTCTCCTGTTCGTTCTCGGGGAGATCTTTGCTTCATACAGCCGGAAAGATCCTCTCGGGCTGGCTTATTCTGCTGGATTCCTGGTTGCCATCGGGGCCATGTTTTATTTTCCTTTTATCTTTTTTTACCTTTTCATCCTGATCGCATTTATTGTTTTCCGAACCTCAAGCATCCGTGAATGGATCAGCTCCTTCATTGGCATATTCACTCCTTATCTCTTCCTGGTCGTATATTATTTCTGGTTTGACTTGGCCAGATTAAAAATTCCGGAGTTTGGTCATTCTTTCATTCCTCATTTCACGCTTGAACCATTCAGGAATACAGGGCTCCTGGTCTTCACCCTGCTCCAGTTCATCCTTCTGCTGTTTGGCGTCTTTGCAGGACTGGCAAGGATTTCGGAACGGACAATAGAGATCCGGAGAAAGACGATTCTTCTCATCTGGCTGGCAGTATTTCTCATCCTGAGTGCTCCGTTTGCAGGACCACTGATTGAGTATCACCTGCTGATCTCCTTCATCGCTGTATCCGCATTACTTTCCTTGTATTTCCTGAGGTTAAAGAACACATTCTGGCAGGAAATTTTGCTGATGACACTGATCATCCTGGTGCTCATTCATAACCTTTTCCCATTTTTCACCTGATGACATTATGATTAAAACAACCCTCCTGAGCTGCTTTTCTAAAGACCTCCTGGAAGCCGGGTGCGATGAAGCCGGCCGTGGTTGTCTTGCCGGACCTGTGTTCGCAGCAGCAGTAATCTTTCCTAAGAACTTTTCCAACAGCGTTCTGAATGATTCGAAACAGCTGACACTGAACCAGCGGAATTCCCTGCGCCCGCTGATCCAGGAACAGGCCCTTACCTGGGCGGTTGCGCAGGTGGATGCACAGGAAATTGACGAGATCAATATTCTCAATGCTTCATTTGTTGCCATGCACAGGGCAATCCAGGGTCTTCAGCTAACACCGGAACTTCTGCTGATCGACGGGAACCGGTTCAGAACGTATGAAGGAATTCCGCACCACTGCATTATCAAAGGTGATGGCAAGTTCCTTTCCATCGCGGCAGCATCTGTTCTTGCAAAAACTTACCGCGACGACTTCATGGATGAGATGGATACGAAATATCCGCAATACAACTGGATTCATAACAAAGGGTATCCCACAAAAAAACACCGGGAGGGAATTGCCCGGTATGGCGTTACACCGTTACACCGGCTGAGTTACAATTTGTTGGGAAATTTTTCTTCATGACATTTTTTTTTCATCTACTTTTGATCCCTCATTCCAAGGCCGATACTTTCTGAATGAAGCAATTTAGAATCGCTTTCATCATTCTTTCCATCCTCATCCTTGCAGGAGGAATCACGTATCTGGGATGGATCTTTTACCTGAAGATCCAAAGACCAACCGAATCACCACTCAAAGCCATCCCTGAAAACACTGCGCTCATCATCAAGCTGAACAGGCCTGCCATCCTTTGGGAAGATATGTACAACGGGAACCTCATCTGGAAAGAAATTTCATCCATCCCATACATTTCCTCGCTCAACAGCCAGATACACCAGATCGATTCACTGCTCAAAACCAATCCGAAATTATTTTCTATCCTGCAGAAAAACCCCTGTTATGCAGCAATGACACTAACAGGCCGGTCAACTTACGGTTTTCTCTTCCTGACTTCATTACCCGGCATCAACGGCGAAAGCGATATCTGTACCATGCTTGGAGAGAGTTATGGGAAAAAACTCTCCATCCTGAAAAACCAGTATGGTTCTGCGGATCTTGTCCGGGTAACATTCACCGGACAAAAAAGCCCGTTTTATTTCGCCGTCCGGAGCGGCGTATTCATGGGAAGCCTTCACCCCGAACTCGTCAGGAAAGCCATTGATCAGCTCTCCCTGAACATTCCTTCCATTGTCAACACCGGGTTCCAGAAGGTTGAAAGCACAACCGGCAAAAAAGTGGATGCTAACATTTATCTGAGTTATCGCCTCATTCACCCGTTCATAGCCCGGTTGCTGCAAAGCGACCAGGTTGCCGAGATCAGCAAGGTCTCCGGTTTTGCCGATTGGAGCGGCCTGGATGTGATCCTGAAAAAGGATGAACTGCTGGTAAACGGGTACACTACCATCAACGATACAGGCAATCAATACCTCCGGATATTCAATTCACAGGCGCCCCAGCAGGTGGCGGTTACAAGCATCCTTCCTGATAATACTTCGCGGTTCCTCTGGATGGGTATCCAGGACGGCAGTTCCTTTTACAGGAATTTCCGGTTCTGTGCTTCACAAAATGAGGGCTACCTGGATTCCTATCCGAATATGGCAACATTTGAGGACCAGAACCAGGTAAGCCTGAAGGATTATTTCCTGCCCTGGATCGGAAATGAGATCTGCCTTGATTTGGCGCTCAATGACCGTGAAAACATGAGGGAAGATATTTATGCTGTCTTCAAGGTAAAGGATCAATTTCTCGCTGACAGCCTGCTCACATCGCTGCAGTTAATGACCGGAAGGAAAAGGGATTCCCTGCAATATAAAAACCAGGTGATTCATTTTCTCGCCATCCCCGACCTCATTCCGGGAATCTTCGGAACTCCTTTCAGAAAATTGAATGCGGCATATTATACCACCATCGGAAATTACATTATCTTCGGGAATAACCATTTGTCGCTGAAAAGTTTCATTGACCACGTGGCATACAATAAAGTTCTGAGCAAGGACAAAGCATTCATCAACCTCAATGAAAACATATCCGAGCATGCCAACCTTTTTTATTACTTCAACACCGAACGCATCATCTCAAAAATCAAATCGGTTTTCAGTGATGAATTGAATGAGCAGCTTGAACCTGCACTTGATACACTCAAGAAGTTTGAATCGCTGACGCTGCAGTTTACCAATAAGGAAGGACTCTTTTATACGAACCTTTACATCCGCTACAACCCGGTCTCTGATGCCCATGTTCCGCTGCAGTGGCAGGTCAATCTTGACACGCTGCTCCAGGATAAGCCGCAGTTCATTCCGTCAGGCCGTCATGGTGAGTATGTGCTTCTTGCATTTGATGTCAACAACTTACTGTATAAAATCGATTCGGCAGGTTCAATCCGCTGGAAAATACAGATACCGGGAAAACCAATGGGACCAGTTCAGGTTGTTTATCCCTTCCATAAAGACAGTGCCTGCTTTTTGTTCAACACCGACCGGGTGATCTGTATGGTAAACAGCTCCGGGAAATTTATTCCGGGGTACCCCTTTCAGCTTCCTTCAAGGGCTTCCGGATCGATTGCGGTGAATGAACCCGGGAAGAAAAGAAATTATGTTATTTATGTTGCGCTTACAGACAATAAAGTTCATTCTTACGAACTGAATGGAATCAGTCAGCGTGGATGGCTGGATCCGGCCGTGAATGAAGGGATAAGCCAGCCGGTTCAGTTCCTGGAAAGCGGGAAGAGGGATCTTGTTTTCATGAAAGGGAAAAACGGGCACCTGCTGATCACTGACATGAAAGGCAAGGCCATCCTGAAACCCTTGCAGGGACTGGTTGTTTCGCAGGCAAATAAATTCTACCTCAACAAGTCAAATAAGAAAGGAGCTTTCATAACAACGGATCCTTCCGGGAAGATCATCTACCTCAGGGATAACTGGAAAACATCCGAAGCAACATTCAACATTTTCTCACCTGCGCATCTTTTCTTTTATGAAGACATAAACAGCGACGGGAAAGCTGAGTATATCTTTTATGACAAGGGGAAAATTTATTATTACGACAAGTTCTACAAGCTTCAGTACAGTTATGTTTTCCGGAGGGAAATATCAGTTGCTCCTTTCCTGATCCAGCTTCCGGATGGAAGGAAATGGATTGGTGCGGTTTCGGCCACGGCTAACGAGATTTATCTTTTCGGGAAAGAAGGGTTGATTGAACTTGAGCCGGGAATCAGGGGAAACCGTGGCTTCATAGTCGGAACCTTTGGCAATGAGGAATATTATAACCTGGTCGTTGGGTCAGGGAAGACCCTGAAGAATTACCGGCTACCGAAGCAGTAGCTTCTGTCCGGCCCTCGGAACCTGCCCTGGTTTCATTCCATTCCTTTTATACAGGTATTTGAGCTGAATTCCATATCGCTGAGAAATGGTGTACATTGTCTCCTTTGGCTCCACGACATGATGAGCTGCTGCCCCTTTCTGCTTCTTG
>TBL_comb47_HYPODRAFT_10000539_pt1 | contig 50553 bp, 44 predicted proteins | sample TroBogypolimnion_40_FD_10682 | JGI IMG/M metagenome (IMG submission 10682)
AAATATAATATATGCGATAAATCACTTAAAATGTAATAGCTAAATACATGAAATGAGTTGCTCTAAAGAACAGAAGTCCTATGAGAGAAAAACTTTCAATGGAAAGGCCAATCCCAAGTATGTTGATCTGCTCGAGGAGGACAAACCTCTTGCTGGACAGAAATTCGTGTGTGTATCGTTTGTCTCGCCCGAGAAGATTCTGAAGCAGAAAGAAATTTTTATTTTTGAGGAATTCCTAAAGAAGTGGGAATTCAATAAGTCGATGGAAAAGTTTGTCCAGTTCTTGAATTTCGTTTCTTACAAGTACGGAGTTTCGTTTGAGGATGTCTCCAACGACTTCAAGGAGTTTGTGAAGGATGAGTGTGATAAGCTGGCCGTCACCAATATGTCGGATGAATACAAGACATTTGTTGATAACAACGAGGAGGAGCTAGATAAGTCATTTGCCGCGACTTGCAATTTCCAAACTTGCACACGCGGTCTCAAAATTCGTGGGTCATATCCCACTCAAGAGGAGGCGGAGCTCAGATGCAAGATGTTGCGCGAGATTGATCCGAACCACGATGTTTATGTCGGGCCAGTGGGGATGTGGATGCCTTGGGACCCGGAGGCTTACAAGACGGGGCGCGTAGAGTATATGGAGGATGAGCTGAATCAGCTCATGTCAGAGAAGAACAAGAACGAGTCAAATGCCAAGTCGGCATTTGATCAGCGTGTCAAGGAGGCAAAACAGAAGGCTATTGAGGAGAATATCAAGAATGCCGAGAAGTCGGGGAATATGCTGACGCAGTCGATTGATGATCAGGGCAATTTAGTCGGCGTCAATAATGCGAATACGCAAGAGGAGTCGCTGAAGGGCAACGAAACCATTTCTGCTGCGGATATTCGCGCCGAGCTGTTTGAGGGAGAGAACATTATTGTGGGGAAGTCAGACAATGGGCGTAGCAAGCTGATCAGTGGTCCGTTCGCTGAGAAGAATAAGACCGAGTAATTCACCTTTTGAAAAAGGTTTCGCGAAAAAGCGAAACAATATACATTTAACCTTCTAATAACAATACATTTTATTTGCTGAGTAACCAGCAAATAAAAAGACTTTTGAATTAACAAATTTCATACAATGGATAAGAACGATTTGATTCTGGTTCCACATTTCCCCGATAAGTTATAATTAGTTTGTTTTACTGTATTTTTTTAAAAGTGGATTACAATGACTACAGCATTTGCGCTGATAACTGACAGATTATTTATCGGGAAGGCTGAACAAACAATTAAGGATTTGAGAACACGTGGCAAATGGGAAGGGGTTGTTGTATTAGCAACGATTGATTTTGATTTACCAGATGATTTTAAAATCAAGTACAATGTGATTGAAACCAAGTTTGCACCTATTGATAAAACTGCGCTATTGGAAAAGATTGGTCCAACTGGATTCTCAAACAGCGACAAGAGAGAAATCCATAAACTGAACCAATGGGAGAAACTCCATATATTTGACGAGTATTTTGCACAGTGGTCTCGTATAGTGTTTCTAGATGCAGGGCTCAGGATTCTGGACACAGTTGATCATTTGTTAGAACTAGATTACAGATATCGGTTCCTTGCTCCAAATGATGCTGCTCCGTATTTTCATCCAGATAAGCTGTTCAAAAGTCAGATATGCTTTGATAATCCGGAATATGTTAAGCAGTTGAGGAATGATTTCGGCGATAAGATTTTTGAATCACATTATTTCTTGAATTGTATATGGATCTATGATACGGAACTTCTGAAGACATGCGACAAAAAACAGATGATCCAGGCTATGAACGACTATCCATTGTGTCGAACAAATGAAATGACAGTAATGAATTTATTACTTCGGTTCAAATACAATTTGTGGCAAGAGTTCCCAATCAAAACTAGCTCTGAGGACAAATATCTGTTTGAATGGTGCGAATCGAATCATCCGTTTCCGACAAACTGGACAAACTATTGTTACATGAAGTATCCTTATTCGATTGGGTTTGACCTTTAGAAATCCACCTTTATCCACTTTCTTCCTGGACAACCTGATGAATCATTTCTTCCATCTTCAAGTAATACTCATGAATTTCATCGGCGTTTGAAATGTTAAAAGGTGTAATAAATTACGACCATAAATGATATACATTTTTGGCTCCACCATTTCCAAAGGTGGATTACCACTTCGTCGCCTTCTTCACATTGATTTTCGGTCCGGCACCGCGCTTCTGCACTGACCCCGGATCATACTTTTCGTCCTCTTCGTCACCCGAGTTGTAGCCTTTCGAGAGTTCCCAGAACTCCTTTGATCCCAACTTGAAATCATTGTGGCTGTCGGCCTTGTACCAGAATACCTGTTCTTGCAGCTTGTTCGATTTTGCGTTATTATTTATCACCAAGCACTCATAATTTTCCGTGCACTGGTCCATGACTTGACAAAAGGACTCAAATGTAGGGAACATTCCGGCATAATTGTCATAGATGCGCTTGCGATTCGCTATGTAGGGCTCGCGCAAAATAAAAACATAATCGATGTTAGTCCTGAGCGTGGGTGGTACGCCCAATGGGTATTGCATCGTGATGATTAGCATGATCTTCCAGTGCCTGCCGTTCATGAATAGAAGGCGCATCATCTTATCGCGCGCCCACGTGTTATCATATAAGCAATCATCCAGAATGACGAATGTTCGCGGATCGATTGTGCTTCGCTTGTAGGTCTCCATTTCTTTTTTGACCTGCTTCAAGACTGTCTTTTGGCGTTTCAAGATGTTCTCAATGATTGCAGTGTTGTATTCGTTATGGATGAAGAGTTTGGGCACCATGGAGCTGTAGAATCCGTTGCCCTCTTCCGTGCCGGATATCACTGTACCGATGGGGATCGATTGCTGGTAATAGAGAAGGTCTCGGACCAAGAAACTCTTACCCGTGTCACGACGACCGATGAGGACGACGACGGGACCTTTCGCTTCATTTGGTTTGAAGCTGATATTTTTCATATCAAATTTTCGTAATTCTAACGACGCCATTAGAACTATCATCCTAAATTAAATCGGATCGAAAATACGCATTTATCCACCTTTAGAAAAGGTTGAGCCAAATCCTCAACATTGTTGTTATTTAGTTATTGCCAAATAGGTTTTCTTTTTGTTCCACTTACACCATTTGTGATTTTGCTCCACTTTTCTCAAAAGTGGATAGGATTAGTTAGAACCGAATATAATTTATATTCTAATTAGCTATGATGACTAAAATCGATTATCAAAAACGGAAAAACCAGGAACTTTTCAAAGGTTTAGAAGATCCGAAATCATTGTTTCTCTCGAACACCCAGAATTACATTCCAATTTACAATCGAATTCTTTCATTGAATGAGACCAATTATAACGGTGTGAATTTGAATCATCGATGGTATTTGTCCAGTGTCAAATCATCAGTAGATGACAATCCGAACCTTTTCGAGTGCAAGGTGAAGAACATCCAAACGCAAAAGATAAAGGATACTGAGGTATTTTTCAAGCTGGCGCCATTACTGGTCCCTTACAAATATCTGATTGGTAAGTATGTTGGTCAGGCGGACAAGATGTTGAAATTGCCAGAATATAACTCAAATGAAACAAATACAATCGCGTCTTTCATAGATCCCAATAACTGTGCATATGTGGATGGGATGTTCTTATACTTCACAAACAGTTTGATCCACGAACACAAGTTTGTGCATGGCGTTGATTATTATGGTTCATTTTTAGCTCTGAAGAACAATTTCAAAGTGAATGTTTATGACGATATTGAGTTTCTGCACAAGTCAGATTTTTTCACAAAGAACCAAAACAAGTTGTTCCAAATTGACAGTTATGAACACCTCTTCCAAAATGAAGATCGCAACAAGAGAAAACCAATTCAAATTGAACCGAGCAGTAATGCGGAACTGGATGTATCGCAGATCGACGATTCTATCTTTGAAGATATTTTTGAACAACAGAATACGGACCCCCCAACTGATGCCCTTGAGGAATTCACTTTCGATGCAATGAATTTTATTGAACGCATATCAAAGAGTTTGAGGTCAGATTCGTCTTGTTCGTCATGTTCGTCTCGATCTTCTTATACTTCTGAAGAGGATAATCAAGATGACAAAAAAAACGATGACGGCGATGACGGCGATGACGGCGATGACGGCGATGACGATGAAAGTAACTGGGATTCGGAAGAAGAAGACGACGAGAGCGAAGAAGTGATTGAAGCGACTATTTCGAAGTTCCCGGTTCAAGTGATTTGCATGGAGAATTGCGATTGCACGATGGACGATTTGATTTTCTCAAATGATCTCACAAACGATGAATGGTTTTCAGCGCTGATGCAAATTATAATGACACTGGTCACATACCAGAAGGTATTTTCATTTACACACAATGATCTACACACGAACAACGTGATGTATAATGAAACGGACAAGAAGTTCCTATACTATCGGTTCAAAGGAAAAGTATATAAAGTTCCGACATTCGGCAGGATATTCAAGATCATTGATTTCGGGAGAAGTATTTACAAGGTGAATGGAAAGACATATTGCAGCGACAGTTTCAGCCCTGGAGGAGATGCAGCGACCCAATACAATACGGAACCATATTTGAACGAGAAGAAGCCGCGCTTGGAAACAAACTATAGTTTTGATTTGTGTCGTCTTGCATGCTCTATATTTGATTTTATGGTGGATGACATCAAAGATGTAAAGAAGTGTGCCAAAGATCCGGTGAAAAAGATTATCATTGAATGGTGTTTGGATGACAAGGGTATAAATGTATTGTACAAGAACGATGGTACAGACAGGTATCCTGATTTTAAGCTGTATAAGATGATTGCTCGGTTTGTGCACAATCACACGCCGCAGGCGCAATTGGAGCGTCCCGAATTCAAGGCATATGAATTTACTGGCGAAGTGAAGGGAGATATTATGGACATTGACAAATTTTAAAATCCACATTTAGAAAAAGTGGAACAAAATATCCCGTCATATGAATAAATTTTTGCTAAACTTGATCTGGATTCCATTGCAATAAAAGGTGGGGATTGATTTAAAGACATTTTGTTAATATATATAAATGTTTGTCGGCAATTTGATTGCGATCTTCTATGCTCTTACAAGTCCATTTTCCCCTTCGGGAAAGTATATCGGTTCTAAGACTGTATTTGGCGAGACAGTTGGCGCATCCGTTTATTTTCGCGATAGTAATACCCTCGATTTTGCGATTACGGGTGCATTTGAACTAAATTGCGCAGGTGAGCCATATGCGGTGAGTGAAAATGAAATTGTGTTATTGGACATCAATCATGTTGGTGATTGTGCCCACGACGCGCTTATCGAGAATAGCGTCACGCTGAATGATATCGTGTATGACGGAACGAACAACCAGATCACAGTCTCTGTCAAATATTCCGTTGCAAAGATCGATCTCGTGCTAAGTCCTGCATTGAACTTTATGGTTGATGTCTATTCTTATTAACCAAGTGTAAATTGCGTTATTATTTATCCACTTTGTTTGAAAAGTGGATAAATATTATGGTCTGTTATTATTCTTCATCAGTGTCGTCATCAACAATCTTTAATTTAGGTGGCGCCTTTTTGGTGACATTCTTTTTGCATCGTTTGCGTCCTTCATGTTGAGCAGCCTTGTAACCCTTGGGACACTGTTTTTTACCTTCGGGAATATCAACATATTCCGATTCATCATCTACAAATCTAACTTTTTGCGTCTTGGTTGCCGGCGGTTTGCTTGTTTTTTTCGTTTTCTTGCATTTTTTGCGTCCTTCATGTTGAGCAGCCTTGTAACCTTTTGGACATTGTTTCTTGTCTTCCGGCATCTCAAGATATTCTTCGCTTGCAACATTAATACCTGAACGATCCGCAGATGCGGGAGCTGCAACCTCAATCGCAAAGTGAGTATCATCCTTCTTTTTCTCAGGGGCAAGCGACCACAAGATTTCACTTAAATACGACTGAATAAATTTCTTGTTTAACACAGACCTAGCAAAAACAAGGCCGTTATTGGCAATCTCCCTGCACCGTTCGTCATTCTTCTTGCACCATTTGATGACATCCAGCAAATCTGACAAATCCTCCTTAACCGGAATGTAATGGACTTTTGCCTTTATCATGTGATCGACCCACGATGTGTATGGGCTCATGACGCGCAAAATTAGAGAACCCGTTGTCATTGTCGTAAGCAGTCGATATGCATTCACGTTACCATCGACATGAATGATATACTTGAACTCACTCTGTTGGCGCATATTCAAAAAATCATTCTTGTACTTTATGCGGGTATTCATAACACCTAGTCCATACTTTGGATCGAAGCGAATAGATTTCGTATCTATCGAGAGAGCCCCTGCAGGTTTGGATAGCCGAACATCAAGCAAATTTGAGTTTATTGAATCCAATTTCAAACGCATATTAGTCTCGTCAGTGTAACCACATCCGGTGGGACCACCTCGGAAAACCGCCCGAGTTTTATTCTTCTTTGCCCAATCAGTGATCAACCCTGCGTCCCATTTCACACCAAATGCATTTACCAAAGGCGCTGTTGCTTGCGTGATTTTATATTGATGCAGAGTTTTCCTTGTGGCGTTTGTTTTGACGGTAGTTTGTTTCAATACGGTCATAACATCGTCATAGTTTGGAATAGGAATATCCAGATAATGACGCTCACCTGAAATGCTCAAAATGGGTAAATGTTTGTCGAATACATACTCGCTATCTAATTGGACTTTCCCGGTAACCATCGAAAACGGTGATTTACCGTAATTCCTGAGAATGACAGCATCTGTTAAATTCAAAATGAAGATACCATCCGGCAAATCGATACCTTTTAACAGTTGCAAATATTCATTTTCTGTTTTATCTGACCCTTTGTCTTGTTCTTTTTCATTTGAAAATGGTTTCACAATACACTGCATTACACGAAGATGACCTTTGTTTTTGCTGATCGAATCACGAATAAAGGTTTGTTGCGCTTCAGTAATCGTTGGGTTCTTGTCCAGATTGGCAAGTTGTTTGTCAATGGCTTTTTGGAATATTGGCGCAGTTGTTTGCATGTCCAGCTTACACATCAGAATATTATTGTCGTGAATACACATCATATAACATTGATGATGCAATAGCTCGCAGATATATTTCAATGTGTTGTGAAGCGATGTGAGAGTCATTTCCCACATGGGATTTGAAACCTGAACAGGGAGATTGTCTGGTGTCATATGTGACGCAGATGATTTATTCAAATAACCAATATATTTGGAACCGATTTTGTATGCTTCATCATATGTATTTACAGTTTTCATTTCGTAATTCTTTGGCATTCTGATTCTTATATATACTGCGTATTAAAAATATATTATTGTTAAATTATTCAGGTTCTATTTTTTATTTCGCAAGTTCTGCTTGAACTTCAGCAACCAGAGCTTCTGAAAAAAGACTATCCGTCTTATACTTATCGAAGAAAGTTAAATAACCTTCGCCATAACCGCGTAACAAAGCAGTGAGACTCTTTTTGAATTTTTTCAAGAAATATTTGCAATCATTGAGTTTTAGCATTTTATACTTTTCGTCTGTAATTTCAATTACAGGTCGGCTTTGTAACATATTTTTGTATTTTGTATATAACAAGTAATAATATAACTTCTCATCGATCTGTTGCTCAAGTGATTGAAAGTAGAATAACATGTCTTCGCTAAAACCATCGTGTGGTGTCTTTTTGTGAAACATTTTGATCTTGCCTTCATAGAAAGGTTGATTCTCTTTGGGTATATTGGAAAAGTCAATGTCCATAAGTGCAATTTTATTGCCGACTGGCGTCTTGTCGTCACGCATATAAGCTTTATACGCAAATTTAACAACATTTGGGTTTGTTGGCATAATTTGACTGTCAAGATTCATCTCGTAATTTGTATTCAAGAACCAGCGGATCAGATAACTAATATTCAATGCTAATGTCTTAGCTATATCAGCGTCATATTGAATCTTTGCTTTGTTAGGTATTATGATGAGATCAATATCTTCGCTTTCATAATCTTCAAATATTTTTCCTGCATATTTTTTTTCTGTATATGCAAAAGCCAACTGAACACCTTTTCCACCTTTGAACATAAATGTATAATCTTGCTTCTCCAGTTTTTTTGCAACAACACCAAGCAATAACATTGTTGCACATAAAATTATATTTGCATTTTGTATATCCCTTGGTTGCTTGAAAACGATAAGACCATTTATGTTCGTTACGTTTTCGAAACTAACATGAAATGAAGGTATTATGGTTTTCACAATTTTACACAATCTACATAACTCGTTATGTTTTATTTTTAGATCACTTGCAATCAAATTGTCAATCTTGGATTTCAAATGAATTAGTTCGTCACCATTAAATAACGGTTCCCAAAAAATTAATGTCGTATCGTATGAAGGACCCCTAACTACTTGTAATGTTTTTGGTTGTTCGTTTGTTGGTTCTGTGCGATCATCTAATTTTATATCATCTAAATCCACGCCTACATCTGATTTTACAATATCTTCCTCAATTTGCACTTGAACTGGCTCTTCAATTACAGATTCGATTGGGCCTTCGTCATCAACCTCTTCTTGTAGAATTGTTTCATTGGAAGATGCAGCAGAAACAACATTTTTAGTTTTTTTCGTTATTTTTGATCTTTTTTTCGTTCTCTCGTCAAATATTTCGAAATCGGCTGGAAGTTGTTCTTTCAAAGACAACCCATTTGGGTTCATTTTTTTATTGATATCTCCTCCGTTATCAAGAAACACATGATAAATGCTGCGATCCTTTTTTAATTCGGGCACATTTAACAATATTTGCAAGAGTAACATTGGGGTACCGCTCGAAACACGACTGTTGGGATCGTGAATGATATATCGACGACCATTTGTAACCCATATTACATTGTTGAGCTGATCTTTGTTTTCTAACATCAGATTTTTAATCTCGGTTATTTTATTCGAAGCAGTCTTTTTATTTATTTCATTCAATAACAGTCTTAATTTTCTCACAAAATCAATGTTGGCATACACAACATGTGACGGTTGAAATCTGTTCAAAAAACTGTCAACTACTGCTTTGAACATGCCACCGCGTTGTCGTCGTTTCACAGTTCTTCGTTTATGAGGTCTCACATGCACATGTCTCTTAGCAGTTTTTGTTCTTTTTATTTTTCTTGTTTTTGTGATTCGTATTCTTTTTGTCATCTAATATACAAAAAGAATGTAATTTCTTTAGAATTCGGGATTGTCTGTGAAAACGGGAGTGATGCCTCCTTTTTGTATAACAGGTGTCAGTTGCTCCAAAACAAAATTTCCAGAAACTACACTAAAGTAAACAAGTATGGTGTCGCGTATCAATAACTTCAAAGGCTTGCTTTCTTTATCGATAAATCGCATTTCGATAAACTTGGAAATCAGAAAGATTAACGATATAATAGCTGCAACTACGAAAATATTTTCCATTTTACAGTATTGGTTCAAATTCTTATTATTGGTTTTACGCAAATTATATCTTCGATGTAATTATCTAATCTAACACTTCAATTTCATCGATTAGTAAATCTGGCAACAAATCCAAAGACGGCTCGACTAAATCATGCACATCCAAATTATCCAATACGATAGATTGATCAGAGATTGAGAGCTTTACATTGTCATAATCACTGTCGTCATCGGCAGCTTCATCCAACTTCCGTTGTTCTTCTTTTTTATCGAACACTTCTTTCAATCTTTGTTGTGTCTTTGGTGCTTCAACTGGAACAATAGTATTGTCGGGGCCTTTGACATAGTCAACATCATCGAATCTAATACTTGACTTTTCCTTTGAATCCACTTCTTTTGCATCTCGCTCCTTTGCATCTCGTTCCTTTGCATCTCGTTCCTTTGCATCTTGTTCGGCAACAACATTCTCATTCGGTTCCTCCACAATCTCCTCCTTGATCACCTCTGTAACATTTTCTTCAACGGTCTCGTCCAAATATGCCTTCAAAATCGCCTCCACTGGAATGCTATCGCGAACCGTCGTCAGAATACACTCCTGGACGATAATCTCGAGCTCCCTGTTATGTTTTTGTGTCTGGAGCGGTGGGATATTCAGTTCAAACAAATATACATTCTTATACACTTTTCGTGCGACACTTATATACAGCTTGTGAATGAAATCGTCCAACTTAGGAATATCGAGGTCAATCTTCTTCTGCTTCTGACCGACACGCATAGCTGTCAAAACCTTCAATTGAATCACATGGACGCAAGTCACGAGATCTTCTAAATACATGCATCCACTCTTGTCGCAGATCCTCTTTCTCTCCGTCTCAATAATTGTGCTGTTCCACTTCGGAATTCGCGAAACAAAATTTTGAAATGTCATCAAATACTTATCGGTCTCATTGTTCTGTTTGCACAATTTGACAGCCTCCTCCAAAATCGATTTGTATCCATCAATAACCAATGGTGTCAAAATTGTCATTAACTTAGCACACCATTCGTTTCTGCTTTCGTGTAGCGAACTCACATTAAAATCGTCCATGTTACATAAACGATATATTTTCTAAAGACAATTCTGAACTCAAAAACACAAAGTTTAATATAAATAGCATCAATAACTTCTCATTTCGGAATTCTTTGCGAACACGGTTAAATGCAACCAACATCTCATATCGGCGCTCTATTGTAATCTGATCTTCTAAAAACTTGTGATTTTCTAACAACTTCAAAATGTCGAGACCGCTGTAAGCCTTTTCATACAATTTACTGCACTGGGTCATCAATTGCTGAATAGTCATATTCTTACCTACACTTTTGATAAGTTCCTTCTTCAACCACTCGACTCTTTTCGTCTTTATATCGTGTATTTCAAAGGTTTGCTCTAAATTGTATTTATAGAGGTTGATAATTTCATTGTTATGGAGAGGTTCGGGGACATAAATTTCACAAAACCGCGATAATATCGGTTTCAGCAAATTGTATTTGTCTTCTACAATTATGAAGAAACGCGTGTTGTGACTGAATAGTTCAATGCATCTGCGGAGCGCAGACTGTGCATCCATTGTGAGTTTGTCCGCATTGAGGAGAATAATGCTCTTGAAGATGTTGCCGCCGTTGGAATTGATGTGGGTTTTTGCAAAGAATTTTAGTTCTTCGCGAATGAATTTTATACCCTTTCCGTGAGCACAATTCACATACATAACGAGGGCTTTGATCTTCTCTCTATCGTTGTCATATACATTGTGGATAAACTCATTTACAATAGTTCGTTTCCCTGATCCTGATGGTCCGTGGAATATGATGTTGGGGATTTTATGGATCGATTGGAAATATGCCAGTTTTTCTTTGATTGGTTGATGGATGTTCAATTGCTGCATTACCTAACAATGTGTTGCTGTTTTTATATCTGTTTCTCAAAATTTCATAATCTCACTTTTTACACCTTCGCGCTTTTCAAGTGCGTTGTAACTGTTGCCATTGTGACTCAAAATGCATCCTATTACAAATGTTTTCGTGTTCTATTTTGTATTTAGCAAAATAATTTAGAAATCTTTAGAAGTGTGACGAGTAAGTATTTTAACATTTCCCAACATTATCATTAAATCATCTTTTTTATCACGACATTCTACATCATGTATCTTACATTCTATTTTTTCTTCTAAACGCTTTAATGATTTTTTATAAGAAATAATTTTATCATTCATTCCTCCCTTATATTTCGCTAAAACCATCCAACCTAATTTTTCAAACATATCTTCATACCATTCGTGTAGGTTCTCTTCTCTAAACAGAAGTTGTCAGTGAATGCGTATAAGGATTATCGCGGAAGGCTTGCAACAAGCTTCCGTCCAGTCTGGAATTATCAATATCGTTGCTGTAAACTTGTTTATTGTTCAGCTTTCCATACACCACCTCCTTGGAAGGTGGCATATGAATAACGGACGAAGGGGCTGCCACGCGGTAATTGAAACGATCACAGTCTTGACGCGCGATATTCACATTCATTTGATTGTTGAACATATTGGTTCCACCTTGGTTCGGCCTGTTGTTGATGGTTAGCGGTTTGACATCGTTATTGCGCTGATTGTAAGCAGTCTCATAAACAGCATTTCCGTATTTTGATCCATTGCCACCGGATGTTCCAACATAACTGGCGCTAGTTGTATCTCTCTGTGTTTCATTAAACTCACTCTGATTGTTGACATATGTCCCTTCCTTTTGTCCATCAATATTGAAAGTTGGGGCATACAAAGTGGTCTCCTTGATCGTGGTGTGGGTAGTATCATTCGGATTAATGACATAGCTCTGCGGAACTCTAGTTCCGGCTTCGCCGTAAATGCGAACACTGTGCGAACACTCCTCTTTTCGAGAAGGACGCAGTATATCCAGGAACGGTGCAATGACCGCGCCGATTGCGCCACCGAATCCGCTTCGCATTGTGTCTGGTTGTTGAGATGTCGAACGATTTGTCGCAAAATTCGTATGACTGCGAATGAAGTTCTCTCCATCCGTCGAAGGGCCCTTTCCAATCGCGGTAGAATGATTGACTCCGCCACTGATAACTTCTTGGCGCTTCGATTGTTCATAATTTTCCGGAGCATAATTCGATTGGCGATCACCTGGACCGGCTACGCCAGTGTAATCTGTTTTTATATCTGGACGGCGAACAATCCCCATTTCCTGAATCGGTCGCAGAGTTTCTCCCTTCTCTGCGCCAGTTGTAGTGAACCATCGATCTTGAGTGTTCATATAAAACCGGTCTGGCCCTTGCTTCTCAACACGTCCAATGAGTCCCACATTCTTGACAACGGAAGCCGCAGGGCCTTCGTGATTCGACAAATTATATTCCATCTTTGGATTTGTGGAGATGCGGAGTTGATCGACGGTCTTTTCCATCCACTTATCGCGCGCTTCCATCCCGGAATTGTAACCACCCGACCCGCTCGTTCCATATCCCTGATTTAATCCCGGACCAACATTCTCAGACTCAAACGGTTTCACATTGTTATTCCTCATACCCGGATTAACACGTGACTGAAAAAAATCACTCTGATTCGGTGCCCCGTACGCCCACTGCATGTTCTCTTCGGGCTTGAACAGAGGACCCTGTTCGACCTTGCGAAACAACTGCGATCCGGATCCATTCATGTTATCCAAAACGGACTCGGTGATATTCGCATTGTATAGATTGCCCTTTACCTTTCCGCCATTGAAAGGCACCATATTGCTATGTTTGAATTGTTCATTCTCTAAATAATTACCGGTTAAAGAGACTATCTTCTCTCTATCTCCATTACCAGCACTCATCTTCTGGTTAAAATATTTATCAGTTGCCACATTTGGATTAGAGTACTCTTGTACGGTTTCAACCAACTCTTTGGTGTTCAACACGGGATAATTATTTGGCGGAATTTCAACATTTGGTAAATAATTTTGTTTGCGACCCATATTATTAAAATTTTCTTGTGTGATTTTAGGTCGATCATCTGACGATTTCTGATTTGATATAACATACATACCACCTAATGCTAATAAAGGGATTGCTATCTCCATAATATATATAAAGTAATATATTTTTTAATTTAAGTAAATAAATGTAATCCCGTACTATATTTATTAACATATTTTTCATCGAATTAAATCGTGGCTTGGCTGTTGTTGGTTATTTATTTCATTAATGACACAATCTCTCTTTGGCGTGTAATAATCCTTTTCGAGGATTCTAGTGCTCAAATTATTATTGAATGGCATGCAAGTATTTTCTTGCGGGTCGAGTGGCGGATAATACCAATCAACTTGTTCCTTGTCTCTCACCATCCAAGCCGGTGTAATTGCTCTGGATTGTTCGGTTGTCAATGCTTTAGTAGATGGATATTGAATAGGAGTGGTTTTGACATTATACTGCTGGTAATTATCTTTGCCTAAACAATCCTTACTCAACCGCCGATTTACCCCCAGCAATTCACTTTCTAGGTTAATCGTATTCGTCATTAAATTGGCTCCCCATGTTTGAATTCGGATATGAGGGTCTTCAATGAAAAATGGAGATGAACCGTTACCCGGCATATTCATTAACCATCGCCCAGGGTCAGTCGATTGTTGCAATTGTTTCTTTGTTCTAGATTCGTCATATTTGAACCGTGTAAATGCCATTATACTAACCAAATATAATTTATTTTGTATTAGAATTTAAACAGAAGACTTTTAATAATTTATTATGAAGATCGAGATTGAAACCGATGACACTACACCAACTCTATCCACTACACCCACTCTTTGCATAAATATGATCGTGAAGAATGAGAGTAAGATCATTACCCGAATGTTAGATACAGTTGTACCAATCATTGATGCGTATTGCATTTGCGACACTGGTTCAACTGATGACACTGTACAGGTGATTGAAGATTATTTCAAGAAGAAGAACATTCCTGGAAAGGTTGTCGTGGAATCATTTATAAATTTCGCACACAATCGCAATTTTGCTCTCAAGGCGTGTGAAGGATTGTCGGACTATGTTCTGTTGATGGATGCCGACATGAAACTCAAAATAACCAACTTTGACAAGAACAATCTCAAGGATTATGACTCATGCTACATTCTGCAAGGATCAGACGCTTTTTTCTATCAAAATATGCGAATTGTCAAGAACGACGGACGATTCAATTATGTGGGTGTTACACACGAGTATGTGAATACTCCGCCGAACAATAAGCTTCTTTCGATCAAGAAGGATGAGCTGTTTATTGAGGATCTTGGAGACGGTGGTTGCAAGAGTGACAAATTCGAGCGCGATGTTCGATTGTTACTTGGAGCGATCGAAGCGAATCCGAACTGTGATCGTTCTCACTTTTACTTGGCGAACAGTTACCATGATTCCGGTCACTTTGAGAAGGCGATACCGATCTATGAGAAGCGAATCCAGATAGGAGGTTGGGCGCAGGAGGTTTGGTATAGTTATTACAGGATAGGATCTTGCTACAAGCACCTCGGCAATATGGACAAGGCAATTGCTGCTTGGATGGAAGCGTATCAATATTTACCGATTCGTATCGAAAACTTGTATGAGATCATTCATCATTATCGTAATACTTCCAAGCATAAGCTAGCAGATATTTTCTACCAAACTGCGAAAAAGGTTCTGGCTCAAAAGTTGAACAGGACTGATTATTTGTTCCTACACAATGATATTTACACTTATAAGCTGGACTTTGAATACACCATTATTGCTGCTTACCTGGATGTGAATAACATCAACGACGAGGTTGTGAATATTATGAATAACTCCGGAGACGGGAATATGATTGACAATCTTCTGAGAAACATGAAATTCTACAAGCACATCTTGAAGCCGATTCACTGCTTGAACTTTGATGATTCTGTCGAAATGGATCTGAACGGTGAAAAAATGAAACTGTTGTCATCATCTAGTTGCATAATCCCAAAGAAGGATGGAACTGGTTATCATATCAATATCCGATATGTGAATTACTACATCAATAACGAGGGTCGCTATTTGAATTGTGACAGAAACATTGTTACATTCAATCGATATGCTGAGCTGACAAATAATTTCACATCTGTTAATGACAAGTGGTTCGAGACGGACGACACTCAACGCCGATATGTGGGTGTTGAGGATGTCCGGATTTACAATGATGACACGAGCGGCGAACTTCTCTTCATAGGCACTGGACTGCATCAGAGTGGAAATATCGGAATTGTCTCTGGCAAATACGATCTTACGAAGCCGAAGCTGGAGCCGATGGAACTTACAACTTCGTTTGGAACGAGCGGATGTGAGAAGAACTGGGTCTTCACTCCATACAAGAAGACGACGCACATAATTTACAAGTGGGCTCCGTTGCAGATTTGCAAGCTGCAAGATGATGGTTGCACGATCGACAAGGTTGATGAGAAGCCGATGCCGAGGATCTTCGAGCGTGTTCGCGGTTCTTCGTGCGGATTCAAGTATGTAAAAAAGAACAAGTATGGCAATGAGGAGACTGAAGTTTGGTTTGTTGCGCATGTAGTTTCTTATGAGGAGCCGCGAGTGTATTATGACATGCTCATTGTATTCGATGAGGCGCTGAACTTACTGCGATACTCTGCCCCTTTCAAATTCAATGCAGAGCCAATTGAGTATTCCCTGGGTTTAATCGTAAAGGATGATTGCGTTATGATTAACTACAGTGTATGGGACAGGACTACTTGTGTTGGTATTTATGACAAGAAGTATATTGATAATGTTACGAAATACACGCCTTGAACGAAAGAGATAAGTAAAAATCTAATATAAATATATAAATATAAATGGAGGTCATTGAATTCTGTTTGCCGGCAAGGCTGTATTTGATTTTAGGAGTATTATTATCATTCGTTCATATTCTAAAGTATAAATCCGCTGGTATTTTGTTCTTTGAATTATTATTTACTTATATATGGACAATTCTATTGAACTGGATCTGCACGTCGGGTTTTTCATTCTTGACATGGATATTGTTTGTGGTCCCATTTGTTAGTGTTGTATTGGATTTGGTAAATTTATTACGAAACGCACAAGAGAATACAACCACAGGCGAAAAAACTGACGATAGTAAGACAAATACAACAACTACCAACAAGTCTGACCCCAAACAAAGTGCATGAATAAAAACTTAAATACAATAACATTGTAAATAAAAAAAACAATGTTATTTCCTAAAAAACAAGTATATCCAATACTAACACCTCAGATCTGTTTCAGAGATAAGTATGCTAACCTAAATGCATATGTTGAGATGAACCCTTCTATGAATATTGATGAAATGGGAAATGTAATAATTTTGGTTCGTTGTGTGAATTATCGCAAGTTCTTTGATAGACAATTCACAATGTATGAGAATCATTCATATTCACATTATTACATTTTCAGAGGCGCTATCCAAAATGACGGTCAGCCACTCGATATCGATAACTATTCCATTGAACATTTGAAACATGAATATTCGCGGCAAACATATGCAACTTATTGGAAGGGGATAGAAGATATACGATTTATCGACTCTGAAAATGTGCTTACAATCGTGCCTGAATGTAACCCAGGTGGAAATCCGTCAATATTTTGGGCTAAACTTGACGGTTCAATGCTTCATTCGTTTGTTGATTGCAGACCAAATATTGTCGAGAAGAACTGGATGCCATTCAATAAGAACAAAGTGATATATAGCCTGGAACCATTTGTGGTGAAGGATATATTGGATGATAACCAAACAACGATTGATGTATCAGAAGAAAACAAGCAATTGTTGAAAGGATATCACGGATCAACAAATGGTGTTCAATATAATGATAAATACCTACTATTCTTGATACATTTGAACAAAGATAAGGTATATCACAAATGGATGTTATTTAATCCGGATACATGTGAAGTTAAGTTATCATCCGAGTTTATTTTCTTCCGTCATGCATACATAGAATTCACTTGTTCTCTCTGTAAGTACAACGAAAGGATGTTTATATCTGTTGGCGTAAATGATGACAAAGCATACATAATCGAAACTGATTGTTCAACAATTAATAACTTTATAGGTTGTATTGACTAATATCAACAACTGGTGTGCCTTGCAACGGGTTACTTAAATCTGGCGGACCTTCTACTGAAGCCAATACTTGTAACGGATGATTTATCATATGATAATAATTCTCGTACATCAATTGAATATCTATATTAGTTATGAATAAATATTCGCCTATATAATGTAGATGTGCATTCTCTCTTGCATTTGAGTATCTTACTGAGTCCGTAAAAATGTCGATCATATTATCATCAACAATAAATATTGTATCTGAATATAATTTTCTAGTTGGCCAATGAACATCCCGGTTCGTAAGGATAATTCCATTATTGTTCCACTTAGGCCATTTTGTAACTGGAATTCGATACATCATATCACATCGCAGAATTATAAACCTATCATAATGACTTCTATAACTAGCCATGAATTCAGCGACGAGTAACATATTTTCACCTTGGTTATTGCAGTGTATTTGAATCAAGTGTTTGGGTTGAATTATTTGATTTATTAAACCAACAATTTCACTTGGATAAGTAATAAACACAACATCATATTTATGACCATTTCTAGTTAAATCGTCTTGTACGATGCTTGTAATATTATTCCAACACATTAATATATCAATATATCTTCTAGTTTCATCAGAAAATCTAGAATTATGACCTCTAAAAATAAGACATATTTTCATATATATCCATATTTGTTATATTTTTTAAATTAATTGGTCGAATAAATATATAAACAAACCAAACAGTTTTATGTATGAGCAAACATCCAACAATTGTCACAATGATGTATGATATCCGAAAAATGGAATCCTGCACAAATGAACGAAATCGAAAATTAGAAAGTTACATTGATTTCAGTAAAAAGTTTTTGCTGACATTACCATACCCAATGATATTATTTATAAGCCCCGACGATTCATATACAAAAAATGCTATTCTAACTATAAGAGGCGAACTTGGATTAACAGACAAAACCTTTATATACGAATTAGAATTCAAATATACATACTTTTTCAAATACTTATCTAGACTAGAAGAGCTACAACGATCGTTCTTTATATTAAATGGCGATATAAAACATGAAACCCCTTTATATGTTATATTGAACAACAATAAATTTTGTTTTATAGAGCAATCGATCATGTTGAATCCATTTAAAAGTACTCACTTTTTGTGGATGGATTTTGGAATCAATCATGTTGCACTAACTACGGAGCATGTTCATAATTGGATAACTCAAATACCAGACAAAATAAAACAATTGTGTATAAATCCATATATAGAAGCTGATGAACCTAGACAATTTTTCCAGAACATTCATCACAATTGTGCAGGAGGTTTGTTCTCTGGTTCAGCAGAAAATATGTTTAAATACTGTCAATTGTTCAAACAAAAGACAGAACAAATTTATAACGAGGGTTGGTATCAGATCGATGAAGCTGTTATGACAATGGTTCAAGTAGAAAATTTGGATATGTTCGACTTTTTCTTTGGTGATTATGAAGGTATAGTAAGTAATTATTTACGACCTGTTCATTCGATCGCACTGATCCAATTAGTTATGAATAAGTGTATAGCACTTAACAACCCTAACTGGCTGTATAAAATATTAGTGTTTATGGAGTCGTATTATTTAGATATGACGAAACAAAACGAAATAGATGAGAATTTAATAAATTATATAAATAATAGTATCGTTTGTAATTATTATTATAATAATGCCGAATTGAGACAAACACTTATCGATATAATCAATATTCTAATTGTTTCGGGAAATGAGGATATAAAGAGTTATATAAAAGAATGCCCAAATTTACAATATTACAAAAACAGGGATTTAATTTTGAATTTCTAATAAAACAACTCAATCAATATGTTTTTAAAATCGAATTGTCGTGGTCACATTTATAAACATCGAATAATTCTGTATGTTCTTTATATAACAGATACCAAATGTTCACTTCCCACATGATCGTATTTTCTTCACTCATGATCTTAAGGCATAAATCTTTATTCAAATTAGCAAACTCACACAATTTGTCTTTGTTTCCTCCAAAAACGGAGCCTGCAAAATACCATACTATGCGCTGATATATCTCACTGCTATAGTATGTATTTATGTCCCATACGGATGCAATTCTTACCTTATCATAGGAACGATTACCGAGATCTTCTATGATATCAATAAATTGTCGGTTCGTAATATCACGAAACATGTGTTTTATTCCAAAATCTATCCATATATAATCATCTGTGTCAAACAAGTTCATTTCTATGGCTTTTTTTACATATTCCGTTTTGTGTGACATGAGAAACATAAAATCGATTGTGTCTTTTAGAGGATTTTTTGTAAATAGGTTGAAATTTGTTAAAAGGTCAATATATTGATACAAATAGATTTCTTCTTTGCTTGTCTTTACGATTTTAGTGTATTCGTTTGATCGTTCTTTAAATTCGTCATATAAATCATCATCTACAAAAATTATCTTTGGTATCTTTGCGTATAATATCAAATTGCCGTTTTCTATATATTTATCGATACTGCGATCTGGACTTTTATTTATATTACTTATGAATGCCGAGACTAAGGTTGTTTTATGTGCCATTGATAAACACGTGTTTTTTATTTAATAACTTTATAATTCTTTATATATTTGATAAAAATAAAATATTAATAATATATAATGAATAGAATTAAAACCCCCTGCCGCTCAAGGACCCGCCGAAGGTGTTTGAAAGCATCGAGATCTTGTTTGTATGCTTCTGGAACTAAGAGGAGATTTTGCAGGAAACGCAAGAGCACTCGCAGAGTTCGTTAATATATTTTATTGAATAATTATAAAATATATTAAAAATAACAAACGATTATATTTATAATGGGATTGTCGAAGAATGTATGTTTTATTCACAGCACAAATATGGATACTACTGGAACAATTATTTTAGATATGATGATTACATATTTGAACGAACTAAAGTTTATCGATTCACTTGAATTTTTGGTAATCAATAACATTGGTCATCCATTAGATGAAGATAAATATACGAACATACATAAAAAAATTATTGTCATCAATTATTCGGAAGATATCAGTTTGTTTGAGAATGCAACAATGAAGCAGCTTGTAACATTTTCAAAAATTCATGATAACTATAATGTATTGTATATGCACACGAAAGGTGTTTCGTATAAGCAAGACCACTACTTTTATCAAGGGGTTTTATCGTGGATCAATTTTATGATGTATTGTCTGGTTGATCACTCAGATAAATGTGTAAAGTTGTTATCTAACTATGATACTGTTGGAACAAATGTTCGCGAACATGACACAAATCCATTGCACTACAGTGGTAATTTTTGGTGGGCAACAACATCTTATTTGCGGAAGTTACCAGTGACAATATTCAAAGACAAATATGATTGTGAATTTCAAACTCTTTCGAAAAATCCGAGATATTTCAATGTTTGGACATTGAATCAAATGTATCAGACGACATATCCGTTATCTGCATATGAATCAAATGTTATATCATCTTTTACTAATGGGCTTTCTATTCAGAATGAAACAAGGGTAAGTTTCTGTGGAATTGGTTCGTTTGGTTCGGGACTTTGCAACCAGATAAATTCTCTTGTCGCATCTATATACAAGTGTATTGTTCAAAATAATGATAATGCTATTAATAATTTGATCATTGTTAATGATTTTTCTCCTGACTACAAATCGCCAGATCGTATATCCTCTAATCTCATTTTTGATATTGAATCAATTAATAATTACTTGAAGAAATACAATATTTACATAATCGATAAGAATGACATTCATATGAGCATTGACTCTGTCAAGTATGGGACAGAAGATACCTTTATAGATTTGACCGATGCGGTAAAAGAGAAATTTTACATTGATAATATTCTAAAAATAGATCGAGATTTTCCAATGAATTCATTAAATGGTGATCCTATGCCAAATGTAAAAAAAATGCTAAAGGTAAAGTATTCACTGAATAATTTAAACTTTAACTTTACAGAAATATTCCAAGAGGGTGAGTTTGTCTATATCGATTATTCGAATGTGAATCATAAACGATGGAAAACGGTGAATACACTTTTCAGTGAATTGCAAGAGAATCGAGAGATCGTTGAGGAGGTCTTATCAAATATTCAATTTCACAAGACTTATGTTGATTATTCGCGTGACTTTATGCAATCATTGAATATACCACCAGATACAAAAATAAATGTCCTGCATATTAGAACAGAAGACGATGCAATCGAATTCTGGGGAGGGATAAATGGTTTTGGTGATCTAAACAACTTCAAATATGTATTGGAAGATAAATATATACAGATGATTGATAAATATATTGATCCTGATAGTTATAACATTGTGTTGTCTGCGAATGTTAATAACAGAGTCGTTGATCATCTGCAATGTAGAATGAATCGTACGCATATTTTTACCGACAAAACTGCCCACAATGGTCGTGAAATTAACGCAATGATCGATATGATAATTGCTCAGAATTGCAATAATATTTTTATTGGATGTGTAAATCCAGAGACATATCACGGTTCCACATACAGTGGGATGTTGTATAGTATATTTAAAAAGAAACCAATCAAAAATATACTAATAGATCTCGATAATATTCATCGTGATGAGTTTGTCATTTCAAATCCATAAATATGGTCCGTCCCCCTTTAATTGAACCTCCGATTTTTTGGGTTCAACAACAATATCGTGTCTCTTACCCATAACCAACCAATGGAACTTTCCATTTGATCCATAAACAGTAAATTTGTTATTTTCTACTTCAGAGAAATTGTATGCTTTTACTCTGACGCCATCATATACAGCTGTAATTTGGACAGTGAAGTCTCTGGCTAAATCAGTCACATAATCCGGTAATGTGATTACAGTATTTTCGTTATTTGTAACCTCGCCAACGCCGCGGTAATAAACACCTGCCTCCGGACCCTCCAAGCAAACATGAACCAAATATTTGCTCTCATCTGTTGGATGGTCAATGATAAACGACTTCGATGGACCTGTGGGCCCCATACAATTTTTTCCGGTAGGACCTGTCATTCCCTTTTCTCCAGTAACACCGGGCGGTCCAATTGCGCCGGGCCCGGTAGGACCTTGAATCCCGGTGGGGCCTTGATCGCGGTTATTGCAACATTTTGAGTTACCTAAATAATTTCTAGAAGACATAATATATTATAATATATCGTAATATAATATATACAGATCTTTTTGAGACCATAATTTTCACTCTTTGGTCGGTGTAATTTGTTTTCCGTTAATATAGATCTTTTCGATATCTTTGTAACATGTATAATAAAACCCAAATAAATTAATCTCCTTATTACTTGAATAGTTCAAGTAATTTCTATTTGTAGAACATGACAAAATGCCAATCTTTAATTGTTTTTCCTTCAGCGGTTGTAGATTTTTCTGTTGTCTATAAATGTTTATACCATTCTGTAGATATGGAAATATTTCATTATCTAAACCTTCGTGGTCATCTGATATATAGTCACGCACATATTTTCCATAATAAACTTTGGGGTTTGCTCCGATACGATACAAAAAAGTAACCACTGGCATTATTTGGTGTATATTGTTATATTATTTATATTGTTTTTTCAATATAACGTTGTTGTTTATTCTTCTTTACTCCACAAATACGGGCCATCACCCGAGACAATTAGATCATTCTTTAAAGGTTCAACCACGATATCGTGGCGTTTTCCCATAACAGACCAATGAAATTTCCCATTTTTACCATATACTTCAAACTGATTATTCTCTACCTCCGAAAAGTTATATGTTCGGATAACTCCGTCATACACAGCACCAACATGAATCGTCCAACTGTATGCTAAACTGACAACATATTCTGGCAAATGTATCGTTACGCTAGAGCCGTTGGTTATCTCACCATGACCTCGGTAATAAACCCCAGTTTCTGGTCCTTCCAAACAACTATGAATTAATAATTTATTAGTATCAGACGGATGTTCAATTATAAAGTTTTTTCCCGTTGGTCCAGTATCCCCTTTCTTGCTTTGTCCGGTTGGTCCATGTGTTCCCGTTGGTCCTGTGACACCTGTTATCCCTTCACCAACTGCACCGGTTGATCCTTCGGGACCTCTGCTTGTTAAACTACAACATTCACCTTTACTAAAATATTCTGCATAATTTTTGGAATAACCTGACATACTATATTATATTGCAATATAATCTCAGCCAACTTCGAACCCTACACCTTACTTACTTATTTACTTACTTGTGGGTTTGTTTTTACATTGCTAAACAAGTTTTCATAAAACTTATGTAGAAGGGAGCTGTGCAAGGCACAACTTGATGCTACCGAGGCTGGCTACATCATATTTTACAACAAGAGGCAGATCATTCTCCAAATAAACCTCAATCTGTGAGCATAGGTTCGTACATTTAATGAAGTAACCGAGATTCTTCAACGAAAATTCACCTTGGATAACCTTTGTCGAATCCTGCTTCAATACAAACCCCATGCTGCCATCTGACTCTGCTCTGTGAATCTCAGCAGATGCAAACTGCCCAGAGCACTTGAAAATGAGCTCATTTCCAACAGACTTTATCTCAAGCTTGTCAGATATGCAGGACAAATCGCGAATAATCTTCTGGAAGTCGGCGGAAGGCAAATTGATTATAGAAGAGAACTTCACATCCGGATACACTAGCTCCTCCTGCTCAGGTTCTATCAAACGCAGCTTCTGAGTCTTGCACTGTTTAATCTCACCGTTCTCAAACTTTAGGGCCAAATGAGAAACGACTCCGTCATTATAATCCGAATTTTCAATGTAAATTGTAAGCGTATCATCATTATCAATCGAATTAATCAGCTTGAACAAATGAAACATATTGACACCAATGATGATCTTCTCCTTGGTGCATTCATAGAACTCAAAGTTGGGGGCTGCTAAGAACAGGTGAGCAAGGATGGTGTGCGACTTGTCCATGTTAATGATTCGAATACCATCCGGCTGGAATGAAATATTGGTTTCTAGCAGAATATCCTTTAGAGCAGTCATGAGAGTCCTAAATGGTGCAATTTGAACAGTCTTAATAGTTAGCACATTACCAGTAGTTGAAGAGTGCGTTGTTTTTTCGTTAAAATTAGACATTGTATATAGTTTGGGTCCTTAATCTTTAAATACTTACGCGTTTTATTATATTACATGCGGCAATAAGCCATAAAAATTATTTAACTGGCAATGAACTACATTATCATGTTGTAACAATATTTGGTTGCAATGCATTGCATTTGAAAAAACTGCTGGAGCAGAAAACCCTAAAAATGACATTTTGCATGAATTTAGAATAATCAATAGCTCATCGATTGTTGTTACTACATGTAGATCAATGATTACCATATCAACATTCTTCTTGAAAAACTCATAATCGGATTTATCGAAACATACAAAGACAATTCGGTTGCTAGAGTAGTCTTTCTTTAGAATGTTTGTTAGAATATTTATAGTCCGTTCATTTGGAAACCCATATTGTGTTGAGTTAATGACTATAGTATTGGACCAAGCATCGTCATATTTTACATTGCTTATCCATTTATGCAATCCCCACTTAACTCCATAGTGGTATTTATAGACATCCACCCAACTTAAGTTGCGATTATTTACTGTATAATAGACAATTTCTCTCCAATTCGTCAGATCAATTTTATACTGATCTCCATCATTGTATTTCAAATATTTAGAAATATATCGTTGTTGATGGATTATATTATAAGTGTCGTTGTATGCTTTATCGAGACCATGACGAAATGGTTCTCCATCGTTACTTAAATACAATATGCCTTTTCGACCGGTTTCATAGAATTTCTCGTTGATTACAGAGAGAGAGTTGAAGAAATCACCCAGAAGCCCACCAGCCTTGTATTTAATCGGTTCAAACTCGTATATATCCCTTGTTACATCTTCGCCCAGAAAATACTCTGATAAAATTATGCATTTAACAGAAGAAGTGTCCGACGAGAACACGATGTTTGGATTGATAAACAGTTGCGAAATTGGCTTTTTAAACTTTATGTCAAATAAGACTACATCATATTCTAGTAACAAGTAGTTAATTTCTGATATTTTATCATAAATTTCTTCTTGAGAATCAATTAATATAAAGCATGATGATGTTGCATAACTCTTTTGCTCTTTTATCTTTGAATCGGTCAATAGATTGAAAGAATTCTTCACTCGAAAACGCTTTTGGTTATTTTCGAATATTTGATTTGATAACTCTGAAAAATCCAATAACGACCGATAATCTCTCTTTTCAATTGTCATTGATTTAATTTTATCAGTATCTAACCAAATGACTTCATTTATATGAACTAGCATACGAAACAAAAATGGAAATTTATCAATTATGGGCTTGTATTCGAACAACGATTCGACTTCTTTTGCAACTTCCTTCAATTTTTCAACCGATGTTATATATTTCTGTTTCAAAAGTAATATACTGTACTTGTCGATTGCTTCGCCAGTTGAAACAACGATTGTTTTGTTATTGTTTTTATTTGTAATTGTTGTTTCAATAAACAACCGTTTCCTAAGTTCGGTTAGATCGACAATTGAATTTTCCTCAAATACAAGAGTATCTGACAGATTCAAGTTGATGTATAGTTTTTTAGCAACAACGCCATACATAGTATCTCCACCAAATGTTTGATTATTCACTGTCACATTCGCATCACTACCTTGTAACAACCGTTTCATGCTCATGGTAACATTTCCATTCAGATTATCAGAATGATTGAATACATGATAGTAACAACTGTATGTTTGATCATTTATATTATTGTGTAACTTAGTTTTCACTTGATCATGCGCGATATCAACTATGTAATTGAATTTGCGAATCATGTTCGAAGTACTGTATTCATCCAAAAATTTATTTACAAGAGGAATTGATTTGTCATAACACTCGACAATGCTTGTTTTGTAGAGACAAATACTATCATCATATATATTTCGAAACATATAGCTGTCAGATATACCTATTGGCTTACGCGCTGAAATAGCATAATCAATTGCACTTGATATAGATCTACCATGCATTTCATCATACATGAAGAGATTCATTGCGTTTGTATTCAAAAAATACAAAATATCTTCGTTTGTAAAAAACAAATGAGTTATCATCAATCGAACACCACTTTTGATATTTTTACTTATACACAATCGTTCAATTTCACTTATATGGTAACTAGCATTGTCATCAAAATCCGCGAGTGGAATAACTAACTTTATTATGGCCCTTTCATAATGAGTATTTATTAATTCGACTATTTTATCAAACCCCTTATTTAAAAATCCGAACCCAAAGCTCCCAAAAGTGGGGATATTGGGTTCGCTATAATTAATAAAGTTCGATATTTCATTTGTCGAACATACATGAGTTCGTAATATACTTTCTATATTATCATATATTGGTCTAGGTAAATTAAATGTATGTTCATTTTCAACACCATTTGGATTTATGTCACAAATAATATCAAACAGATCTCCATTTGTTTCATGAGGAATACCAATATTTATTACTCTTTTACAGATATTAGAATTGTTAAGCCAGCTCATTGTCGCACCGTGATAATTGTATATTATAATTTCACCATCGTAGTGATCAATGCATTTATAATATTCGTGTATGTTTTCAATTTCAGTATATTGAAAACAATATTTATTTGATTGTTTGACTATATCAAACAATCGAACACCGTATTGATAAACACCACATTGTTTCTTTTTATGATTCAAAAACAAAATATTACTGTTTGTCATAATTTATTAAATATTATAAGTTTATTTTTATATTCTAATTAACGAGTATTTTCAATATCATTCAATATTTGATCAATCGAATACTTAGGAATCCATCCTAACTGCATTAACTTTTCAGGTGTGCCGTTTATATCAATAGGTGCATTGTCTAAACCACTTGTAGATTCCTTTAGTATCACAACAACATCCCCAGTCCTATCATCACAAAGTGTATTTTCCGAAGTCTTGGTGAGGTGTATATCCTGATTTTTATATAACTTTACGACCAGATCGTATATCTTGGCATTCTCGGTATTGCATATCAAGTAATTGTCACCAACCGGTTGATCAATAATACACATGATCGCCGTCGCGACATCGCGTGCGTGAATTATGTTTCGCATCGAATCTAAAGAACCCAATAGTAGCGGTTGATTCGTTTCCTTCCATAGCCTCGAATGCTCAGCAACCTTATTCAATAAAAACGCATTGCTTTTCTTAGGGGATTCTGCCGTAAAAATAACTCCATTTGACAGTTTCAACCCGTGAGTAGTTCGGTAAAAATCGACCATTTTGTGTCCCATCGTCTTCGCAATTGAGTATGGGTGCAGATGACGCATATTGTCATCATTTTCAGTAACATTATATCTAACATGCCCCTTGTAAATTTCACTGCTTGAAGCATTGAACAAGCAACAGTTTGATAGTTTATTCCTATGAATGATATCGCACAAATGCACAGTCACGAGGCCATTCGTATATAATGTCTCGATTGGGTTCTCAAATGCATATTGGGAGCTGGAAATTCCTGCCAAATGTACAATCTTGTCAGGGCGAATCGTCATCACTAATTGCTCAAGCTTTGCGCTGTCGAGAACATCAAATGCAGACCGCGTCATTTTGCAGATATTCTTATTCGTTTGAGTATGTCCGATCCCATACAATGAATACTCCTTGATTGCTTCATCGATCAGGTATCCTGCGATCATTCCATCACAACCAGTTATTAGCAACTTCGGTTTCAAACCGTAGATCTCAAATTTGGGAAACGGGAAGACCAGCTGACCACCGTTCGATAAGTACTCGTGCTCTCGGTTGATAATTTCATCGCGGAAATGCCATGGTAATACTAGTAGAAACTCCGGAGGAGATTCGCGCATAGTTTCCTCGCTGATAATCTCAATGCCGGTGCTCGTCATCTTCCCAACTTTGTTTGGATTGCGTTCAACTGCGTATTTGATTTTATGAGAATCGATATTCGCATATTGAAGCAAACAATTACCCTTTGTGGAAGCACCGTAAATATACATCTTCTTGTTGTCGTTATTTACAATGTCGATAAAATTGGACAGACGCCCGACTTCCGCATCACAATTATTGATAAAGTTTCTATAAAATTTCGGTTCTTTCACACCAAGGACACTCTCCTTTTCTAAGATCGGAGAAACTATATCAGACTCCAATCGGTCGGAAGTTTGCTTTACAAAATACAGCCGAAAACTTCCGCCATTACATTGGTTGAACTTAATGTCGATGATCTTGAATCCAGCCATATCGGCAATCCGTTTGACTGCTGTGAGAGAATAATACTCCAAATGCTCGTGACAAATAGTGTCAATGCTATTAGTTTCCAGCATTGTCAAAAGATAGCTCTGCTCACATGTCCAAATGCCATCGTCTGCCAATACGCCGTGAATGTCCTTTGCAAACTGAACTGGATCAGGAAGATCATAAAACATAGATATCGACGATACGACCTTGCAACGAAGATGTTCGCCATAAACACTAATTACATTCTCTCGAGTAAAATAGTTTGGAATCAGTTCAACATCGCCGTATAAGTGTTTAAACTGGTTCCCAGTAGGATCAACCCCAATCCTCTGTAGGCTCGGATCATAGTACTGTAACATTGTCGAGTCATTGCTCCCAATATCAATGACGACATCGCACGGATTGAGAACAACCTTCGTCAAAATTTCTTCGTGATATAATCGCAAATGTTCTCTCATTGTGTGATTCATGCCAGAGCGATATCCATATTCATGTTCATACAACTCGGAACAATTCGCTCCATGTTTCAATTGAACCAGACTACATTCCTTGCACAAAGACAAGACAATTGGAGTTTTGGGAGTAGAGTAATCACAGTATAACGGAAATCGGGAAGTGATTACTTGTTCGCCCAAATCAACGATATCAAATAATTCTGGGTTATTGCATATCCTGCACATTCTACATAATTCGAATGACATTTTATTCGCGTGTATTTTTGTATTTAAGTTTTTATTTAATTATGTTATTATTCAATATAGTTATAATGTATCTTAACAAATATATTAAAAGCAAATACTTACCTAGAATAAATGTCAGATGAACAATGTCAAAAAATACTCAAAAGTCTATTTGAAAAGTACGATAATAATGAATATATGATTCAACGGTTGGTAAATCATGTAACCACGTTACCAAACACACTTGAGACCGATCTGATTAATTACGAGAAGCGCCTGTTCCGCCAAAATTTCTTGTCCAATGAACAACAATCGTTCATTCAGGTATTCTTGAGCAAGAATCGATATTTTTATATGAATAACAATTGTTTTTATGAATATGACGGTAAGCATTACATGATTGTAAAAGAGGACGATATAATTCACAATTTGTTGTCAAGTATTTCCAAAGACCGAACTTTATTAGAGTGGAAATACAAGACGAAAATCAGTGTCATTAAACTAATCCGCGAGCGCAGTTTGTTCAGTTCCATTCCTGAGTCTTACACAATTCAGTCAGTTCTTGGTCAATTGTTCCCCCAATTCTTCCAGAGCAAAAATCAAGCAAAACATTTTCTCACAATTATTGGGGATAATATATTAGCAAAAAATGACGATAACATAATTTTCTTAATTAGTCAGCATATGAAGCATATGTTGCTAGAGCTCGATAATATTGCGTATGCATCCATCGGGCATGCGACAATAACTCCCAACTTTGTGACAAAATATCACGAGAATCACTCCTATGCAAAATGTCGCCTGATCAAAATGAATAATAATTGTTCGTTTGATGTTTGGAAAAACATTGTTCGCAACAACGGTCTAGATTTATTCTGTGTTGCTGTCCATTATTCAAACAGATATGGTGATTCAGACAAATTTATGGAGAATAATTCAGATGACGAATTGAAAAATTATGTGTATTATTTGAAAAATATGACGCAGACAGAGATTGTTGCACAGTTTTGTTCCAAATACATTGATGAAGTCCAAGATGTAAAAATCGGCTGGAAAGATCTGCATTTCGTTTGGAAGCAGTTTCTCTCGAGCCTCTCTGTACAGAATATGATTTATTCAAATACATTGAAAGCTCTGTTCAAGGAGAAGTACAAATACGATGAGAATTGTGATTCGTTTGTCAATATCACAAGCCGGCATTTACCACTCCATAGCGATTTCATTCGATTTTGGACCACAACAATTAATACCGACACGACAAGTGAAAATATATTAGAGTTGGAGGTAGATGAACTATGCTCACTGTTCAAATCGTGGGCCAAACAGAGTGCAACAACAACAACAACAAATGGCAATATAAGCGAAGACAATGTTATCAAGATTCTAAAGCATTTCTTTCCATCAGTAGAAATAATGGAACATAAATATGTATTAAATGTCGCTTGTATTTTATGGGATAAGAACAAAGACATTGTGAGATCATTTGAATACATAAAGGAAGAGATCAAAGCGGGTGCCCTGACATTAATATCGTTTGACGATGCATACAATTATTACAGTAAATATTGCAATACACAGTCACACAAATTTGTTGTGAATAAGCGGTATTTTGAGAAGTACATCTGTTTCAACTTATCGAATCATATCGTTTATGAAAAATTCATCGAAACAGATTGGATCTTGAAAAACTAAAGGAGGTTTGAACAATTATTTTTTACAATGTAAAAAATAATCAAATTATATTTGCAGGTTTTAAATCAGCGGGGCACCACCACGCTTTCCGCGACGCTTCTTCGTGCCAATCTTAACAAACCCGAACTTCCCCTTCTTGGTTCCAAAACCAGCATTGATTAGACGCTTCTCCTTCTTGGCAGTCGCGTGCTTCTTCGCGGAAACGATGCGTCCCGCCTTGTTCTGGAAGAGATGAGTCTTCGTGAGACCACCCGTCGTCTTGTACGCAGTTCCGTGCCACACTTGGGCACGAGTTCCTATTAAAATTTCGTGTGTTTTGCCGTGAATAACAAACCTATCTTGAGCATCTTTCGTATAACGAGTCATTATAAAGTTATTGGAGAAAATATATTTTTTCAACAACGAAACGATGGCTTTCCAACGCGGAAATTGGAGGGAGGACGACCACCGCCTCCATACTGTCCTTCTGTGCGCCCTAAATAATTAATCGTTGGTGTTTCTGCTAAAGAATACATTCCATACTGAATACTTCCTCCAACAGTGGCTTGTATTTTATTTGAAATACGCATTTTATTCGATATGTTGGATGCATTCGCTTGCGGCAAATTTTTATTATAAGTATCATAACCACATACGCATGTTTTATCTGTTCCAGAATTTCGAATTACACTGTTTGTATCAGACGATCGACCTGGCATAAAGTGTCTATACGAATACATTTATAATACAAATATATAATAACATTTTTATTTTATCCTCAGCTGAAAAATAGACGATCGATTGAAAGTTTTTTGATAAAAATCAACATAAATACATATTCTAGGATACAATAATGTCGCCGTCGTTTAATTTAAAGTTGGCAAAAAACAATCAAGTTGGATTCTGTAATCAACTATATTCAACAATTGGCACTTGCATATATGCTTACGAAAATAGCATCAACACCATTTATTTGTCTCAATTCTTAAAGGAGATTGGTTCCAATGACTATTGCAATGTGAGCGAGATTTACGATCTGTCGGCAACAAATAAGTTTTTAACCAAATATGGTCTTACACTCGTTGATGGGTTCGATGTAGATCTAAAAATCGTCAATATTTTGTATGGAACAGACATGTATAGTCTCGATATTACATCGAATTTTTGTGTAGTTTCGAATAAACTTATTATTTACTCGGATAACAAACTGAATTTTTTCAAAGGAGACCCGAAAAAGCATTTCAAAAATGCGCTCGGTGTAGAATTGCAAGGACAGTTGAAGTTGCGAGTAAATTATATGATTAATAGCACATTTTATTTTAAAGAATGTAGTGTTGTTGATGGAAGGTTGGAAACAAATTTGGTGATTGACCCTTCCAACTTGGCATACGAAGAAACTCGAAGATTTAAAAACGATGATAGTCCAATGTTTCGCGACATTTTGCGAAATTTTGTTTTCAATCCGACAATTGTAACCAAGGCAGAAAAATATATTGATTCCAGCACTATCAGGCATTACATTGATACGAAGAAGAAAATCAATGTGTTTCATTTGCGATTGGAAGACGATGCGATCCGGGCGTGGGGTAATGAAGTCGGGATGAACGACTTTCGGCAATACAAAAATATTCTAGAAGATAAATACATCAATATTATTACTCAATTTGTTACAAAGGATTCGCTTACAATTTTCTTGGCGAGTGATTACAACAATCGAGTGATCAAGTATATGAAAGAAAATGGATATAATTATCTGACAACACCGAAGCTTGAAAATGCGAGAGATGTTTCTGCGATTGTGGATATGCACATTGGCGCGGTTTGCTCGGGAATATGTGTCGGCGTTTGGGAGTCATCATACAGTTACACCTTATTTGACCGCGTCAAGGATAAGTCGATGGTGAAGTTCATTATCTTGTATTATACGAATCTGCAGCATAACGGATCGTTTTTAGAACGATAAACATAAGAGAAACCTAGGGTTCCCATCGAAGCCCTCCTTTCATCTAGCTTCTTTGAAAAAAAATGAATATATAGTAAAATTTTATAAATGACAACCAAGATCTGTTTATGCATCTTTACACCTTTGAAGATTTAAATCCGCACAAAAATATTCTTTCCCTATTATATATTTGTATGAAGCGTTTGTATCATTTGTCATACGAAAATCAAATATAGTTTTTGAAAATTGTATTTTTAGGTAACAAACATGTTTTTATTGTATATTAAATTGTTATTTATTTAGGAATAACAATTTAAATATTCTTCTCCTACAATATATGAAACAATCGTCTCGGCGGATGAAAATGAAAAGCAAACGAAAGCGAAAGACACGGAAACGCGGAGGGATGCGGAAATTCTCGTTTTACAATAGTCGCACATTGCCGCGAGCAATAACCGATAATGTAAAACGACATGGTTTAGGTGAAACACCAACAACAAATAAAAGAGATGTTAAAACCGAAGAAGATTGTGCGATTTGTGGATTGAGTTTGATGGAGGGTGACAACCCAATTGTCAAAACGACTTGCGGGCATTATTTCCACAATGATTGTTTGGCACAATGGTTCAATACGCGACATTATACTTGTCCAATTTGCAGACACCACTTCACGAAAAAAGAAAGAGATTATGATTTTGATTCGAGAACTCACACGACGATAATGGTACCAGATCATAATGTGAAGAAAGTATTTGATGAATCATCTAAATTGCGACATTTGTCAGAAGAACAAATTGATTCGATTGCGAATCAATATCCACCAAGCAAAGTTGAATATATTAAGGATCATTTGCGTCGTATGATATATGATAAAAATTATAGAAGCCCATTTGATGGCACATCTTTAGATAATTTATACCAACAAGCAAGTCATAAAGTTAGCTATTGGTATAAAGATGGCGGTCGTATCGATGATGACATATAGACCATTGAAATCTTCAACGGGCATCACTTTGAAAGAATAAAACCGCGTGTGTCCGGTTTTAATTCTTCAAATGTGTAATATGAATTTCAGAATTCGCCATGTTTGAAGCAAAGAACTCGTTGTGCGAAATGTTGCAAATGCGTCTGACAAATCCGTCGGCGTCGTAGTAATCTTTGTGTTATTCACTAAATGTGAGCACACCGTATTTCGCTTCCAATTCTTCAAATGTCAATGCGATATCTCCATAATCATAATCATAATTATCAGGCGGCGCGTCGTCATCGTCGTCATAATATGATTCTTTTTCTTTATCCACCACAGACGAGAACAACTTCAACTCATTCTGGTAGTCGTCTTCCCCACATGCTGCTACTTTATCAAACATTTTATTATCACTTTCTTGCGCATCATTTTGATTTGCCGCGCCCTGCTGTATGACGACAATCGTTTCCTCCATTCTCTCTTCCATAGTGTATTGTTGTTTCATTTGAATGATTTAATTATTTAATTATTTATCGTAAATACTTATTTGAATATCCATCTCAATTTTTTTCACAGTATTTTTCTACAATAACCTTCTCAAATATGAAAAATAAAAATTGATTTTAATTATTGTATTAAATACAATTCAATAATTATAATATCATGAGCAACGATGACAAACTCACGGATAAGGAGCTCGCTGACAAGTACCAACAGAGGACACCTATAGAGCATGTGTTGCTTAATCCCGGTATGTACATCGGCTCCACAGAGATTGTTAATTCGCGCATGCATATATTTGACGATGAAACCAATACGATTGTTGAAAAGGATATTTCCTACAACCCTGGGTTTTACAAGATTTGTGACGAAATACTTGTCAATGCGACGGACCAGAAAACAAGGTTGGAAAATACAGATACAAAGGTGACTCGGATTGAAGTAACGGTCAATCAACAAGATGGGTCAATTGAGGTGACAAACGATGGACCTGGAATCGATGTGGCACAGCATCCGGAAACTAAGGAGTGGATCCCAAAAATGATTTTCGCAGATTTGCGTACATCCACCAACTTCAAAAAGGATGAGAAACGGATTGTTGGAGGAATGAACGGTCTCGGCGCCAAACTGGCATTCATAATGTCATCGAACGCATCTATACGAACTGTCGATCATGTTCGCGGACTCGAATATTATCAAGAGTTCTCTGATAATTTGAGCATCATCAAAGAGCCGATTATTAAAAAGTCCAAGTCTAAGCCTTACACAACTGTGATAATCAAACCCGAATACAAGCGCTTCGGGTTGAACGGTTTGACCAATGATATTATGGCTCTATTGAAGCGTCGCACATACGATATGGCGGCGATTGTTGGAAACAGTGTAAAGGTAAAGTATAACGGAGAGTTAATCCCCGCTAAAAATTTTCAGCAGTATATTGACATGTATATTGGAGACAAGGCGACGGCGCCTCGTGTTTATGAGGAAGGAGGCACGCGATGGGAATACGCTGTCGGATTGACGCCGAATGCGGAATTTTCCCAAGTGTCGTTTGTGAATGGTATCCACACCGCCAAGGGCGGCAAGCATGTCGAATATATTTTGAACCAGATCACAAAGAAGATGGTAGAATACATTGAGAAGAAGAAGAAGATCACAGTTACACCAAACAGTATCAAGGAGCAACTGATTATGTTCTTGCGATGCGATATTGAGAACCCAGCGTTTGACAGTCAGACAAAGGACTACATGAACTCCCCCGTTGCCAAGTTCGGATCCAAGTGCGATGTATCAGACAAGTTTGTGGAGAAGCTCGCCAAGATGGGGGTCATGGATGCCGCTTGTGCCATCACAGAAGTCAAAGAGAACAAAGCTGCCAAGAAGACGGACGGCACAAAGTCCAAGAATATTCGCGGCATCCCGAAACTGACAGACGCGAACTGGGCAGGCACTGAAAAGTCCAAGGAATGTATCCTCTTGTTGTGCGAGGGAGATTCTGCCAAGTCGGGTATCATTTCAGGATTGTCGTCAGATGACCGTAATATGATTGGGGTCTATCCTATGAAGGGGAAAACAATGAATGTCCTTGGAGAGAGTACATCAAAGATTGCAGCAAACAAGGAAATCACCGAAATCAAGAAGATTATGGGGTTGGTAACTGGTAAGCAATATACATGTTCCGATGATTTGCGATATGGGAAAATACTCTTCATGACCGACCAGGATTTAGATGGCAGTCACATAAAAGGATTGTGCATCAACTTGTTCCAAACGGAATGGCCTTCTCTAGCAAAGATTCCTGGTTTCATTGGATTCATGAACACCCCCATATTGAAGGCTAAGAAGGGGAATTTTGAGATGGAGTTTTACAATGAGGGTGAGTATGAGGAGTGGAAGGCGGAAAATGATACCAAGGGATGGATCATCAAGTATTACAAGGGTTTGGGAACGAGCACTGGGAAGGAGTTTCGCGAATACTTTGCAAAGAAGAAGATTGTGGGATTTGATCACAGTGGCAAACTTTGCGACGATTCGATCAATATGGTGTTCAACAAGGACCGTGCAGATGACCGCAAAGCGTGGTTGGAGGATTACGACAGGGAAAGGTTTTTGGACACCAATAGAACCGCTGTATCGTATGAGGAGTTTATCAACAATGAACTGATCCACTTCTCCAAGTATGATTGCGATCGTAGTATTCCGAACTTAATGGATGGACAGAAAACTAGTTTGCGAAAGATTCTATTTGCTGCATTCAAGAAGGGGCTCACCAGTGAAATCAAGGTCGCACAGTTTTCGGGGTATGTCTCGGAACATTCATGCTACCACCACGGCGAAGCATCTCTCAACGGCGCAATTGTTGGAATGGCGCAGAATTTCGTCGGGTCCAACAATATCAATCTGTTGATTCCCTCAGGACAATTTGGTACTAGGCTGAGAGGGGGCGACGACAGTGCGTCCGAGAGGTATATCTTCACTGCGCTGAACAAAATCACAAGGACCATTTTCCCAGCAATGGATGACAATGTTCTAAAATATTTGGACGATGATGGCACATTGGTGGAACCGCAGTTCTATGCACCGATTATCCCGATGGTTCTCGTGAATGGTTCCAAGGGAATTGGCACTGGATTCAGTACGAACATTATGTGCTACAATCCGCTGGATATCATTGATTATTTGAAGGTGAAGTTGTTAAACAAGGGGCTCGTCTTGGAGAACGATTTCGTTCCATACTATGAGGGTTTCCAAGGCACGATTGAGAAGATCGCAGATAAGAAGTTTGTCATCAAGGGCAAGTATCAGATTTTGGGTAATGACAAGATTCGCGTCACTGAATTGCCTGTTGGATATTGGACTGATGATTTCAAGGAGCTTCTGGAGCACTTAATTGATCCTGGTCAGGACAAGGCAGGAAAGAAGATCCCGCCAACCGTGAAGGATTATGAGGATATGAGTAAGGACACCAATGTTGATTTCACTATCCAGTTCGTAAAGGGCAAGATGGAGGAACTGGAAAATTCCGGAATTGAGAAAGTGTTGAAGCTCGCCACGACTTGCACGACTACCAATATGCACTTGTTCGACGCAAATGACAAGTTGAAGAAATATGATACCGTAGAGACGATTATTGACGACTACTTTGTAACACGCATTGCGCTCTATGGAAAGCGTAAGGAGTTTATGATCAATGCTCTAGAGAGACAGCTGAAGTTGCTCTCCAACAAGGCCAAATACATCCAGGAAAATTTGGATGGCACAATTGACTTGCGTAAGAAGAACAAAGAGGAGATCAACAAGATATTGGCTGGATACGATGTCATTGATGATGACAGCGATTACAAGTATTTAATCAAGATGACGATGGACAGCGTGACCGAAGAGAATGTCGCAAAGTTGTTTGCAGAGCGTTCGCAGAAGCAAATGGAGTTGGACACAGTCAATGCCACGACGGACAGACAAATGTGGTCATCGGAGCTCGATAAGCTGCGTAACGAGTACCTCTTATACAAGGAGGAACGGCAGAGGCTCATGGGTGGCACCGACAAGGAAAAAGAAAAACTCAAGAAGAAGGTTGTATTGAAAAAGAAGTAAAATAAAATTATTCACTCTGTAATAAAATATTATGTAAATATATATAAACACATGTCATCGTGTTGTAATCATTCAAAAAGGGCAAAAACTTGTAAAAGAGTTAGTGACGGTAAATTTTTTAATCTGCCTCGTAGATTTACGAGAAAAGATTGTGCAGTTGTGAGAGGTTTCACTATGCGTTCCTCTTGCGCGCCATACATTGGGTGCAATCAGAAAGGCGGTAAAAACCGAAAACAAGCAGTATCTTTATTGAACAGCAGCGGAATAAAAGGAACTGTAATATTTACAGAAATGCCACGAAACTTGAAGATAGAGTATGAGATTTATGGGTTGGAAGATGGAAAGCATGGTTTTCATATTCATGAATACGGAGACATGACGGAAGGTTGTAAAAGTGCTTGTGCTCATTTCAATCCATTTGGAAAACAACACGGTGGCCCCAATTCGAAAGAACGACACGCGGGAGATTTAGGTAATGTAATTTCGAAAGACGGTGAAGCAAAAGGGGTTATGTATGACAAAGTTCTGTCGGTTGATTTCAAAAATCCAGCATGCATAGTCGGAAGAATGGTGATACTTCATAAAGACGAAGATGATCTGGGGTTGGGTGGAAATGAAGACTCTCTAAAAACCGGTAATGCCGGAGAGCGTATTGCGTGTGGCGTGATTGGTTTAAAAAGTACGGCCTGTTAGTTGATTTGTAGAGAGAAAATATGATGAACAAGGAATCAGTCAATCTGTGGAATATAGTCATCCTAATTGTCGGAAATAAGCTGAATTCTCGGATAATAATGACCCATCTCAGATTCTATGCATTTTACATCATATATTTTATCAACATATGTATAACATTTTTCTTTTGCACGAGCAATGCTATACTTAAAATCAGGATTTGGTATCATTTGACGATATAGAAGCCCTGGTAATGGAACATCGCTGCCGACAAAAACATCTTGTTTATATTCATTCACATCGCATGGTATTACATATGATTCAACGGTTGGTCTCGGTGCCATCGTCGATTCAATATTCATACTCGCGTACCGAAGATCGTATGTTTCATTTATCCAAGGTCTCGGTTCATCGGCAGTATAACCAACAGAACACATGATTTGCGGCATTTTAATATGAATCTTATAACGTGTGTTTGGTTTGATACAAGCAATCATATAATTTGCATCCGAGTTTGCGAGAGAACCTTCGGGAATAATCATAAATGTGAATTGCTCGTTGATATTGCAAATTGTTCCGGTATGAGGATTTATTTTATTCGACAAATTGGAATAGATGTTGTCTTTCTCTCTATACTCAATTTCGCATAACGGAAATTCTATATCATTTATGTAAGATATTGGTGGTAACCCAGCCCAATAATACAACGCGTCATTATTGTATTTTGTATATGATCCAAGAAAGGAGTTGTATATACGAAACAGTGCAAAGTAATCATTTTCTGGTTCTAGAACCATTGTTTTGGAATACGGCGCTTTCAAATCCATCACTTGAGATGCATTGCCCATAATATCAACATCAATCCAGTGATAGCTAGGCGTGACTAAATCGTTGCTGTTGTAAATTTGAATTGAAAAATAACTCGCATCGGGATGGGTGGATATCAGGCTTGCTTCAAGGTTCGTCGAATGGCTTACACTCGCCAAATGGCTCGCAACAGTGAAATTGGATGTTTTGTGAGGTATAACAAAACCAAAATATACAGCATTCTTGTCAGGATATACTATGTTGAAGTGATTGTATTCTTTATCAAATCGGTATCCCCAGCTACATTTGGTTGATCCAGATACACGAAACAATAACATCATCATAAATAATAATTTACTGAACATTTACAATAACAAATTATTATTTAAATTACAAAGAAAATATTGTTTAGAACCACGGTTTTAATTGAAGCTGACGATCACTATTGTTAGCCATAACAGGATGAGGAATTGGATCCACCAATGTGCTGATATCGCTCATATATTTCACATAACCCTGAGCCTCGCTATAAACCTGTTGGATACAGTAATTCAGCACAATTTTATTCAAATCCGAAATTTGCTGAGGAATGTTGTCTGGAAGGTTGGCTGAGTTCTGCAAAAAAACGCTTCGCATGACAATCTGCAGCGAGTCACAATCTTGGGGTCCAACCAAATACTGTTGGTTCGACTTCTTATATACTCCAGATCGAATCCCATTTTGAAGAATTTGGATGTTCTGTTGAGAGAAAAAACCGATCGAGAGTGCGGAATCATCCCACAAACCTTCGGTCGGATTCCTAAATGTTGCGCATTGATTTGCAGGTATTTTATCATACATATTGAACAAATATGATGTATCCGGACCTTGAATATTTACACGCCCGTTGTAGTTTGTTTTTGTATAATTCGCTTGGTTCGTATTCATTTATTATAACCAAATAGAAAAATTATATTGATTTATTCTATATAAGAATGGAGTTTCGAGCAATTGTTGTGTTAGTAGCACTGATCGTATTGATAGTTATATTGTCCGTTATCGGTTATGCATTAAGTAAGAGTAAAGATGTGAATTGGCCACCCATTGTCCCAACATGCCCCGATTACTGGGAAGTTGATGGGTCCGGCAATTGTATAAATAGCCAGAGTTTAGGAACATGCAAAAAACCTCAAGATAACAATATTAATTTTACAACGGATAATTATATTGGCGTGAATGGTGCATGCAACAAATATAAGTGGGCTACTGGTTGCGGAGTTACCTGGGATGGAGTCACATATGGAGCAGCGAACCCATGCGATACTGTTGTTTAATTACACCTTTGAAGAATTAAATCCGCGCGCCCGTTGATTTATTCTTTCGAAGTGACGACCATTTACACATTTAATCCGCACAGAATGCGTGGATTAAATCTTCAATGGTCTAAACAATTTAGATTTACTTTACTATATATATGAATGCAGACAAACCGAGAAAAATTTATTCTTAGTGATATAAATTTTTTACCTGAAGATGTAGTAGATTATGTGATCAAAGAATATATTCCGGATGAGTATTTTATCTTGACAAATAAAATGTATTACACGCAATGTCACCATCTACTGAAACCACATATAAACCATTATGAAAGATATTTACGTAACACTATTCGTCGAGACCATTCGTTTGTATTTGAAACAATAATGCGAGAGAACATTTGTAACTGGTTCCTATTAAAATCATACCTTTACAAAAATACAAACTACACGAATTATATATATTTTATTATTGATTATTGTAACGAACATGAAGCACCCAAATGCCGTCAGGTTATCGTGAATTATTTGCAAGAACTTGGTTTGTGTCAAAATCAACATAAAAAGAATGTTAGTAGAAGTATAGTATAATATATGGAAGAATTAAATGTAAATACAATTTTAAAGAGAGATAATCAAGCTTCAACTATGAAAGATATACTGAAAACATTCGAACAAAATAAACACAATCCAATTTTCAAAAAGGGGTTTTATGTATGCGGGGATCCTGGTACAGGAAAAACAACTTTTGTTGTCAATATACTTAAAGAACTCGGTTATGATGTTGTAAAGTATGATGCCGGTGACATTCGAAACAAATCTGTGATAGACGAAATTACGGAGCGGAATATGTCCGATAAGAATATCATGAGTATGTTCAACAAGAAAGTCCGCAAAATTGCAATCATTATGGACGAAATCGACGGAATGAATAATGGCGACAAAGGCGGTATTAATACACTGATCAAGCTAATTCGACCAAAGAAGACGAAGAAACAGAAATTGGAAGAGGTAACAATGAACCCAATCATCTGCATCGGGAACTATCGCGTGGATAAAAAGATTAAAGAGTTGATGAAAGTATGCAATACTGTGGAATTGAAAACACCGACAACAACACAGATCTCTACATTTGTTCAACTTCTGCTGCCATCAATTGACACTACGACACGAGATACGATTGTCAATTGTGTTCAGGGCGATTTGCGAAAGTTGAGCAACATTTACAGTTTATATCGGTCAAATCCATCACTCTTTAGTAACGAAATTATAAATAGTGTATTCCAAATGAAGTCTTACAATGATGATACAAAGAAAATTACGCAGCGGCTTATCAATGATTATTGTTCATTGGATGACCACATTAGCATAATGAATGAAACAGATCGAACCAGTGTCGGCCTCTTGTGGCATGAAAATATCATCGATGTCCTCGACAAGATGGACAAAAAAGTATCTGTACCGTTCTACATAAAACAGCTCGACAATATTTGTTTTGCCGATTACATTGATAGAATCACATTCCAAAAGCAGATTTGGCAGTTCAATGAGATGAGTTCTCTCATCAAAACGATGAAGAACAACAAAATGTATCACGAGCATTTTCCGACAAAGACAAAGTTTGCACCTGCCGAAGTTCGTTTTACAAAAGTACTCACCAAATACTCAACTGAATACAACAATTCACTGTTCATTCAGAATTTGTGTCAGCAGTTGGGAATGGATAAGAAAGATTTATTCGGATTTTTTGTTGAACTAAAAAGTAAATATGACGACAATCAAATTCTGTCACTATTCGAAAACTTTGAGATATCGAAGCTAGATATCAATCGCATAAATCGGTATTTGGAAAAGTATATCAAAGAGAATGCACCAGACACAGAAGATAAGGAGATTATTGAGTTAGAGCCAGAACTCGAAGAGGAGTGCTGTTTGTAAATATTATTGTATAAATAAGTGACATAAAAAGTTGGCTATATACAAGATACATGCTTAACGCTATTATCAGAAATTCGAGTTACAATGTATGTAAAATGTGCAAATATTTGCGATTGGATCCGATGTATTTGAATGAATATCGAATGGCAAAGTGCATGAAGTTTGGTCACCAATGTGTTGTATCGGGAGAAGTATCATACCTACTTGCCGAACGATGTCGCCGCGATTCATCTCTGTGTGGTGAAAAAGGAACGCATTTTGAACAAACGAACGTGGATGGCAATTCTTAAGCACTCGGTCGGTTGAAAAAAATAATAATTTCTTGAAAACAAGTTATTATTTTTTATTTGTTTTGTTTCATCAGCTCAATTTGGCGATCGATCACTTGTTTGATTTTTCCCTCCAAATATCGGATCTTTTCCAAATACTCTCTATTCTCCGCACTCAAAATTCGAATTGTATCGTCTTGTTCTCGGATCTTATTCAAGAGCATTTGATCCGGACGGTTCGGCTGTTGCTGTTGTTGCGCAGCGCGTTTTACCTTGAGCTCTTCAATCTGCTTCAACACATCCGGCTTATATTCCGGTCGCCCCGGCTCATAGGTCTCCAATAAATCATCTACATCCTCTATATAAAACTGTTTCGATTCTGGATCCTTTATGAAATCATCCACACTCTTTGTAGAAGGGGCAACAAACTGATTCGGCGGACCGCCAAGCAACTCCTTCTTGTCAAATGTATTGTGCTGATGCGAGAAGACCAAAATTGTCTTGGTTGTGTCGAGTTGGACGAAGGGCACAGTGTATCCCTTCAAAAAGTGTTTTTCCTCTGCCAAACACGCGTCATCCTCGTATCCTGAATTTGCTAATAGCTCCCGGCGGAATGCAAATGTAGCGGCCGTAGCGTGATTCGGGCCATAAGGACCGAACCTGTACAGCTGGCCAATATGCTTGAAATAAATATGCATTTCGCTGGACCCGGCACACAGAGCTTTGGGGTTGTTGCGCAACATCTCAACTGCGTGACTTACCCGCTCGGGCGGGTAGTAGTCGTCGTCGTCCATATAGACAATCACATCACCAATGCATTTTTGATGCGCCAAGTTTCGCTTCTTACCAAGAGTCATCTTATTGTCAAACTTAAAATATTTGACTTGGGGAATGTGTGCCACTAGATCCTCAATCTTATCGGTTCCGTCATCGACAATAATCCACTCCATCTTGTCCTTTGGATAATTTTGATTTTCAAAACACTTTATTATGGCATTGATGAATGGACGCCGGTTGAATGTTGGTGTGCATATGCTGACGAATGGTTTCTTTGCCAAGTTGGTTTTCTTCATTAATTAGAATATACAAATTTGTTTATATTCTAATTATTATTAATCCACTTTTCACAATGAGCGGAGAAAAATGCGAAATCATTTACACATTTGAACTGCAACTCACACTATTGAATGGTCAGATCTTATGATTGTCGTATCTTCTTATGCAACGCTTTGATCTGTTTCATTAATTTTTTATGTGACTTTCCCGTGAAACTATCAACCCAGCTTTCCAAATCCATACCACTTTTGGATCCACCAGTCTGCTGAAATCCATCTGAGCCACCCTGTTGAATGCTACACGATGGTGCATCTCCGTCCTTCGGCCCACAAGTATCGTCGTACGAAATATCAGATAAATTGGTAAATACTATAGGCTTGAATAAATCAATGGATATTATATCAAATGCGATCAATATCAATACAACGATAGATACAATTAATGCTGGTAATCCAAGAGCAGAATATGCATTCAATGTAATAATTACACCAAATATACCCATCAAATACCTCTTGAAAAATTTAAATGCCTCGATCAGAATACCGCCAAACGATTTTGGTTTCCAGGTTTCGTCAGTCTTATCTTTATAATTTGAATTATCTGCCATTTTACACTTATACATTAAGAATCCAATCAAACACACATTGATTGCAAATGGTATCAATAAATAACCCGATATACAAAGAGCAATAATTCCAATTAAAATTAGTACCCAAAATTTTATAATTGCCCATAGATAAGAGGATGTGCCGTCTTTCTCAGAATCTAACCCGCGCCACACCTTATTAGTTTTATCTTGAGGATTCAACACTTTTTTAAACGACCAAGCCAACCCCGTTATAGAAAGGTAAATCAGATAACCAAAGTCAATTATCGACAACCCAAAAGTGAAAAAACCCAAAATGATCGGCCCAAATAATACAATCGCCCATTCATAAAACATACTGTCAAAAAACTTAAACAGTTTGTTAAATCCGCTGTAATTCAATAAGAGTAACCCTTCCATGATATCGACCATATACCTCACGATAAAACTATTGGTCGTTTTCTTATTTTTGCGAAACATATCCAAAAACATATACTTCTTGTTAGCAGGAACATCTGCAAAAAGCATTTTCATCGATTGACCTCCCCACGTGCTGAAAATGTTAATGATACATTCGGTATTTTCGGGAACACAATCAGGTTCTGTTGGGATAATGTTCGATGTTCCAAGCTTTGCATAAAATAATATGATTACCCCAAATATAAAATACATAAGTATATTCTTTATCTGACCCAATGACATTTTTAATAGAGTTAATATAGAGGTTCCGATTGTTGTTGCTTTATCTTCAATTGCTAAGTTCATATCTTCTCTTTTTTTTTCGATTTCATCTGGTTCTATTTCTCCCATTTCTTATATTTAAAAGATAATAAAAATATGAGAAACCCTCAAAATATATGCTAAACTAGAAATCCAAAAATAATATTGCATGTGTATAGTATATATGCAATTACTAATACTACTATTGAGTGTAATATTCTTGTTTGTAATTTTTTACTTGTCGATGTATTTTTTTAAACAAGAAGAAGGGTTCGCTGTTCGACCACCGATGCCAAATTTTGGAACAAACACTTGGAAGTCGTCATTTGAAAAGAGCGCCCAAGAATTCGATAAACGATACAACATCCAAGGCGAACTCTCATATCCTCTCGGATACACAATGACTGGCGAATTTGTAGATTATGGTCCGCTTGCATCAAATGAAGACATTTCAACTTAAGTTGCATACAACAGCCCTGCATTGCCACCAATGAATGTCACAACATTATATCTCTCCTCCATCACATATAAGTTGTAGTTGTAGTCGAAAATGCGCCAAGTCGGTTTATTGATTCCGATGATTTCCCCGGTATCAGGGTCACAAATAGTAAGTGATTGCGCTAAAGGATCCAGTGGAGGAGTTATCGTTGTAAATTCAAATTGGATATTTTTGAACTTATTCATATTCATCGCCCCTGAAGGTTGGTCAGCCGGTCCAGAGTTCAAACAGAAATTGTAGCAATATACTCCGTCGGGTGCGACACTCGTAGTTCTCGTATATTTCTCAATGTAATTAAAGACTCCAACAGGGAGATTATTCTCTCTGTATTGTCCATCCAATACAATTCCTAATCCAACTAGGATCTCCTTGGTATTCTGTGGGCTGTATGCTCCAGATACGAACAGACCTGTTGGAGATCCATCAACATTCACTCCCGGGCCTATATAAATTTCAGTGCCATGTGGATAATTATAATAATTACTTCCGCTTGCAGAACCTGGTGTAGAATCGTTTGGCACATAGTTATATGGCCAATTCGTGTAGTTCGACCATTCGTTCCGCAAATAGACATCACTTCTTTGGAAGTAGAACATCCAACCGCTAACGAGACCCATAGAGTTCAGTTCTACCTTGTTCTGTCCAGTGACATTGTAAAATATAGATTCACGCGCCTGCTTGAACAGGTACTTCTGTTCGTTCTTCGCGAACAACTTAGATTCATCATTGGAAAGGAAACAGTATGTGCAACTCAAATTTATGTCGGCATTGAAGTCGGTTCGTTTATCTATATATACATTGTTTTCGCTAATATCTTGAGCCGGTGGGGACTGCAGAAACCGATACATTTGCATATACGGCAAATTGAAGTTTGGCGCAACATACGGGAATTTATTCACCCAATCTAAAACATCGCGGATCTTGAACAACTCGCACAGTGGGCGCAGTGTTATACTCACCTGTAGCTCATTGTATTGCAACGCTACCAGAGGGAACGCCATTGTGCTGCGCATATTGAACCATGCACCGAGGGGAACATAAATCGTCTTGCTTTTAATCGCTGGCTGTGCGCCTGCGGGAGAATCGGTGTAATAGGAATTCGGGTAAGAGTTCACGTGTGCTCGGTCGTTGGCGGGATCATTGAACTCTGCAGTATTTCCAGACATCTCATCGAAGAGACCCTTCTTCCCAACATCGCGCTGCACTGAAGCCAGCAAATATCGTCCAGAATATTCCTGAAGAGTCTGGTTACCACAAGTAATAGATATTTTACTGATCATTTGCGCTCCCAAGTCTTCAATCCATTTGAATTCATATGGTGCCCAAGTTGTATATTCGCCAGATCCATCATTCTTCAACTGCGGTGGCATTATCGGAGACCATATATTGGGCAGTGTGAAAGACAAATAACAGTCCATAAGCAAGTCGGCATACCGCTTCACTTTGAATACAAATGTTGATTCTTCCGTAAGACGAAGTGACGGGGTTCCTTCGTGATCCAGACGAAAATGTTGAAGTCCAAAATTGGTGTATTTTGCATAACTCGATTTCCAGAATGTTTTGCTAGGATTACCATTTAATATTACATTTTGCTGGCCTTGAGCCACTAATTGCATTAAGCCGCCTGCCATTTTACTATATACACATATTTATTTAATATTTAATTGTGAAAAATTACTCTACCTATATATTAAACAATGTCATCGACAAAAGAAAAAGTTGCAAATACATTAAAGAAGGCCACAGATACTGTAAAAGATGCTGCTGCAAAAATACAAAGTTTAGATGAAAATTTCATATCATCGATGCTACTAGGAATCGTAATTTTCATTGTATGTATGTCATTTATATATATCTACAGTGATAGCAAATTGCAGAAAAATGAATGTACCTACATGAACAAAATGTATGGTGACGTGAATGGTAAAATTAAATCAAATTGTGCCAATCCAATGTCATCAAATGATTTCTTGTGCAATTATTACATCAAGACGGCCTATAATTGCTGTTCCGGTGGAAGCTACAAAAATGATTATGTAGATATTTGTAATTTAAAAGCTATCATAAAACAAGGTGTAAGATGTTTAGATTTTGAAATATATTCAGTTGATGGAGATCCTGTTGTTTCTACTTCGACAACCAATAATTATTATGTTAAGGAAACATACAATATCGTGAAATTCGTAGATGTAATGAAAATTATCGATATGTATGCATTCAGCGATGGAGCGCCTAACCCAGCAGACCCAATCATACTTCATTTGCGATTTAAGAGTAACAGTCAGAATATGTATAAGTCTCTAGTGAAAATACTTACGAAATATAGTTCGAGGTTGTTAGCTAATAGTTACACAAACGGTGATAATATTGGCGTAAAGTTTAAGCTGTCTGATTTGAGTAATAAAATAGTTTTGATTGTCGACCAAGACAATACTTCATTCAAAGAAAATTCCGATTTAACGGGTTTCATAAATGCAACTAGTCATTCGGATAATATACGATGCTTCCAGTACTTCCAAGTGAAAAATCCACCTGATTTGGAAGAATTGGAGAACTACAACAAAGGTGGTTTTATGACAATCGTTTTACCAGATGGTGGCGTGAATCCTCCAAATCCAAGCGCGACTTTGGCAAGAGCTATGGGATGTCAGATGGTGGCAATGCGTTATCAATATGTCGATCATTATCTTGTCAGCGATATCAATTTATTTGATGATTGTGGGTATGCATTCTGTGTAAAACAGGATAAAGATAAATATGTCCCCGTTGTAATTCCTCCACCGACACCACAGGATCCGGCGGTCGATCCTACACCCAAGTCTGTAAATACTGCTCTCGGGGTTGCGATTACAGTATAGAAGAGTCTTACAATTTATTTTTCTCCCTATTCTATAATGAAACAAACAGTAAAATGCGATAAATCATTGACATTTCAAGAATGCGAATTGGCGATTCTTCGAAGTGCGGTTGATTTAGCAGAAACGAAAATGGGAAAGCGACTCGTGAATACGCCCGAAGTCCAAGAGATTATCCAAATTGTTGAAGATTTTTTGAAACAAAAAAATCTAATTTGTTACGGCGGAGTTGCAATCGATGCGCTGCTTCCTGAACAAGACAAAATATATGACAAGGATGTAGAAGTGAGCGATTACGATTTCTATTCCGCAAATGCCCTGGAAGATGCAAAGGAGTTGGCCGACATTTACGCGAAGAAGGGTTACACGGAAGTGGAGGCGAAAGCCGGAGCTCACAAGGGGACATTCAAAGTGTTTTGCAATTTTATGGGGGTAGCCGACATCACATACATTCCACACGAACTATTCAATACATTGAAAAGGGAAGCAGTCCGAGTAAAGGGTATATTGTATTGTCCTGCGAATTTTCTGAAGATGGCAATGTATTTGGAACTGTCCCGACCGGCTGGTCAAATTGATCGTTTCGAGAAAGTGTTCAAACGCCTCAATTTACTCAATAAATATTATCCGCTAAAAACTGTAGATTGTGATAATATCGATTACCGGCGAGAAATGAATGATATTTCGCATGAAGACGACATATACAAAGTTGTCAGAGAGACATTTGTCAATCAAGGTGTCGTCTTTTTTGGTGGATACGCAATTGATTTGTATTCACATTATATGCCGAAACGGCTTCAGAAAAAGGTGGAAAATATTCCCGACTTTGATGTTCTCTCGAACGATCCGGAAACAACTTGTGAAATTATTGAAGAACGCCTTGATGACATTGGGATTAAAAATGTTAAGATAGTCAAGCACGAACCAGTTGGCGAAATAATTCCGGAACATTATGAAATTATCGTCGATAAGGACTCTGTTGCATTTGTTTATAAACCGATTGCGTGTCACAGCTACAATGTGATCAATATAAATGGTCAAAAGGTTAAAGTTGCTACGATCGACACAATGTTGAATTTCTATCTTGCATTCCTGTATGCGGATCGTGATTATTATAGTGAGTTTGCCGAACGAACCTTGTGCATGGCAAAATTCCTTTTTGATGTGCAGCAGAAGAATCGTCTGGAACAGAAGGGGTTGCTAAGACGGTTCAGTATCACTTGCTATGGACACCAAGAGAGTGTGGCAGAGATGAGAGAACACAAGAATAAAATATATCGCGAACTAAAAACGAAGAAAGGAACCAAGGAATATGATGAATGGTTCTTGAATTACAAACCGACTACTGTTAAAAATGATGATGTTTCAACTGAAAAAAAAGCACCGGTGAAACCAAAATCAACAAAAAAGCGAAAGATAACAAAGAAGAGAAAAACCTTTTTGGGGATTTATTATTCAACCAATAATAACACCAAACGAAAGAAACGAAAATATTAATTTATGCAACTGATATCGGTTACATAAATTACA
>TBL_comb47_HYPODRAFT_10000540_pt1 | contig 50519 bp, 36 predicted proteins | sample TroBogypolimnion_40_FD_10682 | JGI IMG/M metagenome (IMG submission 10682)
GGGCATTTTTCCGACACTGCGCCCATGCAAGACGCCTCCTCCTGGAAGTTGCCCAAGTGGCCGTTCCTCGCCGCCAACGTCACCCTGTTGGTCGTGCCGGCCATCGTCATCGCCCGCGCCGCCCATCCCATCACCGTCACGGAATTCGTGCTCGCTATCGCGAGCGCTTCGCTCGGCGCGGGGTTGGGCTGCCTGCCGTATGTGCTGGATTACCGTGCCACGGGGCAATTGGTGGAAGTCAACGCCCTCGGCTCCGTTGCGGAACAATTAACCAACCTCCAGTCCTACGCCGCGCAAGTGGCCGCCGCCACCGATCAATGGGCGCGCGTTCAGGAAACCACCAAGGGCGACGCCGAGAAAACCGTCGGCGCCGCCCGCGAAATCGCCGAACGCATGACGGCGGAAATCCGCGAGTTCAACGAATTTCAGGTGAAGCTCAACGACACCGAGAAGACCGCGCTGCGGCTGGAAGTGGATAAATTGCACCGCACGGAAGGCGAATGGCTGCAAGTCGTCGCGCGCATCCTCGATCATGTCTTCGCCCTGCACACCGCCGCCGCGCAATCCGGTCAGCCGGAGTTAGCCGCGCAAATCGGGCAATTTCAAAATGTCTGCCGCGACGCCGCCCGGCGCGTCGGCGTAACGCTCTACGAAGCCGCGCCGGAGGAAGCCTTTGATGCCGCCCGCCATCGGGTGCATGGCACGGAAACGCCGCCCGCCGAGGGCGTGGTGGCCGCGACCTTGGCCCCGGGCCTGACCTTCCAAAGCCGGCTCATCCGCCCCGCGCTCGTGCGCCTGCGTGAATCCGCCGTGCCCCCGGCGGCTCCGGCCGAGGCCGCCGCGCCGGCAGCTCCCGCGTCCGCCGCCGCCACCGCGCAACCCGAAGCCCCGCCGGCGCAGTTGACGTTGGAAACGGAATAGGAGCTTTTGCGGCGCTGGCAAAATCCGGCGGGCCGGCGGGGGATGGAGGCCGGCGGGAAGAGTTGCTTTATGAATGGGTGGAACAAATGGTTGGTCTGGATCGGCTGGGATCCGGAGCGGCGTTGGTGGCGGTTGGTGCAGGCCACGCGGGCGAAACATCCGGGAGATTTGGCGGCACAACTCGCCGCGTTGCGCGCGGAACTGACCCGCCTTTCGCCCCGGCAAGTGCGCCAGTTTGCGGTCTTTTATGCCACGCAGACGCTGGCACTGCACCGGCCGGAACAGTGGTACGCAGCGAAGCTCATCACAAGTAATTTCGATGACAGCAACTTCTACGTCATCGCGTGTTATGTGGTGTTGTCGGGGCGGGATACTTTTGAGCGCGTGCTCCAGAAACCGGAATTGCTCGGCCAGCTCTCGTTGCCCAAAGGATGGTCCGTGGAGGCGGTCCGGGATTTCCCCCGGGAGATTTACCAGACGCAGACGGGGCGGCAATTGATTTTTCCGCCCGCGCTGGAACAGCGCCGGGCGGAAATGCGCGCGCGGCTGCGGGAGTTCACCACGGTGTTGCCGGAGTTAAAGGATGCGCCGCGCTTTCAAGATTTGCGCAACCAGTTCTGGAAACCGGATGTCGCCCAAAAACAGCATCTGGATTCGGTGCTCAAACGGCTGCCGTGGCACGAGCGGTTTGCGGAGGACGGTCACGCGGGCAGTCAGGTGTATCTGGCTTGCCTCTATTGGCTGGGCCAGTCCGTGCCCAAGGACATGGGGAAAGCCGTGCGCTATTTTCGGGCGGCTGCGTATCAGAATGTGTCGCTGGCGCAGGCGTGCTTGGGGGCGATCTACTTTACCGGCGACGGGGTGCCCGTGAACTATGTCACCGCCGCCGACTGGTATCGGCAGGCGGCGGATCAGGGCCAACCCAATGCGCAGCGCGAACTGGGGCAGATGTATCGCCGAGGGCAAGGCGTGCACCAAGATTATTCAAAGGCAGTCAAATGGTTCCGCGCTGCCGGCGAGGGTGGTGACAAAGACGGACTCAATGATCTGGGATTGCTCTACTTGAATGGCGAAGGGGTCGAGAAGAATTACGAGGAAGCCATCCGTTGCTTCGAGCGGGCGGCGGCGCTGGATTATCCGCTCGCTGTACACAATCTGGGGGTGGTCTTCGAGCGCAAGGATTTTACCCGCCGTTCGGAAGCGCAGGCGCTGAAATATTACCAGCAGGCGGCGGCCCAAGGTCACGGCTCCTCCCTTTACAATCTCGGTCTATGGTATCACAAAGGCCGGGTGGTGCCGCAGGATTACGCTCAGGCGTTGGCTTATTACACCCGGGCCGCCGAGCGTAACGTGCCGGTGGCATTTAATAATCTCGGCATCCTCCACCAGCACGGCCTCGGCGTCCCGCAGGATTTTGGGAAGGCCCGCCAGTGCTTCGAGCAAGGCGCCGCCCTCGATAATCCGGCGGCCATAAATAATCTCGGCTTGCTCTACCAGCGCGGGCAGGGGGTGGAAAAGGATTTCCAACAGGCCGTGACTCTGCATCGGCGAGCGGCCGAACTCGGCAGCGCCGAGGCCCTGTATAATCTCGGTTTGCTGGCGGCCAAAGGTGCAGGCATGCCAGCCAGCGATACCGACGCGTTGCAATGGTATCTGCGGGCCGCCGAAAAAGGTTTTGCCGCAGCGCAATGCAACGTGGGACATTTTCGTTTGCACGGCCGAGGCGGACCGCAAAATTACCCCGAAGCCGTAGATTGGTTTCGCCGGGGCGCTGCGCAAGGGCACGCTATTAGCTTGAACAATTTAGGCGACTGTTATGAAACCGGCAAGGGAGTGCCAGTGGATTTCGCCCGCGCGGCCGGCTATTATCGGCAGGCAGCCGAGAAAGGCGTGGCTCTTTCCATGATGAGTCTTGCGCAGTTGCTGACCGAAGGCAAAGGCGTCGCCCAAGACCTGACCGAAGCGCGTCGCTGGTTTCAACTCGCAGCGGAGAAAGGGCATGAACCGGCCAAAGCCAGACTTGCAGAATTGACTGCCAACCTCCCGCCGCTGCCGCTGCCGCCCCGGAGTGCGTCGCCTCCGTAGTCTATTCGCCGTTTCACAGCAATTCCGTCCGCCGCAGCGCGAGGAAGTGCAACGCCCGCCGCGTGACGGGCAGGCCAAAAATCTTGTGCATCGCCGCCGCGTACAATTCCAACTGCGGCCGATACGTTTTGATCTTCGCCGGCAACGCCGTTGCGTCCACCTCGTCCGTCTTGAAATCCACCAGCCAGATTTCGTCCGCGCCCAGCAACACCAAATCCGCAACGCCCTGCACGATGAGGAATTCGTCCGCCGGCGCAGCGGCGGGAGTTGGTTCGGTGAGGACGGCAATTTCTTCCGGGCGGAACCGCGCGGTGAACGGCAGTTCGCGGCGCACGCGAGTGGCTTGGGCGCGGAGGGTTTGACCGAGTGCGGAATCCCAGAAGGCCGCCAGCGCGGGCAAATCCAGTGCGGCACGTTCGTCGGCGGACAGGATCTTTTCCCGCGCCAACCGGTCCGCCTCCGCCGCGAGGTCGCCGGCTCGCGTGAGTTCAAAGTGCTGGAGAAACCGATGATGCGCGGTGCCGGTTTCGGCGGCGGATAATTTCGGGCGCGGACGCGGCGCGGAAAATGGGCGGGGCGCGAACAGCGGTTCCGCTTCGGCATCGGTTTCCTCGGTCGCGCGGCGCAATTCCGTGACCGTGGCCTTCGCCTTGCGCTGCGTGGCGGCGAGGTGAGGATATTGCCAATTCAACGCGGCGCGCAATGGCTCCGTGTCTGCCGCCTCCGCAACGGCCTGCGCCAGTTGGGGCGAGTCTTCGCGCGCGCCGTCATTGGTCGTGGCCGCGCCGTGTTCCGCCGCGGCGGTTGTCTCGACGATTTCCGCATCCGCTAACATGCGCCAGCGCAAATGCGGGACTTCGCCGTGGGTGTCGCCGGCGGTAGCGGTCACCGGCGCCTGATTGGCGAACCACAGGCCCAGCCAGTCGGCAAAGCTATTCGCCGCCGCGATGGCGGGCACGGTCACCGGCGCGGGGGTGCGCCAGAGGTTTTCCCATTTTTTTTCCGTGACCGATGCGGTGAGCAGGAGCGTGTCGCGCGCGCGGGTCAGCGCGACGTAGAGCAGGCGCAATTCCTCGCCGCGCAACTCGCGCCGCTGCCGCCGCTGCGCGAGCCAGTGCGGCAGGCTGGGACACCGGCGGCCGCTGGCAGGCGGTTTCACTTTCGGGCACAGGCCAAAGTTTTCGTCGAAAATAATTTCAGCGGCGCGGTCTTGCTCGTTGAAGCGCTTCGCCAAATCCGGCAGCGCGACGACGGGAAATTCCAGCCCCTTGCTTTGGTGGATGCTCAGCAGCCGGACGGCATTCTCCGTGGCGGTGGCGGCGACCTCCGGCTCGACTTCGGCGGCCTGCTGCGCGGTGATGAATTGCAGAAAACGGTACAAACCTTGCCGCTGGAATTGATCAAACTTTTCCGCGAGATGCAGAAAGCTGGCGAGGTTGGCGCACCGCTGCGCGCCGCGCGGTTGCGTGCGCAGCCAGTCAGCGTAGAGCGTTTCCGCGAGTACGGCTTCGAGGCATTCCGCGAGAGAATGTTGTTTCGCGAGCACGCGCCACCGCGCGAAGCGTTCGAGAAAGCCGTCAATTTTGCCGAACAAACTAAAACGATCGCCGGCGGCGGTTCGTGCTTCGCCGCGTGCCGCGCGCCAGCGAACCACGGCCGTCCAAAAATGTTTTTCCCGGGCGGCCAGCCGGATTTCCGCCAATTCATCCAGCGTCAAACCGACCAGCGGCGAACGCAGCACCGCGAGACACGGCACGTCTTGGAGCGGATTGTCCAGCAATTGCAGCAGGCTCAGGAGGTCGAGAATTTCTGCCGTTTCGTAAAACCCGCCGCGCGCCACGGCCAGCGGCACGCCGACGTGCGCGAACTGCTTCGCGAAAATTTCCGCCTTGCCGACCGGCGACCGCAGCAGCACGGCGATGTCTCGCCACTCGACGGCGCGGAAGATTTTTTTCTCGGCATCAAAAATCTCGTGCCGTTCGGCGACGAGCTGTTGCAGCCGAAGTGCCAGGTGCCGCGCTTCCCGGTCGGCATCAGCCAGTTCGGCCAACGCATCGTCCGCCGCCGCTTCCTCGCGGCCGGCTTTGAGGCGGAGCAATAATTCGGCGCGCGGCGCCGGTGCGGCATCGGTTTCGGCGCGACTCGGTTGCAAGCGGGCTTCGGCGTCGTAGGCCACGCCGCCGATGGCTTCGCGCATGAGTGGAGCGAACATGGAATTGGTCAATGCCAGCAGCGCGGCGCGGCTGCGGAAATTTTCCGCAAGCGGAATCACCTGACCGGGAGCCGCGCGCCAGTCGCGGGCGTAATCGCGGAATATTTTCGGGTCGGCCAGCCGGAAGCGATAGATGCTCTGCTTCACGTCGCCGACGAGGAAGCGATTGGCCTCTGCGCCGCTGCGGGAAAGGCCGGCGATGATTTTATCCTGCGCGGCATTGATGTCCTGATATTCATCTACGAACACAAAGCGCAGTTTTTGTCGCCAGCTTTCGGCGGCGGCGGTCGGGGCGCCCGTGGAAAAATCCCAGAGCAGTTGCAGTGCGAATTGTTCGAGATCGTGAAAATCCACGACGCCGTCGGCGCGCTTTTGGGCGGCAAACGCGGCGGCAAAAGCTTGCGCGAGTTGCAGCAGCGTGGCCATGTGCTCGCGCACCCAGCCCCAATCTTCGGCGAGCGGATCGGTTCCATTTTTTTCGCGCGCGAGCGAGGCAAGCAACGCGGCTTCGGCGAACAACTCGGCGAGCGGTTGGCGGAGGACGGTTTTTTTCTTCGCCGGCCAGTTGCCGTCGGCGGAAATAATTTGTTCGAGCCAGTCGGCAGCGACGGCGCGCGGAGCTTCCGGCGTGAGCCGCGCGAACAGGTTTTTTAGTTCGGCGGCTTTTTCGTTGCCGCTTTGCAAAGGGTCGAGTATTGGCAGCCACTCACTTCGCCAATCGGCGATGGCGTCGGTGAGCCAGCGTTGCCAATCGGTAGGCTCGTTCTGAGAAAAATGCTGGAGCTGGTCCTTGAGCCAACCGGCGGCATCGGGCCGCGTCTGGGAATAATGATGCAGGCGCAGAACAAGCTGGCGGATATTTTCATCGCGCCCGCCGCCGTGGACGTGGATGAGGTTTTGGACGGCGCGGGAAAATTCATCTTCGCCGGCGTAATGCGTTTGGAACAGCTCGTTGAGGGTTTCGCTGGCACGCTGGCGCGCTTCGCCGGTGTCGAGAATGGCCAACTGCGGGTCGAGGCCGAGTTCGTGAAAATGTTCGCGGACGAGGCGCAGGCAAAAACTGTGCAGCGTGCCGATGTGCGCGAGGTCAAAGAGCGCAAGCTGGCGCGGCCAATGGTCGTCGCCGGGTTCGGCGGCCGCCTGGTTTTCCAATTCGCGGCGGAGGCGGTGCCGTAATTCGGCGGCGGCGGCTTCGGTGAAGGTGACGATGAGCAATTCGTCGAGCGCGGCGCGTTCGCGGGCGAGGCAATCGAGGCAGCGCGTGACGAGCGTTTTGGTTTTGCCGGTGCCGGCGCCGGCCATGACGAGGACGTTGCCGCGCGCGGTCACAGCCCTTTGCTGGGACGGCGTGAGCGTGGTGGCGGGCGGCAGCGACGATTCCATGCGGCGGATTTTACCCGCCGGATGGCGCGGATGAAATCTCTGATTTGCCGGGCGGCGGCGGCGGGTTGGCGGCGGAAGACTTGCAAATCCGGTCAATTTTGCTATTCATGGTGGGAACATGTCGCGACCTTATCGCTTGTTGGTTATTCTAGGCAGCTTGCTGGCCGCAACGGTCGGCTTCGGGGCCGAGTTTGCCGATGTGAATCTGGATTATGTGGCGCAGCGGGCGTTGGAACGGGCCAAAGCGCCGTTTCATTCGCCGCGCGCTGATTTGCCGCCAGTGCTGCGGCAGGATAATCTGGATTACGACAAATACCGCGAAATCCGTTTTCGTCGTGACCGCGCGCTGTGGGCGGCGGATAAGTTGCCCTTCCATGTGGAATTTTTTCATCCGGGTTATCTTTATCAGGAGCCGGTTCACGTCCATGAATTCACCCTGACGCACACGCAGCCGATTCGCTTCGTGCAGGATTTTTTCGATTACGGTAAATTAAACATCGCCGCGCAGATTCCGGCGAAGACGGGTTATGCGGGATTTCGCGTGCTGCACGAGTTGAACCAGCCGGGGCAAATGGATGAATTGGGCGCGTTTCTCGGCGCGAGCTATTTCCGCTTGCTCGGCAAAAATCTGCGCTACGGCGAATCCGCGCGCGGCTTGGCGCTGGATAGCGGTGAAGGCGACCGGCCGGAGGAATTTCCCATCTTCACCGATTGGTGGCTGGGCAAGCCGAGCAACGGCGACACGGAACTGCGACTGTACGCCATCCTCGACAGCGTGAGCTGCGTGGGCGCGTATGAATTTTTTATCCGGCCCGGCGACACCACGACGGCGAGCATCAAGACGGTTTTATATTTTCGCGAGACGAACAATGTGTTCGCCGTGGACAAAAACCGGAAGCCGATCAAAACCATCGGCCTCGCGCCGCTGACGAGCATGTTTTGGTTCGGCAAAGACACGGAACGAAAATTTGACGACTATCGCACCGAGGTTCACGACAGCGACGGGCTGCTCGTCCACATGGGCAACGGTGAAATTTTTTGGCGTCCGCTTGACAATCCGCCGGCCACGCGGCATCAGGTTTTTTCCGCGCCGAATATCAAGGGATTTGGGCTGCTCCAGCGCGAGCGAAATTTTGCCGCGTATCAGGACATGTTTAATTTGTACCATCAAGTGCCGAGCGTCTGGGTGGAACCGCTGGGCAACTGGGGCGACGGGGATCTGCATCTCGTTGAACTGAGCACCGGCTACGAAGGGCTTGATAACATTGTTGCTTTCTGGGATCCGAAAAACAAACCCGCGCCGCTGACGCCCTTGAAATTTGGCTACACGCTGCACTGGGAAGGCGGCGAGGCAGATGTGAAGCGCTCGGAAAACCGCGTGGTATCCACGCGCATCGGTCCGGACGCGCAATTTCCCGGCGCGCGGCAGTTCGTGATTGATTTTGACGGGCCGGGGTTGGATGCCATTCCCGAAAGCCAGGCACCGACGGCGGTGGCCAATTGCAGCGCCGGCGCGGCCATCGTGGACAACCGCGTGGTGCGCAATCCGTTTCTCGGCACCTGGCGCGTGATTTTGAAATTGCTGCCGAAGGCTGGCAGTAAGGAAGCGATTGACCTGCGCTGCACGTTGCAGCAAGGCACGAATGCGGTTGGCGAGACGTGGACGTATCAATGGAGCCCGCCCTGAACAATCTGCCGGACGTCTCCGGAGAAATTGCCGGACGTTCGCTGGACGAGTGGAATGCGGCGTATGTGAAAGTGGAAAATTATTTCCACGCGCTCCGCATCCGCAACAAACTGCTGCTCGGCCAGCTCGTGCTGCGCGTCATCGAACGCGCCCAACACCGCGCGCCCACCGAACCGAAACGCTCCGCCACCGAACTCGCCGCCGAGGAAATGGATAAAGTCGTGACCGATTGGTTCGCGGCGGTACTCCAGACTTCGCCCACGGGCACGGATCAGATGCTCTCCACGCGCGGCCGGCTGGCGCTGTTGCTCGCCGACATGCCGGGTAAATGGCAGGACCAGTTTCTGCGCCCCGGTCCGTGGCCGGCGGAATTCGTCGAGGCGATGCGCGAAACGTTCTTCCGCGCGGGGCCGGATTTTCAATTGTCCAAAATGACGCCGCGTTCGCTCGATCTTGGACCGATCACGACGCTGACCAATTTCGGCCGGTTGCCGTATGTGCGCATGGCGCTGGTGTGGACGGCTTTCGCGCTGCTCCTGGTTGCGGTGTTCTGGCTCAGTCACGGGGGTTATGAGCAGGTGAAAGCGCAATGGTTCCTGTTGATTGACTGGTTCCGGCAAAATGGCTGACAACGCTCCCAACATTTCCGTGGTGACGCCGCCGCGCATTCGGCGCGGCTGGCGGCTATTCCTGTTTTATTCCTCGGCGCTGGTGCTGACCGGGCTGGTTTCGCTGTTGTTTGCCGATTTGCTTTGGCGCACGGGCTGGAGCACGTCGCGGACGGTGCTGCTTGGTTTGTTCATCATCCTGTTCCTGCTGACGGCCATCGGCTGTATGCATGGGGTATACGGTTTTTTTATCCGCCTCTTTGGTACGCAGCGGCGGTTGACGGCGTTGAAACCTTATCAAGGTCAAAACATTGCAGGGGTTAGCACCGCGATCATTTTTCCCATTTATAATGAGGATTCCGTCCGCGTGCTGGAAGGGCTACGCGCGACTTACGAATCGCTGGCGCGCACCGGGCAGTTGGATCAATTTGATTTTTTCATCCTGAGCGATTCCACCGATCCCGACCGCTGGGTGGAAGAAGAAGCACGGTGGTGCGAATTGGTGCGTGACCTGGATGCGCTGGGGAAAATTTATTATCGCCGCCGGCTGTTCAACGAAGCGCGCAAGAGCGGGAACGTCCGCGATTTTCTCAACACCTGGGGCAAGCGCTACCGCTATTTTGTCTGCTGCGATGCTGACAGCGTGATGCGCGGCGAGACGCTGGTGGATTTGGTGAAGTTGATGGAGGTGCATCCGAATGTGGGCTTGATTCAGACGGTGCCGGCGTTGGTCAATGCGGAGTCGCTCTTCGGGCGCATCCAGCAGTTTGCGAACCGCCTCTATGCGCCGGTCTTCATCGCGGGCTTAAATTACTGGGCGCTGGATTTCGGAAATTATTGGGGCCACAACGCCATCATCCGGACCGAGCCGTTCATGCAATTTTGCGATTTGCCGAATCTCCCCGGTCGCAAACCTTTCGGCGGACAAATTCTCAGCCACGATTTTGTCGAAGCCGCGCTGATGCTCCGCGAGAACTGGACGGTCTGGCTGGCGTACGATTTGGATGGTAGCTACGAGGAGGCACCGCAGGCGTTGATTGACAACGCGCAGCGCGAGCGCCGCTGGTGTCAGGGTAATTTGCAACACAGCTTGGTCCTGTTCGCCAAGGGCCTGCGGGGCGTGAGCCGGGCGCATTTAATTTTGGGGATATTTGGCTATGTTGCGAGTCCACTGTGGCTTGCGTTCATGCTCACGTTCAATTGGATTTACTGCTATCAAAAATACACCGGCCTCTCGCTCATTCCAGTAGAGTCTTTCAATCCGTATTTGAAGAACTGGAGCGGCACCCAGCATGCCTTGCTTATTTTCATTATTTGCATGGTAGTAATCATGCTTCCGAAATTGCTTTCGCTGCTGGACTTGGCCCGCGACTGGCCCCGCCGCAAGGCTTTTGGCGGGTTGCTCAATACCGCCGCCGGGGTGGTGGGGGAAACGTTGTTTTCTACACTGCACGCGCCGTTGCTCATGCTCTGGCACACGCGCTTTGTGCTGACCAATCTGGCTGGAATCAGTGTCGGCTGGACAACTCAGCGGCGTAATGCGGATGGCACGGATTGGCTCTACGCTGCTCAACGTCACTGGGGCCACACCCTTATCGGCGTGGTATGGGGCTGGTGTACGTGGAAGCTCGACCCGGGTTTGTTCTGGTGGTTCACGCCTGTGCTGGCGGGCATGGTGTTATCCGTGCCGCTGAGTGTGTTGACCAGCCGCCGTAGCCTTGGCGCACGGGCCAAGAGCGCCGGACTTTTCTTGACGCCGGAAGAAACTCAGCCGCCTCGGGAAATTGTTTCGCTCCGCTCGCGGATGCGCATTCACGAATTGACCGATGAAGAATCTCCCCGTTGCCGCGCCCATGCCGGTCTGGCAGCGGCGGTGCTCGATCCGTATGTGAACGCCATTCATGTGACGTTGCTACGCGAGAAACAATTAAATCCGGTGTATGCTGAGCATTTCTCTCGCCTCGGCGCAGGCACGGAGGTGGTGCGCGAGCTGGGCGAAAAACTCCTTGCCGCCGGCCCGGAAAAACTCTCCGCCGCCGAGCGCATGGTGGTGATGGCGGATCAGCGGGTGATGGTCTGGCTTCATCAGCAAATTTGGCAGCGACCGGAGGAAAAACTTTCGCCCTGGTGGCGCGCCATGATTCGTGATTTCAGCGTGCGGGAAAACTGACGCCAGTGAGACACATTCTTCGAACAGTTGGGTAGGGGAGCTTGCTCAAGTCGGAAATCAGGAAATAAATAGAAACCTTTAGTGTTCCGGTGGCTGATTAGAACTCCGTGCCGTCGGTATCGTTTCCAACACCACCTCAGCGCGACCGCGATTCGCCGGAATATTCAAACGCGTAAACAAGCCACGCCAAAATCCGTAGCCGTAAAAAATGTGGCTCGCCGCCAGCAACGGCATCGCCGCGACCGCCCGCCACCAGCCGGCTGTTCGCGCTGAAATAACGGTCTGTCCAACCACGGCGCACAAATAAAATCCTAGCGGCGCTGCTGCAGCGAGATGCCAAGCCGGCGGCAGTTTGAAAAATAACGTGGTTGTCAGCGCTAGAAGATAAACGCAGAAGAACGGCGGCACAAAATTCAGCGCGGACCCCAAGGTGGGATGCACCCGAAATTGTTCCGCTCGACCACGGCCGTAGGTGCGCAGCATTTTCAAAAAAGCACGGAGCGACCGCCGTGGCCGGCGGCGCACGGCACAGCGCGGATCGTAAATGAGCTGTTTGCCTTTTTGCTGCAATTGATCCATGAGGGCATTTTCCTCGTTCGGATAAAGGGCCTCGTTAAATCCGCCGAGCGCCAGCAAATCCGTGCGGCGAGCGAGGAGGTTGCACAGAATTAATTCTTTTTCCCCGGCCGGCCGCGCCGTTCCCACCGGCACATAGCGCGCGCGACTCGGACCGAAGGCTAGCCAACTGCCGAGGACGACCGCAAAAATCTGCTCGATTGCCGGTGCCTCCGGAGGACAAACATTGGGGCCGCCGAGCATAGCTACGGTGGGGTCGTTGAACCAAGGGACAGCGAGCCGCAGATTGTTGGTCGCGGGCAGGGCATCGTCATCGAGAAAATAAATCCATTCGCCGCGCGCAGCGCGCAGCGCGACGTTGCGCTGGACGGAAGGCTGACGACCGCGTGCGATAATAATTTCCAGGCGGTCAGCGGGATAATCCAGTTGACGCGCAGCGGCGGCGGATTGGATTTCTACCATGTCCGGCGGCGCGGCGATGATGACGGAAACAAGGGGCAACAACTGGCTCACGCGGAGAAATTAAGGGGCCGCAGCTAAGCTGGAAAGCCAAATTGCGAAGTCGGCGGAGCGTTGCAAGAGAAAGGTGACGGAGAAATGAAAAAATTGCGGTGAAAATGTTTTGACTTGGCGCGCAAAAAAACTAAATTAACCGTCCGTTTCGGGATGGGGTCATAGCTCAGTTGGTAGAGCGTCTGAATGGCATTCAGAAGGTCAGGAGTTCGAGCCTCCTTGGCTCCACCATCTTAAACGGGTTCAGATCGAAAACTTACCGCACTTTGTCCGCTTCGCCATCCTTACAAGCAAAACTTTTTTGCCGAAAATCTGAGCGCGTTGTTTCGGTAAAATCCGTTTTTGCTACTCAACCAGATACTATTTAGAATAACCCTACACAAATTATGAACCGGAAAAACAAATTCGTTACTGTCATCGCCCTAGTCGTACTCATGTCCACTGCCGCGTTCGCCGCAGATAATTGGAAAGCAAAATTGCAAAAAGAACTGCCGCTGCTGGGGCACCGCAATTGGATTGTTGTCGCCGACTCGGCGTATCCACTCCAGACGGCGCCGGGCATCGAAACGATTTACGTCGCTGCCGACCAACTGACAGTGGTGCAATCCGTCATCGCTGAATTGGCCAAGACCAAACACGTCAAGCCGACGATCTATACGGATGCAGAAATGAAATTCGTTGCCGAAAAAAATGCACCCGGCATTGGCGACTATCGCAGCGAACTCGCGAAACTGTTGGCAAATCAACCAATGCAGGTGCTGCCACATGAACAAATTATCGGCAAATTGGATCAAGCTGGTAAAACCTTCAAAGTGCTGATCATCAAGACGACGTTAACCTTGCCCTATACGTCTGTTTTTTTCCAACTCGATTGCGGCTATTGGAATGCTCAAGCAGAACAGGAACTGCGTGAGGCGATGCCGCCGACAAAGTAAATACCGACGGATCGAAAAGCGAGTGGCCACTCGCGCCGGCATGTGTCAGCTGCAAGTCAAATTATTTTGTGTCCGCCATTTCAGCGCGCTGCGGGCCGCGCGCGTGCCGGTGGCAAAGCAACCTTGCATTAGATAGCCGCCCGTCGGCGCATCCCAATCCATCATTTCGCCGGCGATAAATACGCCCGGCAGGCGACGCAGCATGAGCATTGAATCCAACTCACGCCAACTCACCCCGCCCGCCGAAGAAATCGCCTCGGCCAGCGGGCGCGGGCCGGTGAGCTTCAACCGGTATCCTTTGACTTTCGCGGCAAGCGCCTCGGCGTTGGTGAACGGGGCGCACCCGGGTAGATGATTCAAGATCGCGAAAGCGGCGTCGCTCAAACGCCAGCGAGATCTTGCTTCCAATAAAAAATTGCGCGAGCAGTTGCCGAGTTTTTTCACGAGTTGTGCAACCGTGTGGGCGGGTTTGAAATCAAGGACCAGTTCCGGTTCCGCCATCGCGCGCAACGCCGGGCCGAGTTGATAAATCACGCCGCCCTCAAGTCCGTATTGCGTCACGAGCAATTCGCCAATGGCTGTCGTTTCGCCGGCGCGCGCTGCGATGTTTTTGAGCGGCAGCCCATCCGCTTGCGCGAGTAGGGCGGCAGGCCAAGGCAGTTCCCAACCGCAATTGGCTGGCCGCAGCGGAGCCACCGCCACGTGGAGTTTCTCCAAGATGGAAATCCATGCGCCATCCGAACCTGTTTCCGGCCAAGAACCGCCGCCCAGCGCGAGTATCACCGCATCGGTTTCGACCGTGTGCGTGCCGCTCGCCACTTGGAAATCCATTTGCCACCGCGGACCCGGGCGCAGGCCGATCCAGCGATGGCGCACCGCGAAATTCACGCCGCTGGTTCGCAGTCGTTGCACCCAGCGGCGCAGCAGGGGTGCGGATTTGAAATCGCGCGGATACACCCGGCGATTGCTGGCGGTAAAAGTTTCCACGCCAAGCTCAGTTGCCCAGTGACGCAACGCATCGGCATCGAATTCCGTGAGCAGCGATGCCCACAAACCATCCGGCTGGGCCGGACCAGTATAGCGAGTGACAAACTGTTCGTGCGCCTCGGTGTGGGTGAGATTCAATCCGCCGCGGCCGGCTACGAGAAATTTCCGCCCCACCGCCGGCTTGGCTTCGAACAACGTTACCGCCGCGCCGCCTGCCGCCGCTACTTCGGCGGCACGCAAACCCGCCGGGCCACCGCCGATAATGGAGATATTGATGCGGCATTGAAACAGAGCGCACGGCGTCAGGCAATGGCGTTTGCGAGAAATTCGTGACGCAAATTGATCATCCATCCGCAACCGATCACATAGCACTTCCCGCGACTTGAAGAAAACCACGAATAGGTTTGAAAATTATGCAATGCCCTAACCATTCATTATCGAATGTTTTTTTGACACTGCCCGTCGCCCGCGTTTTGCAAACGACCTCCTTATTTTCCCTGATTGGCTCGCCACAGCAAAACCGCGCCCACGCCTTGGAATAAAAAGTTGGGTACCCACAGAATCAGATGCGGATAACATTCCGGCCGGCCGGCGAGGGATTCGCCCAGCATGATGAATGCGTAGTAAACCACAACCAGCAACAGCGCCAGCGCAATGCCGATGTTTGTCTCGCGGCGGTGAACGCGGATGCCCAATGGAATTCCCACCAGCGTGAAACCAAAACAAGCAAAGGAAAACGCAACTTCCCGATGCAATTCCACCTTGGCGCGGCTGATTTCCTGCCGCCGCAATTGCTCGGCCGTTCGCAGCATGGCGGCGGTTTCCGCCGGCGTGGCATTCGTATTGGCGGCAAGATGCAACCGCTCCAAATTCACCGTCGCCGAGGCGGCGGCGGCGAAGCTCATCGTGTTCAACTCGCGGATTTCTTGCCGCAGCTGCCCGAAAGTCATGTCGCTGATTTTGGGTTTGGTGATGCGGTTTGTCACGGCGTCGCGGCTTAAATTCAGCGGCATGAACGGTGTGGAACTAATATTATGCATCCCGGCTGCGACGCTGTGGACATCGTACAATTCCAGCGCGAGCTGATTTTTTGCCCGGTCCGCGACAAACCGCCCGCTCGCCGCATGAATCGTGACATCCACGTTGGTCTGGTTTTCCAGATGATAAATCGTCACATTCGCCAGCTCGCCGCCGCGATTTTTTTCAACGTACAAAATGTAGTCAGGAAAATCGCGGATGAATTGATCCTCGGGAATCTGCGCATTCATCGCCACCGCGCGGAGATCTTCGGTCAGGCCTTTGAATGCCACGCGGCTGCGGGGACCGAGTTCCAAATTAAAGCCCGCGCTCACCGCGCTGCACAGGAGGCCGAGCACAAGGACCGGCGTTACCATCGAGAGCAAACTCACGCCGCTGGCCCGGGCGGCGGTCAATTCCTGATCTGCGCTGAAGCGTCCGAACACCAGCAGCGTCGCCGTGAGCATGCCCATTGGCAGCGCAAACACCCAGACGAACGGCACGAGATACACCAGTGCGCGGAAAATAATTCCCCCACTCACGTGAGTGCTGACCAGCAGCGTCAGAATCTCGCGCAGCGCGTTGCCGACGAGCAGCACGGCGGTGAAGACCGCGACGGTAAGCAGCAGCGCTGCGAGCACCTGACCGAAAAGATATTGAGGCAGTGTTTTCAACTATTGTTTTCTTTATGCAAAATGACTGATTTAGCCAGTCAAGCAAAGTGAATTCACCGCCGCCGGAATTTCAAAATCATTTGCAATAAATCGCAGTTCCCTTCGCCACCCCGCCGCGTAAGCTGATGCCACGTGAAATCCACCTTCTTTTTATTCCTAGCGGTCGTGTCGCTGGTTCTCGCGGCGTCGGCCGAGGACGCCAAAATCAAAATCATTCTCGTCGGCGATTCCACCGTCACCGACAAGGCCGGCTGGGGCGCGGGCTTCAAACAATTTCTCACCGACCGCGCGGAATGCATCAACACTTCCGCCGGCGGGCGCAGCTCTAAAAGTTTTATCGGCGAAGGAAAATGGACGGCCGCGCTGGCGCTTAAGGGCGATTATTATTTGATCCAATTTGGCCACAACGATGAACCCGGTAAAGGTCCCGACCGCGAAACGCAACCGGAAACGACCTACCGCGAATACATGACGCGCTATGTGGATGAGGCCCGGGCCATCGGCGCGAAACCGGTGCTCGTCACCTCGCTCGTCCGCCGGCAATGGAACAAATCCGGCGATGGCAAAATCACTTCGTCGCTCGCGCCGTACGTCGCGGTGGTGAAAAAAATCGCCGCCGAAAAAAATGTGCCGCTGATTGACCTGCATGCTAGTAGTCAGGAATTGTGCGAGCAACTCAGCCGCGAAAAATGCAACGCCCTCAGCCCGATCAAAGAAACCAACACCATTGACAACACGCACTTAAACGCGCGTGGCAGTGTGGTTTTTGCGCGGTTGGTCGTGACGGGACTGGTCCAGGCCGTTCCCGAACTCGCGCCGTGCTTCCGCGCCGAACCGACTGCAGCGGCAAAAATCTTTGATGTGAAAAAATTCGGTGCCAAAGCCGATGGCACCACCGTGGACACCGCCGCTATTCAAAGCGCGCTGGACGCCTGCGCGGCAGCCGGCGGCGGGACGGTGAGATTTCCGGCGGGAACGTATTTGAGTCGGCCAATTTTCCTCAAAGGCCACGGGCTGACCGTGCAACTTGATGCCGGAGCGACGTTGCTTGCGAGCGATGTTTTTTCCGATTTTGATAATCCGGAAAAACCCGGTTCCGTGCTGGCGCTGGTGAATGCCAACGGCTTGAACGACCTAACGCTGACCGGTGAGGGAACGATTGACGGCGCGGGCGCGAAATGGTGGCCCGATGTGAAAACGGCCAAGGCAGCCGGCACGCCGGAGCCTCGCCGGCGGCCGCGGTTGGTGACGCTGCAAAATTGCCTCAACCTCCGCGTTGCCGGTCTCACGTTGCAAAATTCGCCAAGTTTTCATCTTGTGCCGAGCGATTGCGAAGACGTGACGATTGCAAACGTGAAAATTATCGCGCCGGCCGATTCGCCAAATACAGACGCGACGGATCCGAGTGCGTGCCGGCACATTCATTATTCCGGCTGCACGTTTGACGTGGGCGACGATAACATCGCCATCAAGTCCGGCCACGTTGACCCCAAACATCCGAACGCAGCGGTGGAAGACATGCTCGTAGAACATTGCACATTCTTGCACGGCCACGGCATGAGCATCGGCAGCGAAACGGTGGGCGGCGTAAAAAATCTCGTGGTGCGCGACTGCCAATTTGACGGCACCACCAGCGGCATCCGCATCAAATCCGACCGCACGCGCGGCGGTGTGGTGGACGGCTGCCGCTACGAAAATCTCACGATGAAGAACGTGAAAATTCCCCTGCACATCACCTGTTATTATCCCAAAATTCCCAAGACCGACACCGCGCAACCGATGACGGATAAGACGCCGCAGTTTCGCAATCTCCAAATCATCAACGTCACCGCGGAAAGTCCGGTAAGCGCGGGCATGGTGGTTGGGTTGCCGGAAAGTTGCGTGACCAATTTGTCGCTGAAGCACGTCCACTTTACGGCGCCGAAAGGATTGACGGTTCGCAACGCCCGCGCCGTGACGTTTGCCGATTCGGACATCACGGTGGATACCGGTGACAAAATTTTGCTGGAAGCAAACGCGGAAGTTTCCGGCTTACCGTAAGCGATGCAAAAGTGAGTTAGACACTTTAATCAAATTCATTTGCAGCAATTCGAGGCTGACGGGTTTCATTCCTCGGTTACAGTGGAACCTGATCCAACATTAGCCCATCACCGCTTAATCATTTTTCGGAACCACCAACCAACCAGCCAACAATTCAACATGAAAATCCATAACCTTCTTGCCGCCGCGAGTTTGCTGCTTACTCCGCTGATGAGTTTTGCTCAAACCACGGTTTTCAGCGACAGCTTTGTCAACGGCAGCACGCTGAATCCCACGGCAGCCAGTCCGGGAACGCTCACTGCGAACCGGACGGCGTACCAAATTGCGTCTTCCAAGAGCGCCACAGCCACGGCCATCACCAGCGGCGCGCTGACTTTTGGCAACTTTAGCACCAGCTCCGGGTATTGCGAAGGGCAGGCGTTGTTCACTGCCACGCCCGTCACGCTGTCGGCGGCGGGGCAATATATTGAGGTGTATTATACGTTCACCGATACGACGACGTTATTCAACGGCAACGCCAGCGACAACGAACAAATTTCCATCGGCCTGTATAACTCGGGCAACAGTGCGCCGACGAACGGCATTATGCTCTGGAATTCCGGTCTGGCATCCAGCGTGATCACGGCGACGAACGGCGGCGCCAAAGGCTGGGTTGGTTATTGCGGCATGATTGCGTACACGAAAACCACCGCCGCGCAAGCTTCCGCCATTTACACGCGGCCGGCGCAAACCGGTACCAATAATTTGAACCAAGGTTTGTGCCCGGTTTCCGGTTATTCCGGTGCCACCAATCTGAAACAAATTTCCGGCATCACCAATGGCCAACCGCAACTCACCGTTGGCAACCAATACACGCTGGCGCTGAAGCTCACTTATGTCAGTCCGACCTCGATTGAATTGACCGAAACGCTCTACAATGGCACCGGCATTGGTGGTTCGATTTATTCCACCAACGCGAGCAGCACGACTTTCACCGCGAATTTGGACGGCACGGCGACGCCCAATACTTTCACCTTCGACGGCTTGTGCATTGGCTTCCGGCCGACTTCCAGTCCCACGACGGCGGAGACGATGCAGATTAACAACGTAACGGTCATAGACTACATTCCCGCGTTGCCGAATATCACCGGTTTAACGAACCAAACGGTCGTCGCCGGCACCAGCCCCACGCTCGCCCCGACCATCAGCGGCGTGCCGACGCCTTCGTATCAATGGCAGACGAACGGTGTAAATATTCCCGGCGCCACCAGCGCTTCGTTGCCGTTGAGCAATGTTCAGACTGCGCAAAACGGTTATGTCTATTCCTTGATTGCCAGCAACTTGGTCGGGTTGGTGACGAACAGCATGACGCTCACCGTAATCGCGGCGCCGAGCATCACCGGCTTGGGCAATCAGGCTGGTTCCATCGGCAGCACCATTAATTTTAGTCCGACCGTGACCGGCACGCCGACTCCGACAATGCTGTGGTTTGCCAACGGCGTTCTGCTCACCGACGGCGTGGATGCCAACGGCTCAACTATTTCCGGGAGCGCGACGAGCAACCTGAGCATCGCCAACGCCCAGGCGGCGGACAGCGGAACCTACACTTTGATTGCCAGCAACGTTGCCGGCAGCGCGACCAACAGCCTGACGCTGACGGTTTCCGGCGGCAATGTGTTGCCTACCATCACCGGGCCTGTAAATCAAACGGTGGTTCAAAATAACAATGCGACTTTCACCGCATCCGTCAGCGGTTTACCCACGCCGACGCTGCAATGGCTCGATCAAACAGGCACGCCGATTCCAGGTGCCACCACGGTGACCCTGACCGTGAACAGTGTCACCTATTCGCAAAATGGTTTCACCTATTCGCTGGTGGCGAACAACGTCGTCGGCAGTGTGACGAACTCGGCGACTTTGACTGTGCTCGTGCCGCCGACAATCACCATCCAACCAACCAGCCTCACCGTTACCAACACACAAGCGGCATCTTTCACCGTGACCGCCACTGGTGCGCCGAATCCGACATATCAATGGTTTGCCAATGGCAGTCCGATTTCCAGCGCGAGCAACGCGACTGCGACCAACGCCAATTTGATGATTGCCAGCGCGACGCCGGCCAACTCGGGCACCAGCTATTACGTCCAGATTTCCAACAGTGGTGGCACGACCAACAGCGCAACCGTGACGCTGACGGTGAATTCCGCGATGGCCGTTGCCGCGTTGACACCAGCTAACGGTGCGACCGGCATTTGCTACGATACCCAACTGTATCTCAATTTCAGCCAAACGCCGACGCTGCACGCGGCCGGCACGATCAAAATATTTAATGTCAACAACAGCGTTACGCCGGTGGATACCATTGACTTGAGCCAGTGCGTGACCCCGAACGCCAATGCCAAAAATGTTCAGCCGCGCCAGATCGGCGGCGACTCCTTCACGAATTATCCGGTCATCATCACCGGCACGCAGGCGGCCATTTATCCGCATCTCGGCGTGCTCACCTCCAACCAGACTTACTACGTCACGGTGGACACCGGTACGTTCACCGATGCCGCCGGTGCCAATTTTACCGGCATCACCGCGACTAATGTTTGGCAATTTACCACCAAGCCGACCGGCCCGGCCAACCCGGTCAACCTTCTCGTTGCTGCCGATGGTACCGGCGATTTTGTCACCGTGCAGGGCGCGATTGATTTTGTCCCGTCTGGCAACACCACGCCTCGACTGATTTCGATTAACAACGGCAATTACGTGGAAATTGTCAACGTGAAGGCCAAGCACAACCTCACGCTTCGCGGCCAGTCGCGCAACGGTACTATTCTCGGCTACGCGAACAACGCCAATCTCCAAGGCAGCACGCACTACCGCATGGCGATGAAAATTAACGCCAACGACATCGCCCTCGACAATCTCACCCTCACCAACCGCACGCCCGCCGGCGGATCGCAAGCCGAGGCGCTGATGCTCGAATCCAACGCCAAGCGCTTCATCTTCAACAACTGCAATCTCGGCAGTTTTCAAGACACGCTGCTGGCCAACGGCGGCGGGCAGGCGCAGGCGTATTTCAACAACAGTCTTATCACCGGCCAGTTTGATTACATCTGGGGTGGCGGCGTCATCTTCTTTACCAACTGTGAATTGCGCACGGTTTATGGCAGTGGCTCGTCGTGGAATCTTGTTGCCTCCCGCACGGATACTTCGGCTGGCGGCACTTGGCCCGGATTTAATGGGGTCGGCTCCAGCAATGGTTTTTCGTTTGTCAATTGCTACCTCAGCAAAGTCCCTGGCGTCGGTATCGGCAACCCGACGCTCGCCGACAGCAACGGCACGACCAACGGCGTTGCCGCGTGGATCAATTGCCGCATTCAGAAAGATTACGTCGCTCCGTCCGCCGCCGTCATCAACAGCGAACTGCTCTGGGAATTTGGCAACACCAATAATGACACCGGCAATCCCGTCACTTATGGTCTGAACAGCCTGACCACCAGCGACGCGCGCTATCTGGCCGCGGCCAGCGCTACGAACTGGCTCTACGCGTGGCAGCCGCAGCTCACGCCCAACATCCTCACGAATCCCGCTAGCCAGACCGTTAACTTCGGCTCGCCCGCCACGTTCACGGTCGCGGCCACCGGCATTCCCGATCCGACGTATCAATGGCAATTGAACGGCACTAATCTCCCCGGTGCCACGAGTGCCACCTTCGCGCTGCCGAGCGTAGCGCTGACTGACGCGGGCAATTATTCCGTCGTCGTCACCACGCTCGCCGGCAGCGTCACCAGCAGCCCCGCAGTGTTGGTGGTGAATCCACCGCTGAACACCGCGCCGGTTTTCACCGGACCGATCTCCGGCACCAATTTCGCGATCAACGCCGGTATGAATTTGGCCGTAGCCTGCACCGGCAGCGATGCCGACCTCCCGTCGCAGACGCTCAGCTACTCCTTGCTCTCCGGTCCGACCGGAGCCGCGATCAATGCAGCCAGCGGCAATTTCACTTGGCGCCCGACTGTGGCCCAAGCGAATTCCACGAACGCCGTTACCGTCGTTGTCACCGACAGCGGCACTCCGAACTTGAGCGCCACTAATCACTTCACGGTTATGGTCAACGCGCTGACATTGCCCAGCATCGCTTTTGCCACGCTGCCGAATGGCCAGTTTAACCTCACCGTCACCGGCCAGACGGGACCGGATTATGCCGTGCAAATTTCCACCAACTTACAGGCCGACTGGATCACGCTGTACACCACCAACACTCCGGTGTTGCCCTTCACCTTCACCGATACCATCGGGACATTACCGGCACAATTTTATCGCGTCCAAGTTGGACCGTAAGCCAACACCTAATACAAAAAACGCGCGCCGGAATTTCTAGCGCGCGTTTATTTTTTTTAGTTTCACCGCCGACCGTCGTACCAGAGATGCGCCGCCTCACGGCTGGTGAGGGTTTTTCGCTGGCGAAAAATGGCCTTGGTCAAAAACCGCAAGTGTTCGCGCGGAGTATAGAGCCGCATCTTGCGTGCCGAGGTGGTCAGCGGATGCTGGTGGAGGATGACGATTTTCCGGCCGGTCCCGCGCGCAAACGCTTTGAGTCGGTTGGTTAGCTCCAATTCTTCGGCCGCAAATAATTTCGCGCTGAAGCCGCCGACCGCGCGAAACGCGGCCGCTTCTACAAAAATAAAGGAGCCGGCCATCAGCCGCCGCCAGCGGCTGGCGAAATTCCAGCCACGCGTGATGAGGCCGGCGACAAAATGGTTTTCATCCAGTCGCAGCGTGGATCCACCGGCTAGACAGTTGCCGGACAAAATAGCATCCGCCACGTCAGCGAACAACGGAGCCGACGGATGCGAATCAGCATCCACGAACAGCAGCCAGTCGCCGGTGGCGGCAGCGGCTCCGGCATTGCGGGCGCGGGCGATTTGGTTGACCGGCTCGAACACCACCGTGGCGCCGGCGGCGCGGGCGATGGCGGCGGTGCGGTCCGTGGAATTGTTGTCGCTGACGATGAGTTCCCAGTCCCAGCCTCGCGCGGAAAAGCCGGCGGCGGCGGCGCCGATTTCCGCGAGCGAGGCGCCGAGGAGCTTTTCCTCGTTGAAGGCGGGCACGATGACGGAAATTTTCATGGTTGCACAAGATACCGGCAGCGGGGCGATTATCAACCGGGAGATGCAATTTTCGTCGTGCATTTTCTGCGGGATGATTTTTAATGACGGCATGACCATTTGGATTTTGGCAGTTTTAATCATCGCCTCGGCCGCGCTGGCCGGGTGGCGCGTGGGTGCAATCCGCGCGAGCATCGCCTTGGTGGGAAATCTGGTGGCGGCGCTGCTCGCCGTGCCGGTAGGTAAAATATTCCAGCCGCTCCTGCCGCATCTCGGCGCGAGCAACCCGGTGCTCGCCTGGACGCTCGCACCTATCGTGGGGTTCGCGGTGATTTCCATCGCCTTCAAAATCGGCGCGCAGACGGTGCACAAAAAAGCCGAAGTTTTTTATAAATACAACGCGGGTGAACTGCGCCTGGCGTTGTGGGAACGCGTGAATACCCGGCTCGGCATTTGCCTGGGGTTGCTCAACGGTGCCATTTATTTTGTGCTCACTACTTTTTTTATCTTCAACCTCAGCTACTGGACCACGCAGGTGGGCGCGGCTCCAAACCAGCCGCTGGTGATCCGGACGGTCAATGCGCTCGGCGCAGATTTGCAGGCTACCGGCCTCAGCCGCACCGGCGCTGCCGTCGGCACGTTGCCGGTTAATTATTACAAACTTGGTGACCTCGCGGGTTTTCTCATGCAGAATCCGCAGACCGCCACGCGGTTGGCGCTGTATCCGGGGCTGGTTTCTTTGTGGGAACGCACCGAGATGCAACCGCTGGTGACGGACAGCACCCTCACGAACGCCCTTGCCGGCGGCGCGAGTTTGAACGATGTGCTGAACACGCCGTCCGTGCAGGATTTTCTGAAGAATAAAGCCTTGTCGCAAGAGGTGGAAAACTTGCTGGAGACGAATTACAACGACCTGCTGACTTATCTCAACACCGGCAAATCCCCGAAATACGCTGGCGAAAAAATCGTCGGCCGATGGGAATTTAATCCCGCCGTCACCGTTGCGTGGCTTCGTCAGAGCCGGCCGAAAATGCCTGCCAGTGAAATGCGCGCCATCCGCGCTTGGATGACTCAAGCCTATTCCACCACCCGCGTGATTGTGGCCGGCGACAATAAGATTTTCGTGAAAAATCTGCCCAAGCTGAAAAGCGAAGCCGGTCAGGCGCCCACCACGGAGTTGAACAATTGGAACGGCGATTGGACGCGCAATGACGCTGGGTACGATGTGCATGTGGCCTTCAATGGCGAAGATAAATTTCTCACCGCCACCGCCGAAGACGTTCGCCTCTCCGTCAAGGATGGCAAGAACCTGCTGGTGTTCGACCGGGTGGATTGAGCCGACCACTCGCCGGCGGCAAAAATAAAAATCTTCGTTCCGGGCCGCGTTTGTGGTTAGACTTTCCGCCACATGAAGTGGACACAAACTCTCATTCCGACCCTCCGCGAAGCTCCGGCTGACGCGGAAATTGTCTCGCACAAACTGTTGCTCCGCGCCGGGCTGATCCGGAAACTCGCCGGCGGCGTTTACACTTTTTTGCCGCTCGGCTTGCGCGTGTTGCGCAAAGTCGAACAAATCGTCCGTGAAGAAATGGACCGCGCCGGCGCCAATGAAGTCCTCATGCCCGCGCTCCAGCCGCCGGAGATTTGGGAAGCCAGCGGTCGCGCCGAAACCGCCAGCAATGTTTTATTCAAGGTCAAGGACAGCTCCGGACGTCAATGGTTTTTGAGTCCGACCGCCGAGGAAGTCATTACCACGCTCGCCGCGAACGAGATCAATTCCTACCGCCAGTTGCCGAAGAATTTTTATCAAATCAGCCTGAAATTCCGCGACGAAATCCGCCCGCGCTTTGGCCTGATGCGCGCGAAAGAATTCATCATGAAAGACGCGTATTCCTTCGACACCACGGACGAAGGCGCGATGGCAAGCTACCAAAAAATGTATGACGCCTACACGAAGATTTTTGCGCGCTGCGGTTTGCAGGCGTTTCCGGTTGAGGCCGACACCGGCGTCATCGGTGGCAATTACTCGCACGAATTCATGGTGCCCGCCGAGACGGGCGAGAACGACGTGGTATTCTGCGAGGCGTGCGGTTACGCTGCCAACATCGAAAAAGCCACCAGCGGTATTCCCAAAACGGCGGCGCGCGAAGTTGGCGCCTTGCCGGAAAAATTCGCCACGCCCGGCGTCGTGACGATTGAGGCGCTCAGCAAAGAACCTTATAAAGTGCCGGCGAATCGCCAGATCAAGACGTTGGTTTTCATCGCTGACAGCAAGCCCATCATCATTTTGATTCGCGGCGACGACCAGTTGAACGAAACCAAATTGATGGCCAAGACCGGCGCGGTCGCCGTGCGGCCGGCCACGCCCGAAGAAATCCAGCCGCTGCTCGGTGCGAAGCCGGGTTCGCTGGGAGCAGTCGTAAACGTCCCCGCCAATGTGAGTGTGTTGGCCGACGATCGGTTGCGGGGCGCGAACGACATGACCACCGGCGCGAACGAAGACGGTTTCCATTTGAAAAATGTTTCCCTCGAACGCGACATCAAAGTGTCCGCGTGGTTTGATTTGCGTACCGTCACCGCCGGCGAACCTTGCGGCAAATGCGCCAAGCCTTTGAAAATCCGCCGCGCGATTGAAGTCGGCCACGTCTTCAAACTCGGCACCAAATACAGCGAGAAGCTCAACGCCACCTTCCTCGATGTGGACGGCTCGCGCAAGCCGAGCGTGATGGGCTGCTACGGCATCGGCGTCACGCGCACCTTGCAGGCGGTCATCGAACAGGGCAACGACAAGGACGGTATTATTTGGCCGTTGAGCGTTGCGCCGTATCAAGTCTGCATCACGCCGCTGGCGGTCGCGCCGGAAAGCCCGGCGATGCAGCTCGCAGAAAAATTTTATGCCGAACTGACCGCGCGCGGCGTGGATGTGATTCTCGACGACCGCGACGAGCGCCCCGGCGTCAAGTTCAAGGACTCGGAACTCGTGGGTTTCCCTATCCGCATCGGCATTGGCGAAAAATCTTTGGCGAAGGGCGAAGTGGAAATCAAGCCGCGTAGCGGCGCCTTGCAATCCGTGCCAACGGAAGCGGCGATTGAAACCGTGCTGAAATTAATTGCCGCGTCGGCGAAGGCTTAACGCCGCAGCGGGTGAAAAATAAATTCCGCCGGCCGCTGCGCCCTCGGATCCAGCGTCACCATGTAATAGCCGCCGTCATTGAGTAATTCAATGCCGGCGAGCGCCGGGCACAGCCGCACTTTGAATGCTTTCCACCAGCGCGCCTGATGCAAGGCGGCGGTAAATTTGTGGACGGATCGCCCCAGCCATTTCACCGGTGGAATGCCCGCCAGCAGCCGGCTTTTCCACAGCACCAGATTCGTGTGCAGATGGCCGATGATGGTTTGTTCAATTTGCGGTAGTCGCTGGCGAATTATTTCCTCTTCTGCCAAAAACGGCAGCGCGGTCGGGTCGTGACAGAACAGCAGAATTTTCTCGTGCGGTGCCACGGCCGCGAATGCCGCGCGGATTGCGGCCAGATGTTGTTCGCGCAAATGTTGCCATGCCGCCGCTTCTTCCGGGGCCACGTCGGCGCGGTTCGCCGGCAGCGCCAGCAGCGGTGAGGCGACCGCGAGCAGCACGTAATTCCCGACGGTTATCCGCCAAAACGGTTGCAGTCCGAGCCGCTCCGTGGTCGCTTGCCAACTGGCGAGCTTCATTCCGCCGTTGTCACTGAACATCGTTTTTTTGCCGACTTCATGATCGCCGATGGTTAGGTGGAGCCGGTCGTTGCCGAATTTTTTTCGCAGGCCCGCCAGGCATTCTTCCGCGCTGGCGAACGCCGCCGGATCGCTGAGGCCGATGAAGGCGGAATCGCTGGTGTAATCGCCATTCACTACGACCAAGTCCGGCGAGTTGGGCAAAGCCAGAAACCGCTCGAATTGCGGGCTGCGTGCAAACGGATCGCGCATCCAAATAAAATGCCGGTACGCGCGGGCGAACGCGCGGATCATGGGCCGGCGGATGGCGCGCAGTTCGTAATCGCTGCCGCGGGCGCGTTCGGCGGGGCCGGCGAAATGGATGTCGCTGACGATGAGCAGCGTGACCGTGGCTGGCGGCGGCGGGTTCATATGTTGAGTCCCAACGCCGGGGCGCGGCCACGCGGCAACCGGCCAAGATGCGTTTGCACGAAGTGGCCAAGAAACTGTCCCAGCTCGCTGGTTTGTGCGGCGGATAATTTCAGGCGCGCGCCCTCCGGCCAATCCGCCATCAACAGTGTCTGCAAAATCTTTTTTCCACCGGGCGAAAGCCGCGCCGCTGCGCCATCCGGTTCCAATCCCAGTTCGCGCAAGAATTTCAGTTCAAAGGCGAAAACCGTTTGCGGCTGGGAAACCGTCTGCGCGCAGAGATGCTGTAGATAGCCGCGCAGCAGCGCGTACAGCTCCGGCAGGGGCGTTTCCGTTTCCGTGGCGAGTTCGAGACATGCGGCAGCGTAGGCGGCTTGCTGGAGTTTCGTGAGGTCCGCGCGGATGGCTTCGTGGGTGTGGTGCAGCTGGACCTCGCGCAGCGGATGCAGATCGGAGCGGCGGCTGCGGGAGATGGAAAAATCCGCGACGTAAAAAAGATCCAGCTTGCCGGCGAAGGGCGAATTCCCCCGGCGCGCGCCTTTGGCCACGGTGGCGATTCGCCCCCATTCCGGCGTGAGCCAATGCACGATGAGGCTGGTCTCGGTGAGCAGCCGCGTGCGCAGAATCAGGCCGGTGCCGGATTCAATCATGTTCCCATCCTTCTCATGCTCGTTCGCATCCTCATCCTTGCGGTTGCTTCATGCCCTGGACGACGATGACGATGATTTCACCGGCAGCGGTTCCGGGGAAATGGACCCGAGGCTCACGATGTATTTGATGCCGTCCGCCACGCTCATTTCGAGCCGGGTGACTTTGGTTTCCGGTACGAGCACGAGAAAGCCGGACGTGGGATTAGGCGTGGTGGGGATGAAGACGCCCACGACCGGCTGGCCGGTTTTCTGGCGCACTTCGTCGTGTTGTTCGCTGGTGAGGAAGCCGACCGAGTACATCCCTTCGCGCGGAAATTCCACCAGCACCACGGTTTTGAACGAACTTTTATTGCCCGAGAATGCGTCATTGACCTGCTTGATGGTGCCGTAAAATTTATTCAGCAGCGGCACATTCATCATGCCCGTGTCCAGCCACTTGATTAATCGCCGGCCGATGTAGTTGCGCGTCAGCAGCCCGACAATCGAGATCAGCCCCCCGGCCAGCGTCAGTGCCAGCAGGCTCCAGAACCACAACATGGCCCCTGACTTGCCGTTCTCGTAAATGTATTGGGGGTCCAGCGGACAATACTTCAGGAAAAACAGCAGCGTATCCGTGAAACTCGAAATGGTGCCGAAGAGCCATTTCACTGCCGCCAGCGAGAGCAACGCCGGCAGCGTGACGGCCAGCCCGGTGAAGAAGCTTCCCCGCCAGCGCGCAAAAAAAGTTTTTTTCACGCGCGCAGTTTAACCGCGTCCCACACGCTGCGCGAATGAAAAAGGCCGGTTCCGCAGTGTGAACCGGCCCAGCTATTTTTCGGGTATTATCTTTACGGTTTAACTGTGCGATAATAGCGACTCGGCAAATTTGTAGCTTTTGAATCGTTGTAATGCAAAACCCCACCATTCGCGTTGGTGTAGAGATCAACCCAAGTTGTAAGGTTTGTTGAGCCTTGGAGTCGGAATTTATTGGTGGCGTCAAAAATGGAATCCAACGAATACCCAACTCCTTTGGCGAAAGCGTTATTTATAATTAACGGAGTCATGGCTACCGTTTGCACGGCTCCGATGTCAATGGCTCCGTTTTGCGGACGCGGTACGCCGCGCTGATCAGTTTTCGGCGCTCCAATGCTGGTGCCGTAGCCAATTGCATAACTGCCGGCAAGAGGTAAGCAGGTCCAAGTTCCGCCGCCATTGTCCTGAAGTGGCCCTAGATTTGCAGACACATTTTGGAAATCAAAAATACTTAAATTAGTAGCACCTTCATTACTTCCAATCAAATTGTAGCCATCGCTAATAAAGTTCCCCCACATATCAGGACACTTATTTGTAGTTTTATTATCGGCAATAATGGTGTTTACCAATTTTACCGCGCCACCATAGTTAACAACACCACCGCCTACTCCTTGCCCTCCAACAACCCCACTATATGTGATGCTAGATCCGCCGAAAGAGGTGTTATTAATTACAGTACAATTCACCAAGTAACAACTACTGGAATGAATGAAAATAGCTCCGCCTAAACCAGCACCAGCGCCTCCTAATACTGCGCCAGAGCCGCCTCCAAAGACGGAAGTAGCCCCATAAAAGCCAGAGCCGCCTCCACCACCAAAACCTCCATTCCCACCATGACCAGAATTTCCACCTGCCCCACCACCACTACCAAATCCGCCGTCAGATCCATTTATATTTGCTAGACTGTTCGTGCTTATACCACCCGCTGGACCACCACCTTTTCCATAATATGCGGATGCTCCTAAAATAGCACCAGATAGAACACTTCCTCCGACGGATATATTTCCAACAAATGTTGAATTTGTAATGCCGACTAAAGTTGATGAACAATATACTGCACCGCCAAAGCCACCACCACCTCCACCACTTCCGGCTCCTCCTCCATAACCGCATTCACCAGTTGCAGAATTTGTAAAAAAACTGGAAGTTCGAATAGACAATAACCCAGTAGAGAATATACCTCCGCCAAAGCCGGCGAGTGCTGAATTATTGGAAAACATAATGGTGTCAATCTGTAAACTACCTCCATTAAAAATAGCCCCGCCATTCCCTGATTTATTATTGAATAGTTGACTTTTATTTAGTGACATTGTGCCATTATTAAAAATCGCACCACCATATCCGAAATTAAGATAAGAATTTGCGTAACCTGAAGAATTCCCTAATATTGCACAATTATTAATTGTCATGCTTCCGCTATTGAAAATCGCCCCACCAAAATATGGGTTCATCATCTGGTCACTATTTTGCCAAACCGCTTGATTGTTTGTTACTACGCAATTACTCAAATACAAATTACCATAGTTACAAATCGCGGCTCCATTCCCTGAACTATAACCATTTGCCATCACAAGATTCGAAATACTATTAGTCGTCCCCGCCGCAAAACTAAATATCGGCAGTGTGCCGCCACCGCTGATAACTGTAGGTAATCCGGCAACTCCCGCAATAGCCACATTGTTTGTTACCACAGGTATGGCCAATCCCAAGGTGATTGGCCCGCTGACCGAAATATTGATCTGATTGTCGCCCGGCGTAGCGTTTGCTTGCGCAATAGCAACAGGTAAAGAACCAGGGCCGGAAATGTTTGCTGTGGTAACATTAAAAGTGGCGGCTTGAAGACTACTTGCAATGAAAAATATCAATATTCCGCCTTTTGACACCTTATTTTTCAAAATGGTTTTTATCATATTTCGTTTTTTATTTTAACCTTATGGAATGCTCTGGCGGGATTATTTGCAATACCAATAATTTCCAATCAGCATGCCATCGCATAGCATGGCCTCACCTTCAAATGCAGACTTTCCTCGAATGCACCATTGCAGTGAGAGTATTAACCGATTCTCGTTTTTGGCGGAAATATGCAATTCAGCTATAAAAGGAATTCCACCTTCTTGCCAAGTCGTATGGTAAACCCCGATAAAACCGTCTTGTTGTGATTCCACCAGCAAATCTGCGCTTTCTGTGGACGGCCTAAGGTTATGATGATTGTTTGAAAATTCACCTATCAAGTTGCCACTATCTGTTTTCTTAAAATAAAAACGTCCAATGACTTTATGGTCCGACATAATGTGTTTATCTTTCCTATTACGACACCGGCGTTTTTGGCACCGGTGGCGCAATAAAAAGTTCATTTCACGCTCCCACCGTCACGCTCACGGGCTGGCTCCATTGACCGGTCTGGTTATCGCCGGTGCGGTAGATGGCTTTGTAACTCCAGATGGTTTTTGCCGCCGGAAACGGCTGCGGATCGGTGTAGTTCGGCGAGGTCGCCGTCACCAGCGGCACATAACCTTTGCCATCATTCCGGTCCACCAAAATTTCGCACGCGTCCAGCCACGCCCCGTTGCCTTGCCAGCCAAAATGCACCTCTACTTTGCCGCCGGACACGACGAGGTCGAGGACGGGCTGTACGGTGGTCAAATCCGGTCCGGTATCGGCGGTGCCCACGATGCGGAGGTCTTGGGCAATGTCATCCGTCAACTTGTGGCCGTTCTTAATATCCTGCACGACCGCGAGAATGCGGTTGAGCGAGCCGGGCAATTGCGCGGCCACCGTTCCCGGCAAAGCCGGCGCGGTGAAGGTATCCAGCGCCACGATGTTGGTGCCGGCACCGGTTTGCGCGTAATTGGCCGTCTGGGTGCAGGCCAGCGAAAAGCTGCGCACGGCGTTAAGCCAGTTTTGCAGCACATAGACCAACCACAGGCTGTCCGCCTCGAGGGCGGTGACTTGGGTCGGGGTGAGGCCGAGCACCGTGGCGTGACCCGGCAGTTTGTTTGCAAAGTTGACGAGCCAGACAATCTGGTCGGCAACGCGGGTGGGGTAGTAGCGATTATGTTTCATTTTTTTGGCTTTCTTTTTGGTTTTAGTTGCGGAATGGGCCGGCGGCACATAGCCGGGATCGCCCGGTTCGAGCAGGTAGGCGGGGCTGCCCCAACGGAGATTGGGATTGTCGAAATACATTTCCGGGTCGGTGGTATCCCAATAGGCGGTTCTCATGGGGCAAGGGTGGGGGAACGGGAGGTTTTGGCGAAAAACAAGGGGTTTGGGCGCAAAAGGCCGCGCCTCTTTTCCTTTTTACACGCGCAAAAAGGAAATTCGCAGAGGCAAAAACCATTTTCGCAGAGGGGAAAATGAAATTTGCGCGTGTAAAAATGATTTTCGCACGTGCGAAAATGAAATTTGCAGACGTAAAAACCATTTTCGCAGATGCAAAAACGAAATTCGCACGTGCGAAAATGAAATTCGCAGAGGGGAAAATGATTTTTGCACGTGCGAAAATGAAAAAAGCAGACGCTTTTCCCCCGGAGCACGTAGCGGAAAGCCGGAAAACGGAGGCTGGGGGAGCGAAAGCAGCGGCGGGGGCCGGAAGTTGGCGGGCGATTGGGGGAAAGGCAGTCCGTCCTACTTCCCGCTGACGCGGTTGCGGAATTTCACTATGGTTGGCAAGTGAAACTGCCATAAGATTCTGCATTTCAGCATAGGTAAAAGCCAAATCTTGTCAAGCAGAAAGTATTGGCTGACGAGAGTTAATACAACTTAACCGTTAGAAGTCGTCAGGTAGCGCTGGTCTTTTGGTTTGGTATTATCTAGCGCAGGCAAACTCACCGACACATTTGCCCGGCTGGCTGGAGAAGTGTTCAATGTTTGTCTATAAAAATGCGGGTGCCTTGTTCGTCGGCGTGGATGCGGCAATGCCCGCCGTTGGGCAAGGTGGCGATGGGGGTGGTATGCCCAAAATCAACATTCGCGAGGATGGGCAATCCGCGCAGGGCAGGGATCTCCCGGACCAGTCGGGTAAGGTTTTCACGCGTCACGCCACCGTTGTTTGCATAGCGGCCCAGCACGATGCCCCGTACGCCGGCAAACGCCGGTTGAAACGCCAGTGCGCGCAAGCAGGAGTCCAGCATGATCAAGGTCGGCTTGCCTTCGGCGGGTTGTTCAAAAAAGAGAATGCTCTCGTGCAGCGAGGGAAAGAATTTGGAACCTTGCAGGAGATTCAGCGTCCAGTAAGGCCCTGCGATCATTTTGCCGGATGCCGTGCCGGGTTGGATGCACCACGGACCTTCGTTGCCGTGGAAAATCCGGTGGACCTGATCTTTGAACCACGCGTCTTCGCTCCAATGCGTTGCCGGCAGCAACTCGTAAGGCGCATCGGCGAAGAGACATTGCCGGAAACTGGCCAGCATATAGTCCGCACCTTGCTGCATCATGAAACTGGTAAAATGCGCGCCGTAATACGTCGTCATGCCCGTGCGCGCGTGGATGGCGTACCCCGGATAGCTGACATCAGAATAGCCGCAGATGATTTTCGGATGCGCGGCGATGAGGTCGTAGTCCAGGCCATCCAAGATTTGAATGGCGCTGACCCCGCCGGACACCGCGAGAATCGCCTTCACGGAAGGGTCAGCCACGGCCGCGTGAAAATCTTCGAGGCGATGTTCCGGCGTCGCGGTGAGATGCTCATTACATTCGCGAACGTATTTTCCAAAACTGACCAATAATCCCATCGCTTCCAATCGCGCGGTGGCGAAAGCGATGTCTTGCTCCGTGATGCCGTTGTATTGCATCACGCCCCCGAGTGAGCGTGAAAGCGCTACCACACGGATTTCATCGCCGGGTTTGAGTTTGGCTGGCATGGCTGAGTAAAACTAAATGAAAATCTTCCTGGGAAAAATCGGGGATGGATAAATTTTGTCGCTTGCGATGTGCGATATATCGTCGCAGGTGCTGATGAACGCGCCGAGGAAACGGTCGGTAAGCGACGTAAACCGCCCAGCGTGCCTGAGGATCAAACCACATATCCCACAGTCGGAATAAATCTGACCAAATGATCGGCGCGTCTGGAACCAGCTCAAAAATGGCTATGCGCATATCAACCTGACGCTCTAGGTCGGCCGCCTGAGCCATCTCCTGCAACCAATCCCATACTTCTGAATTACAGACTCGCGCGGCTAACAAATGGGAAATCTGGAAGAAAACATTAAACCTCGTTTGGTGGTCAGAAGACTGCAACGCAGTCTCACAACAATCTAAAAAACCCGCGATACGACGAAGCCGCTCCCTTGTCGTTGTGGCTCTGGCAATCTCTGGCCAAAGCTCGGAAATTTGAGATCCAATTGGTGTGGTAGTCTCCATGTGCGTCATGCGACCTAACAGTTTATAAAGGTCGGCCTGATGGCCAATCCCTTTTCATAAAACGACCCTAGGCACGGTGTAAACCCAAGTCCAGCCTAAATTGAATTCGTTACTGAACTGGTCCTTGCCGTTGGCCAACCCGCCCCGTACGGCATTGGCCACCCAACGATGAACCTCCCGCCGTTCTGCCCGTGCTCCGCCCGCCTGCCGACCTGCCGGCAAGCGATGGGAGCCTTGTCCATGCCTCCATCCCGCCTTGCCGGCGCTAAACGGATGTTTTCTATCCAAAAGCAGGTAAAAGCTAGGGTGCACCCCCTTCGATGCAAGGATGCATCGAGGTCCCTGCAAGGATGCTGGTCAAGGCCTGTGAGGTCGCAGATCAAGGCATGTGAGGTCGCAGAACAAGGTATGTGAGGTCACAGAACAAGGCATGTGAGGTCGCAGAACGGGCCTTTTGGGGTCAAAACGACCCTTTTTCGCCCCAAACCGGCCCAATCAGCCCCGGCGGAGGCGTTTTCCGGTGTTTCGTCCTTGCCTGCCATGGTGGGGCGAGCGTCCTCGCGAGCCGGGCCGGAAAAGGTGGCCGTCCGCAAGGACCGGCTCGCGGGGGCACTCGTCCCACCGGGCTGGTCCAAGAGTTCGGGCGGGCGTTTCAAGGGAAATTATCCACCGATAATAGCCCAGCCTTTCAAGGCTGGGAACCATGCAAACCAAAGGTCCCAGTCCCGGCAGGGACGGCAGAAGAATGGTGGCCGTGCGCCAGCACCTTTCGTCTCTGACGGGACTGGGAACATTCCCGAACCACGTACCCAACCATAAATGGCCGGGCTATTTTCAAAGACGGGACCAATCGCGGACGACGAAGCCGCGTTCGGCGCACCAGCGCGGCTCGCTTTACCGGTTCATCGCGTTGGCCAAACGTTTTGCCGGCGCCGGTTGCAGCCGGAAAAGCCAAACCCCGCGCCGGTGGCCCGGGGCGGGGTTGGGAAAGAGGGTTGGTGGTTTTCGCCGTGGCCGGTTTAAGCGGTTTTGGCGGTGGGCGCCGTGGCGTTCGGCGGGGGCGTGGCGATGACGGGCAGGGGATAGCGCAGCTTCATGACATCATCCACGAGCACTTCGATGTAATAGGTGCCGGCGGTTTCAAACTTGACGTTGCCGAAGAACATGACGTTCGTCGCGCAAAGCGCCGGGTCGCGCAGCTCGAATTTGCTTTCGCCTTTGCTGATGACGGTGGTCTGGTCGGGGGCAATGAGGCGCACGCTTTCGGTGAACTGGCCGATGCCGGCCGCCCAGCGATTGAAGATGCAGATGCGGCCCGCCACGATGGGCAATTGGGGCACGCGAATGAGGCCGAGCACGCCGATGAGAAAGAGGTTGCCATTGGCTTCCTGGCGAACTTCTTCGCAGACGAGTGAGCTTTGGAGATCAGGGAGGATACGGGTGGCTTGCATAATAATAATTGTTGGGGGTTAAAGAGTGGTTTGCGCGGCACGCACGGTGTTGTGCAGGAGCATGGCAATGGTCATGGGGCCGACGCCGCCGGGATTGGGGGTGATGCGGCTGGCGAGCGGCTGGAGGTTCGCAAAATCCACATCGCCCACGAGCTTGGTGCCGGTCTTGCTGGTGGCGTCGGGTACGCGGTTCACGCCCACGTCCATCACCACCACGCCGGGCTTGACCATGTCGGCTTTCAAAAATTCCGGCACGCCCATCGCCGCGATGATGATGTCGGCCCGGCGACAATGTTCCCGGATATCGCGGGTGGCGGAGTGGCAGAGAGTGACGGTGGAGTTGGCACGTCCGCCTTTTTGACACAGCATGGCGGCCATGGGTTTACCCACAATATTGCCGCGCCCGAGAATGACCACTTCCGCCCCAGCGGTTTTGACGCCGCTGCGCACGAGGAGTTCCACCACTCCGGCGGGGGTGCAGGGTTTGAACCCGGTTTCATCGCCGAGCATGAGCTTGCCGACATTGACCGGATGAAAACCATCCACGTCTTTTCCGGGCAACACGCTGGCGTAAATAACCGATTCGCGGATTTGTTTGGGCAACGGAGCTTGCACGAGAATGCCGTGCAGATGCGCGGCGGCATTCAGGCGGGCGAGTAACGCCAGCAGTTCCGCTTCCGAAGTATTTTCCGGCAGGACATGGGTTTCGGAAACGATGCCTAATTCAGCACAGGCTTTTTCTTTGCGGCCCACATAAACGCGGGAAGCGGCATCTTCGCCGACGCGCACGAAAGCCAGCCCGGGAACCACGCCGCGCGATTTGAGCGCCGCCACGGTGCTGGCGAGTTCGCTCTGAATCTGCGCGGCGATGGCGCGGCCATCAATGAGATTGGCCGGAGCGCTCAATGCTTTTTCGGTCCGAGCGGTTTGTCTTCCGAGGCGGGAGCGGGCGCTGCCGTGGGTGCATTGGTGGAAGTCACGTAGATCTTCTGAATGGTCAGCACCGGCGTGTCCTTCCAACGCGCTTCCAAGCCTTCTTCGCCGGTGACGACAATCTGATAGCCGTTGTAGCGGCCAACATTCAGGTTGGTGGTCGGGGAGAAAAGATAGTTGATGGCATTGCCCGTGGTGACGTCGTACAGCTCGTAATACGTCGGCGCCACGATGCTCACGGAGGGACGCACATAACCTTCATGCGTCACGATACGCGGCGGGGGCGGATTCGTATCCACCACTTCGGCGGCCGGCGCGGGATTGGTCACCACCGGGATTGCGGGCGTGGTTGGCGGGGGAGTGGTCGCAGTTGGAGCCGGTGGCTCCGTCACGGTCGGTGCGGGCGAGGGCACAATGGCCGGCGGTTCCGTCACGGTGTTCGTCGTCTCGGGCGCGTGCAGCGGTTCGGGCGCGGTGATCACCTTGGCCGGTTCCGTTGGTTTCAACGGTTCGGTCGGCGCACCTTCTTGCTTCAAAAAGTTGGCGGCTACGAAAGCGAAGGCATTGGCGGGCGTTTCGATCTGGGTCCAATCGCCTTTGCTGGTGACGGGGGTGAAGGCAGCGCCTTTTTCCAAATTGCCGAGTACGCTGAAGTTTTCACCGGGGCCGCCGCGCAAATTTAATTTCTTGGCGGTGACAACTTTGTTCGTGGCATCCACGAACTTGGAATTGATCCAGACTTTGGTGCCGGTGGGCAACGCGATCTTGGCCCACTGCGCGGGTTCGTCCGCCGCGTGTTTGTCGAGATTGATTTCGGCGATGACGGTGACGGTGTCGCCTTTTTTGGCATGGCCAACGACTTCGCCTTTCAAGCCGGCTTGACCGCGCAGGTTGACTTTTTCCGAGGTGACGGTGGCCGTGCCGGGCACCAAAGTAACGGGCGCGGTCGGCGCGGTGGAAGCTTTCGCTTTCTTGGCGACAGGCTTCGCAGCGGTGCTGGGAGCAGCGGGCTTGGCAGTTTTCTTGACGATTGCTTTTTTCTTGGCCTTGATCACGGGCTTCTTCGCCGGCGCGTTCGTCTTGGTTTCCACCGGCGCCACGATGGTGGCGGGTGCTGCCGGCGTGGTGAGCGCAGGCGGGGGAATGGCCGGCAGCGTGCTCGGGGCGGGCGTTTTCACTTGCGCCACGGCGCTCGTGGCAATCATCGTTCCTAACAGCAACCAACAGTTCGTTTTCATAAATCAGAAATCAAAGTTTTTATTTCCACTGCGTTCAGCGTCCGCCATTTGCCCGGCTTCAATTCGCCGAGCTTGATTTTGCCGATCTGCGTCCGCTGCAATTTCTTGACCGTGACCGCCTGCGACTCAAAGAGCCGCCGCACTTCGCGGTTTTTGCCTTCGCCAAGTTCCAACTCCACCACGCTCTTGGCGCGGGTGCCGGAGATGATCTTGGCGGATAATGCCTTGAGCCGTTCGCCCTCGTGAAAAATTCCCTGCTTGAACAGCTGCATCATCGCTGGCGTCACTGCGCCTTCCACGGTCGCCAGATATTTCTTGCGAATGCCGTAGCGCGGGTGCGTCAGCCGCAAGGCGAATTGTCCATCATTCGTCAAAAAAATCAATCCTTCGCTGTTGTAGTCCAACCGCCCGACGGACTGGACGGTTTCCCACTCGCACGGCAGCAATTCGTAAATCGTCGGCCGGCCCAGCTCGTCTTTGCGCGAACAGACGCAGCCCACGGGCTTGTTGAGTGCGACATAGACCAGATTTTTCGGGCGGACCACTTTGCCATCCACGGCCACCTGATCGCGGTCCGGGTCCACCTTCGAGCCGAGGAGGCTGACCACTTGACCGTTGACCTTGACGCGCCCTTCTAAAATGAATTGCTCGCCGGTCCGGCGGGAAGCCACACCGGCATCGGCGAGAAATTTTTGGAGGCGAACCACGATAAGTGCGAGGAGCGAAGGTCAAATGACGAATTGGGTGTCATTCGCAACTCGCACTTCGCCCGACGGCATTCGGCTTACGCTTCCGGCTTGGTTTTGCGGAGGCCGGTGATCTTGTCGCCGGTCTTGCGTTGGCCGCGCTTTTCGAGGAGCGCGGTGCGTTCAAAACGCTTGAGTACGTTGCGCTTGCCGCCCAAAGTGGAGGCCGCGCGGAGGCTGCGATGCTGTGACATAAATTATTTCTTCAGTTAAGTTTTCGGTAAAAACGAGCGCTTAAAATAGCAGAACCCTGCCGGCCCGCAATGCCGAAATTGTTTACCACACCAATTCCTGCAACCGGCGCGCGACTTCCTCGGCGTTGGCCCGGCTGTTGAAGGCGCTGATACGGAAGTAGCCTTCGCCCTTCGCACCAAAGCCGGAGCCGGGCGTGATGACCACATTGGCGTCCGCAAGAATCTTATCAAACGCCTGCCAGCTCGTGACGCCTTGCGGCGTGCGCACCCAGATGTACGGCGCATTCACCCCGCCGAACACTTTCAACCCGGCCTGCTTCGCGCCCTTGCGCAAAACTTCCGCGTTGCCGAGGTAATGTTTGATGAGTTCTGCCACCTGCGCCTTGCCTTCCGCCGAATACAACGCTTCCGCCGCGCGCTGCACGATGTAACTCACCCCATTGAATTTGGTGGTGGAGCGCCGGTTCCAGAGCGGATGCAGCGGCTGCGCTTCCCCGGTCGCGGTGTAGGCCAGCAGCGACTTGGGGACCACGGTGAACGCGCAGCGCACGCCGGTGAACCCGCCGTTCTTCGAGCAACTCCGGAACTCAATCGCACATTCCCGTGCGCCGGGAATTTCATAAATGGAATGCGGCACGCCCGGCTCCGTGATGTATGCTTCGTACGCGGCATCGAACAAAATAATCGCCTTGTGCGCCATGGCGTAATTCACCCACGCCACCAACTGCTCGCGCGTGGCGGCGGCGCCGGTGGGATTATTCGGGGAGCACAGGTAAATCACATCCACGTGCTTCTGCGGCGGTTCGGGGATAAAGCCGTTGCTCGGCTTGCACGGCAGATAAACCAGCTTTGCATACGCGCCGGCGGCGTTCGCCTCGCCGGTGTGGCCGGCCATCACGTTCGTATCCACATACACGGGATAGACGGGATCGCTGATGGCGATTTTATTTTTGCGGCCGAGAATATCGAGGATGTTTCCGCAGTCGCACTTCGAACCGTCGCTGATAAAAATCTCGTCATCCGCCACGTCGAGGCCGTGGTCGCGAAAATCATTCTGCGCAATCGCGCGGCGCAACCAGTCATAACCCTGCTCCGGGCCGTAACCTTTGAAGGTGGCGCGCGCCGCCATTTCATCCACCGCCCGGTGCAAGGCAGCGATGACGGCGGCGGGCAGGGGTTCCGTGACATCGCCGATGCCGCAGCGGATGAGGCGCTGGGCGGCAGCGGGATTGGCGTCGCAAAAAGCTTTCACGCGCCGGCCGATTTCGGGAAAGAGATAACCGGCTTTGAGTTTCAAATAATTGTCGTTGAGTAGTGCCATAAAAAAATTGAAGGGGCAGACGCTAGCCGAAGCCGCTGCGTCTGGCAAGCCAGAGACGATTGGTTTTGCTGGGTGGCCTAATGATGCAGTCTCAGAACGATTGCAAGGCGAACAGAATCAACGCTGCGAAAAGCCCACCCCGTCGCCGCCACGCTTTTGAATTATTGAGGGTCATGGGTTCACATATCGTCAACGGCTGGTGCCGCAGGGAAAATCTGCGGTGAGCGAAACGGTCGCGCTTGTTTGATTGCTAGGGAAGTGGAACGGGACAGCAGGTAATTCTTATAGACTCAGGATAACTTCCACCGTGCGTGGGCCGATATACTATTTATAGTATAAGTATAAATACCCATATTGCTTTATGAATTAATCATTGGAGTTTAAGCCACCTTAGTTGATTCTTTTCCGTGTTAAAAGTTATTGGCTTAAAAAGCAGACGTGATTTGTTTTTGTCGTAGTTACAGAAATTGTTATGAGGAAAAGTGGCTAGGCTATGGAATTAAACTCTCGCGATTGGTCTAAATTAAATGAATGCATTCTCCGCTTGCATCGGGAGTTGGATACACAAGCGCACACGCAAGCCATGCTGGAGATAGTGCGGGAATTGGTACCTGTGGACAGCGTTTTTTTGAGTCGTATAAGCGTTGTGACTTTTGCGTTTGAGGTGCTGGCCACGCATCCGGAAAATGTTGCGCCAGCGGCCGAATTGCGAGGCATGGCCACGCTGATTCATCAATTGCCCTTTCCCGCATATTTTACGAACACGTTTGATAATCGCTGGAAGCAAATCACGGATTTCATGCCCACGGAGGATTTTCACGCCACCGAATTGTACCGGCGATACTTGAACCGGCTGGGTATCAATCATATTTTTTGCAGCATCCTGGCCGTGTTGGACAACGTCGCTTACCCGCTCACCATCCATCGTACCCATCCGCCATTCACCGAATACGAACGGGAATTACTGAATACGCTGCAACCGCACTTGACCAGCAGCTTTATCAAAGCTCAACTGAGAAGCGAATCCCCCAGCGGAACTCCGCCGAAGCAGGTAATCGCGATGATGGAGACACCGCCGGGAGCGCATGGATATTTCGATGCGGCTGGCAAGGTGGCGTGGGTACAACCGCAGGCGCAGGCTTGGTTGCGGGATTTTTTCCCCAACGAACCGGTACGGGAAGGGAACGTTCCGGAAATTGTCTGGCGAATGGTCCAGGAATCTGCCGGGCAAGAGCGGACGCCCAAGCAGATGGAATGCAGGATGGGTCACGAATGTCTGCGTATTTATGTGGGGGCCTCGCCGCTGGGCGGTTGGTTGTTATGGCTGGATCGCAGGTCTCTGCATGTGGCCCCCCATTTTACCCGGTTGCCGGATTTTAGCCCGCGCAAAAATGATATTCTGAAATGGATGGTGGAAGGCAAAACCAACGCGGAAATTGCCGCGATCGTCAAAATCAGCCGACGGACGGTGGAACAACATGTGGCTGAAATTCTCCAACAGTTGGGAGTGGAAAACCGAGCCACGGCCATTATCCGCACCATGGAGCTATGCGCGGCGGCAAACAACGCTCCGGCGAGTTAAACCTTGGAACCGTCGTCAAAAGATTTCTGAATAGCCCTTGGCGGCGCAACAGTTTTCAAGGTTGCGGACGTTGAAGTTCAGGTTTAGGAAGCCAACCACCGACGGGAGATCATCGGACAGAATGAACTGCTAGGTGAACCAACCGTTGCATAAAGCATCCTTCCGCTTTGGCTTTATCTCAAACAATTACGAGGTCGGCAATGGTTTGTCTGCCCTGCACATCTTCGCCTCGCTGGCCGATGGCGAAAAAGCAGAAGTCTCCTCAATGCCCGTTCCGCCAAAATTGCCTGATGTTTGGCAAATTCCGTCCAGCGCGCAGGTGTAGTTTTTGTTATTCATTGTCCCACTCAATTAAGCAAATGACAACATCCAAATCTTCCTCTGTTCCCCGCACCGGCCGTGCCTGGCCCACCACCGGCATGGATTGGCTGCATAATCCCATCTTCAACAAAGGCACTGCTTTTAGCGAGGCGGAGCGCGACGCGCTTGGTTTGCGCGGGTTGCTACCGCCGCATGTCCAGACCATGGATGAGCAGGTGCACCGCGTGCTCGCGAACTTTCGCAGCAAGTCCAGCGATCTGGAGCGCTACATTCAGCTCGTAGGTTTGCAGGACCGCAACGAGACGTTGTTTTATCGGGTGGTGATGGATCATTTGGAAGAGATGATGCCAATCATTTACACGCCGACCGTGGGCAAGGCGTGTCAGGAGTACGGCCACATTTTCCGGCGTTCGCGCGGCATGTATGTTTCGGTCCATGACCGGGGCAACATCGAGCACGTCTTGGCGCACTGGCCCACGCGCGATGTGAAAGTGATCGTCGTCACGGATGGCGAGCGCATTCTGGGGCTGGGCGATTTGGGCGCGTCTGGCATGGGCATTCCGGTGGGCAAACTTTCCCTCTACACCGCCTGCGCGGGTATTCATCCCAACCAATGTCTGCCCATCACGATTGATGTGGGGACGAACAACGAAACCTTTTTGCAGGATCCGCTCTACATCGGCCTGCATCAAAAACGGTTGCGCGGCGAAGAGTACGACACGCTCATCGAGGAATTCATCGTCGCCGTGCAAAAAGTTTTTCCCGGCGTCCTCGTTCAGTTTGAGGATTTTGGAAACAGCAATGCGTTTCGCTTGCTCGAAAAATATCGCGACCGGGCGTGTACATTTAACGACGATATCCAAGGCACCGGCTCGGTGGCCTTGGCGGGTATTTTGTCCGCGCTGCGGATTTCCGGCCAAAAAATGGCGGATCAGCGGGTGCTGTTCCTCGGCGCCGGTGAAGCGGGCATCGGCATCGCAGAAAATATCGTGGCCTGTTTGGTGGAGGAGGGGATGCCGGTCGCCGAGGCGCGCAAGCGTTGCTGGTTTGTGGATTCCAAGGGACTCATCGTCAAGGGCCGCGAGGCGCTGACGCCACACAAATTGCATTTCGCCCACGCCCACGCGCCGTGCGCCGATCTAACCACGGCGGTCAAAGCCTTGAAACCCACGATGTTGATTGGGGTTTCCGGCCAGCCGAAAACGTTCACGCCGGAAATCATTACCGCCATGGGCGAAACCAACCAGCATCCCGTGATTTTTGCGCTGTCTAATCCGACTTCCAAAGCCGAATGCACTGCCGAGGAAGCCTACACGCTGACGGGCGGACGAGCCATTTTCGCCAGCGGCAGTCCGTTTCCGACCATGGTTCTCAACGGCAAGACACTGGTGCCGGGACAGGGAAACAACGCTTACATTTTTCCCGGCGTGGGGCTGGGCGTCGTCAGCACTGGCGCGCGCCGCGTGACGGATTCCATGTTTATCAAAGCCGCGCGGACACTGGCCTCGTTGATCCGCGAAAACGAACTGGCCGAAGGGCGGGTTTATCCGGCGCTCAACCGCATTCATGAAGTGTCCCACGCCATCGCGGTGGCGGTGGCGGAAGAAGTCTATGCCAAAAACTTGACGGATCAGCCTCGGCCGGCGGATTTGCCGGCGTTTATTCAATCGCAGATGTTCCAGCCGGTGTATCCGAATTACGCGCCGGCGTGACGGGCGGCCAGATGGTTTCGCTGTGGACGGCAATTTTCCGGATTGCCGTCCGCATGTTTTTGTCATTTAATTTTGCGCGTTCAATCCCAATCCGCCAATTCAATCAAATTATTATTATGGCCGACACCACCATCATCAAGGACACCACTGCCAATCCCGCGCCGCTCGGACTCCTCGCGTTTGGCATGACCACCGTGCTGCTCAATCTCCACAACGCCGGATTTTACGAGCTCAACAGCATGATTCTGGGGATGGGATTGTTTTACGGCGGGACGGCGCAGGTCATTGCCGGCATCATGGAATGGAAGAAGAACAACACCTTTGGCACCACCGCTTTTATTTCTTACGGCTTTTTCTGGCTTTCGTTTGTGGGCATGTTGGTGCTGCCCAAATTGGGCTGCGCCGTGGCGAGCGACGCCATTTCCCGCGCGGCTTATCTGGCGGTTTGGGGCGGATTTACCGCCGTCATGTTTCTAGGCACCTTGCGCTTGAACCGCGCCTTGCAGGTGATTTTCGCCGCACTCACCGTGCTCTTTTTTCTGCTCGCCATCGGCATCGCCAAAGAAAACACCGGGCTGCTACACTTTGCGGGCTATGAAGGTATTTTCTGCGGCCTTTCCGCCATCTATGCCGGCCTCGCGCAAGTGCTCAATGAAATTTATGGCAAAACCGTTTTGCCGCTGGGCACGCTGGCCAAATAATCGCGTGCGCCGGAAATTTCCCCGGTTGACCCTATGAACCCGCTGGCCGCGGTGCTGCCGGTCTTTGGCCTGATGATCGTGGGCTTCGGCCTCCGGCGCATTCACTGGCTAACCGCCGGCGCGGACGAAAGTCTGCTGCGCGTCTGCGTCAATCTGCTTCTGCCCGCCCTGATTTTCGAAAACGTTCTTGGCAACGCCGCCCTCGACCGACCGGAAAATTTACTGGTGCCGCCGCTCGTCGGCGTGGGGATGGTCTTGATTGGCATCGGCGTGGCGTGGCTGGCGACCTCTATCGCCGGTTTGCGCGAATCCGCCGCACGCCGGACTTTTGCCGTGACCACCGGGCTGCAAAATTATTCCTACATTCCGCTGCCGCTGTGCCTTTTGCTCTACGATCCGGGCACGGTCGGCGTTTTGCTGGTGCACAATGTCGGCGTCGAACTGACGATGTGGACGGTGGGCGTTTCGGTTCTCGCCGGGAATGGCTTGCGAGGCGGCTGGCGGCAATTATTGCGGCCGCCGCTAGTGGCGCTGTTACTGGCGTTGGCGGGAAATGGCGCGGCGCACTTTTTTACGGCGCCGGCAGCGCTGGTCGCGGTGGGAAAAGCAGGCTTCACGGCCGTGCATTGGTTGGGCCAAAGCGCGATTCCGCTGGCGCTGCTGATCATCGGGGCCATGGTGGCCGATCATTTGCCGGAGTTGCGCGGCGGAAAATGCGGCCGGGTGATGGCGGTGGCGATATTGGTGCGACTGGTTTTGCTGCCGCTCGGTTTTTTGCTGGTGGCAAAATATCTACCGTGTTCGCTCGAACTGAAGCGCGTGATGGTAGTGGAAGGCGCGATGGCTTCGGCGGTGCTGCCGATTGCGTTGGCGAAACATTACGGCGGCGATCCGCGAACGGCTTTGCAAGTGGTGTTGGGAACATCACTCGCGGGCTTGGTCACCACGCCGTTGTGGATACGTTTGGGCAGTCGGTTTTGTGGCTGGTGAAGCGAATGTCTTGAGCCAGCCGCGTTCGCCTCAAATCCGTTTTTCGTCCGCATCCAACATGTCCACGAAACATTTGATGTCGTCGCGGTGGCCAATGCCCGCTTGTTCCTTGCGCATTTGCAGGCGAGCCACGGCGGCGGGATCGTTGGCCAGCGGGCGGCTCAGCACATCGTTCCAATGCGCGGCTTTTTCGGCGGCGGTGCGTTTCACATTTTGCCGTACCCAGTCGCAAACTTCGCCGTCGGTGGTGGAGTTTTTTACGACTTCCAAAAATTGCTCATGCGTCACGCCAGCCGCCTTGAGCCAGAAACCATCAAATGCGCGCCCCAAATTTTCCTGATAATCCGGGTGCAGTTTTCCCGCCAGATGCAGGCGAATTTTGTCAACGTAGCGCGGCAGATAATGCCATCCATCCATCGTCTCGTGGGGACTGCGCGGATAAATAATTTTGCTCATGGCTGCATGGTCAGTGAGTTCCGTAGAAAATTCAATTGCGAATTTCAATTTGGCATTTCCGCCGCGCACCCGCATCTTTCCCCGATGCAACCATATGATTATGATGTCGCCATCCTGGGCGGCGGCAGCGGCGGGTACGCGGCGGCTCGCACGGCGGCTAGCGCGGGATTGAAAACGGTGATGATCGAAGGCGCCCGCGAGTTGGGCGGACTGTGCATTCTGCGCGGTTGTATGCCCACCAAAGCCTTGCTGTATGCCGCCGAAGTGAAGCATCTCGCGGAACACGCCGGTATCTGGGGAATTCGGCCCGGCAAAGTCCGCTTCGATTACGCCAAAGTGCTGGCCCGCAAAACGGCGCAAATCGAGGACTTCGCCGATTTTCGCGCGAAACAATTAACCAGCCGGCGCTTCCAATTAATCCGCGCTCACGCCACCTTCATTGATCCGCATACGTTAGCGTTGACTCGCTCGCCGGAATTGGGCGGCGGGCGATTGCCACGCCGCCGGCTCACGGCGAAATATTTTGTCATCGCCACGGGTTCGCGGGTCGCGCCCGCTCCGTTGACGACGCTAGATGCGGTGGGATTTCTCACCAGCGATGATGCGGTCGCGCTGCCGCGGCTGCCGAAATCGCTCATCATTTTGGGCGGCGGCGCGATTGCTTGTGAATTCGCGCAGTACTTTGCCCGCTTCGGCGTCAAAACCACGCTGGTGCAGCGCAGCGCGCAATTGCTGAAAGAATTCGATGCCGATGCCGGCGCGGTGATCGAGTCGGTTTTCCAAAGAGAAGGCATCGCGGTGCACACCAATACAAAATTATTGACTGCCCGCCGGCGCGGAAAATTGAAACAAATTGATTTCGCGCAGAATGGCAAAAACGTTTCAGTGGCCGCTGAGGAAATTCTCTTTGCGCTGGGCCGGGTGCCCAACACGGACGGTCTGGGTTTGGGAAATGCCGGAGTAAAAACCGAGCGCGGGCGGATTCTTGCGGATGCGAAGCAGCGCACTTCCGCGCCACACATTTTCGCGGCGGGCGATTGCACCGGGCCGCATGAAATTGTGCATGTGGCGATCCAACAAGGCGAGACGGCGGTGCATAATGTGCTGCATCCGCGCACGCCGCGACGGATGGATTACCGGATGCTCATCTCGGTTGTTTTCACCGAACCGCAGGTGGCGAGCGTGGGGTTGACGGAAAAAATGGCGACGGCGCAAGGTGTTCCGTATTTCGCCGCCAGCTATCCGTTCAATGATCACGGCAAATCGCTCCTGATGGAAGCGAAAGATGGATTGGTTAAATTGCTGGCCAATCCGCAGACCGGTGAAATCCTCGGCGGCGCGTGCGTCGGCCCGGCGGGTGGTGAATTGATTCACGAAATCGTCGCCGCGATGGCCAAGCGCATGACCGTCCACGAACTCGCCGCGATGCCGCATTACCATCCCACACTCGCGGAGATTTGGACGTATCCGGCCGAGGAGTTGGCAGAAAAAATTCCGGTAAAATAAACTTTGGCGCTGCTAAAATAATTTTAATGAACCAGCCCCCCAAAAAACTTTTCACCTATATTTTGGCGGCGATCCTTTCTTGGTCATCGGCGCACGCCAATTCGGTTCGCTTAGATGAATTGGATATTTCGCTGATGACGGCCGGCTGGGGACACGCCCAAACGAATTTGTCCATCACCCGCCAGCCGTTGAGCCTTGGCGGAGTGGCGTTTGCGCACGGCGTCGGCACGCACGCGGAAAGCGAAGTGGCGATTCGACTGGACGGAAAAGCTCAGTGGTTTTCTGCGCAAGCAGGCATTGATGATCACGCGAGCAGTCAACTGGCTTCGGTGGAATTTATTGTCACTGGCGATGGCCGCGAGCTGTGGCGCAGCGGGGTTTGCCATTATGGCGAGCCGGCGCGCGATTGCCGGGTGTCGCTGGCTGGCGTCCAGTTGCTCGAACTCACCGTCACCGACGCCGAGGACGGCATTGATTACGATCACGCTGATTGGGCGGCGGCGAATTTTGAATTTGCGGGAGCCGAGCCGCAAACCATCCGAAAAGAGGCGCCGGTCGAAGAAGCGATTTTGCTAACACCGCCGGCGCCGCGCACGCCGCAGTTGAACGGGCCAAAAATTTATGGAGTGCGTCCGGGTTCGCCGTTTCTTTATCGCATTCCCTGCACGGGCGAACGGCCGATCACTTTCCGCGCTGACGGTTTGCCCGCCGGCTTGACGCTGAATTCCCGGAGCGGAATTATCACTGGAACAATCGCGGAACCGGGGACCCATCGAGTGATTTTGTTTGCCGAAAATAGTCAGGGCAAGGCGCAGCGCGAATTCAATGTGCAAGTCGGCAACACTTTGGCCTTAACCCCGCCGATGGGTTGGAACAGTTGGTACATTCATTACAATCGGGTTTCTGATGCAACAATTCGAAATGCGGCCGATGCAATGATCGCGAGCGGCATGGCGGACTACGGCTATCAGTATGTCAACATTGACGATTGTTGGATGAAGGCGCAGGGCGATCCGCCGTATCGTGATGCTCAAGGTGCGGTTTTGCCAAACGAAAAATTTCCGGACATGAAGGCGCTGGCGGATTACATCCACAGTCAGGGATTGAAGGCCGGGCTTTACACTTCGCCCGGTCCGTGGACGTGCGGCGGTTATGCGGGAGCTTACCAACATGAGGCTGCGGATGTCAGAGAGTTTGCCGCTTGGGGATTTGATTTTTTGAAATATGACTGGTGCAGCTACGGGCGTATCGCCCAGTCCGGTGATCCGCGGGCAACGAATCGAATCTTCTCTAATCCGGCACTGAAAAAGTTGGCGGACTATCAGTTTCCCTATCGTCTCATGTGGCGCGAATTGCAGCAGCAGAAACGCGACATCGTTTTTAATTTGTGCCAATATGGAATGGGCGAAGTCTGGAAATGGGGCGGCGAAGTCGGCCATTGTTGGCGCACCACTGGCGATCTCGGATTGGCGCGCGGCGTGCAATTGCCGGGCTTTTATAACATTGGCCTGAGCAACGCCCGCCATTCGGAATATGCCCGCCCCGGAGCTTGGAACGATCCTGATTACATCTTGATCGGCTGGGTCGGAGACGCGCACGGAATGGGGCAGGGCAAGCCCACCACCCTTACGCCCAATGAACAATACAGCTATATGAGTCTGTGGTCGCTCATGGCCGCGCCGCTGATTTTTAGCGGCGATATGGCTCGGCTGGACGCGTTCACCCTGAACGTGCTGTGCAACGCGGAAGTGATCGAGGTGGATCAAGATTCACTCGGCCAACAGGCCAAAATCGTCCGCCAAAACAAAGAAGAATTGATTTTGGTGAAAAATCTCGCGGACGGAACAAAGGCGATTGGCCTCTTCAATCTCACCAGCCATTTGCGAAAAATATCTGTGACTACGCAGTCGCTGGGCGTGAGCGGACCGCAACAACTGCGCGATCTCTGGCGGCAAAAGGAAATTGGTTCATACGATAATGTGTTGGAATTAGAAATTCCCCGCCACGGAGTCGCATTGGTGCGCGCGCAATCGGGAAAATGATTTATCGCTCGCCTGCCCGAGCATTCAAAGCTTCCGGGGTGAAGAAGACGCTCCAATAAACTTGGTTGGGAAGTCCGAAAGGTATCCGTGGGACTATGACTTATGGAAAAAATTGTAGAAGTTAATTGATTTTCCCCACCGGCACCCTCAAAACTTAACCACCGACCAAACCATGAAAACATCTACCCCCATTCTGCCTACGTTGGCCGTGCTATTGACCGGCTGGCTCATTACCAACCCGACTCCCTCCCGCGCGACTGTTTACATGTGGAACGTCGCCCCGCCCGGGGCTGACGTGACTTCACTTTTTCGGGCCACCTGATGTGTTAGTCTGGGACTTAAGAAAGGACCAGACGAATGAAAGGCAAACGATACACGACGGAAGACAAGATTCGCATCCTGCGCGATGCGGATCGCGGTGAAAAAAGCATCCTAGACATCTGCCGGGAGGCGAACATCTCGGAAGTGAGCTTCCACCGGTGGAAGCGGCAGTTCGGGCAGATGGATCTCAATGAGGCCCGGCGGCTCAAGGAGCTGGAGCGGGAGAACAGCGAGTTAAAGAAGATGTTGGCGGAGTCGCTGCTCAAAAACCGGGTGCTGGAGGCCGTATGCGAAAAAAAGCTGTGAGCCCGGCGCATCGCCGGGCGTTGGCGCAAGAGTTGGTGAGGGACGGGACGTATTCTCAACGCGTGGCGTGCCGGATATTGAAGCTGGCGCGTTCAACCTTCAGCTATCAAGGGCGGCCGCCTACAGCCAAAGCAGAACAGTTAAGGAAACGGCTGTTGGAACTGTCTGCGAAGCATCCGCGCTACGGGTATCGCCGGATCGCGGCGTTGCTGCGCCGGGAAGGTTGGCGAGTGGGCAAACGGCAGATTCAACGGCTACGCCGCGACGAAGGGCTACGGGTGCCACCGACGAAGCGGAAGCTGATTCGGCGTGGGGTTTCGACGGGGTTGCCGACGACGGCGACGCATCGGAATCAGGTGTGGACGTGGGACTTCATCGCGGATGCGACCGTGCGTGGCGGCACCTTGAAGTTGCTGACGATTCTGGATGAATACACGCGGGAATGCCATGTGTTGTGGGCGGAGCGGGCCATGAAGGCGGCGGACGTGTTGCACTGGCTGCAAACGGCGGTGGCCCAGCACGGGGCACCGGAGCATCTGCGGAGCGACAATGGCTCAGAGTTCATCGCCAAGATTGTCCAGCGGTGGCTTAAGGAGAATCGGATCAAGACGATCTACATTGAGCCAGGCAGTCCGTGGCAGAACGGGTTTGTAGAGAGCTTTCACGGTCGGTTCCGGGATGAATGCTTGAACCGGGAACAGCTGTGGAACTTGACGGAAACGCGGGTCGTGGTCGGCGACTACCGGCAGGAATACAATCAAGTGAGGCCGCACAGCCGGCTGGGCTACGAAAGCCCGGTAGATTTTGCGGCGCGGAGTTGTCCATCCCCAGCTCCGGTCGGGCTGCGCCCTCCCTACGCTGGGGATGGACAAAGAAACAACAAAAACATAAACT
>TBL_comb47_HYPODRAFT_10000541_pt1 | contig 50504 bp, 38 predicted proteins | sample TroBogypolimnion_40_FD_10682 | JGI IMG/M metagenome (IMG submission 10682)
GTGACTAAAGTACTTTAGGTTCGATCGTGATTCTTTCTGATCCACAATCGGGTAACTTTAGCTCACTTTAGTCACTTCTCCATGAACCTGAAAGAGATCCGTAAAAATTACACCCGGGAAACCCTCAGCGAAAATTCTCTCCGCGACCCCTTTCCACTTTTTGAAAAGTGGATGGAAGAGGCCATCGAAGGAGAGGTGAACGAACCCACCGCCATGATGCTGAGTACTGTCTCCAGGGAGCAGAAGCCCTCCTCCAGAATTGTACTGTTGAAACTGCTGACGAAGGAGGGATTCCATTTTTTCACCAATTACCACAGCCGAAAGGGGAGGGAAATTGCCGCCAACAGCAGGGTTGCCCTGCTCTTCTTCTGGCCGGAGCTTGAACGGGAGGTTCGCATCGAAGGCATCGCCTCCTTCTCCCCGGAAGAGCTATCTGATCAATATTTCAGTGAAAGACCTTACGAAAGCCAAATCAGCGCCATCGTCTCCAGGCAGAGTGAGCGGGTAGAAAGCCGACAGGAGCTGGAACGACTCTGGAGAGAAAAATCCCAAACTTCCAACGGAGAAAAGCTGGTGCGCCCGGTCGAATGGGGCGGCTATTTTGTCCGGCCCGACAGCATCGAGTTCTGGCAGGGCAGGCCCAACAGGCTGCACGACAGGATTTTGTTTGAAATAAATGAAGGCGGATGGGTGGTCTCCAGGTTAGCGCCGTGAGATGAAGAGACCAGTCCCTGAGCGATAACCGAAGAGGTTGAAAATTTGAGTGTTTAGAAATTCGCATGAAGACCGGGGGACTTTACAACATGGAGATGAAACAGACTCCGGTCATCTTTGAAATCCGCAGCAGGAGGCGCCGTCGGAAATCCAAAATCAGCCGTTTCTATCCTTTCCTGGTATTCCGGTAGGGTCTCAACTCCCGGCTCTTAACGTTGAATTCGAACGGATTTTTCTTCGTTCGGGGTTTCTTTTCGTGGAAGGCTCCCTTGAACCCGGTATCATCCAATTTCTTCTGGCGATCCATCTCCCTGGCAATCTCCTGCAACTCACTTCTGCTTGATTCCACCAGTTCAACTTTTTCGGGGATCGGAAGTTCCGTCAATTCCATCCTGATCAGTTTTTCGATGTTGACCAGGTGAAACTCTTCATCCGGTTTCAGAAAGGAGATGGCGACTCCTTCGTGGTTCGCCCTTGCTGTGCGCCCGATCCGGTGGACATAATCTTCGTAGTGAGTGGGCAAATCGAAATTGATGACATGGCTGATTTGGGATACGTCGATTCCCCTGGCAGAGACATCCGTCGAGATCAGGACCCGTACATTTCCCTCCTTGAAGGCCTGGATGGCATTGATCCTGGTATTCTGGGCCTTGTTGGAGTGCAATACCCGCACCTCACCGTCCGTCTTGCGGTCCAACACCTTGAAAACCAGTTCGGCATTCTCTTTGGTAGTACAGAAGATGATCACCCTTTTGTAGGTTTCCGTGTCGGTGAGCAGGTAGTTGATCAGGTTCAGTTTGCTCCTGAAATTGGGAAGGCGGTAAAAATATTGTTCCACCTTGTCGACGGTAGTGGCGGATGGAGCGACCTCAACTCTGGCCGGAAAGGTCAAAAACTCGTTGCTGATCAGCTCAATCTTGTCGGAGAAGGTGGCAGAGAAGAGCAGATTCTGCCGCTTCGGAGGAATGACCTCGAACAGCTGGTTCAGTTGTGGCATGAATCCCATGTCCAGCATTCTATCGGCCTCGTCGATCACCAGTATCTTGACTTTTTTCAGCCTCAGGGCTCCGATCCGGTAGAGATCCCACAGTCGACCGGGTGTTGCCACGACGATGTCGACACCGGGTTCCACCAGTTCTGCGTGCCTGGTCCAGCCTATGCCTCCGAAAACGGCAACTGACCTTATGTTTGTATATTGTGTCAGTTCCTCGATATCTTCCCCCACCTGGATGGCCAGCTCCCGGGTTGGAACCAGGATGAGGGCCCTGGGATCGACGCCTTCCGCCTTGACCAGTTTCATCAGGATCGGAATCACATAGGCAGCGGTCTTCCCGGTCCCGGTCTGGGCAATCCCCAGGATATCCTGGCCGGATTTGATCACCGGAATGGCCAGCTCCTGCACGGGAGTAGGTTCGTGAAAACCAATCTCATCCAGTGCCTTCAAAACGGACTTTCCTATCCCAAATTTGTCAAAAGTTGTACTCATTGTATCTGCTTGAATGGCCAACAGCAAAAAGCCAAATGCTAACCGCATTTAGCTATTGGCTGTCAGACTGCAAAGTAACGACTTTTTACATCAATCTGAACACTTTCCCCGGCAGCGACTTCACAATACCCGAAAATTCGAGGGAAAGCAACATGGAAGATACCCTGCTCATCGGAAGTCCGGTCTGGTGGCAGATGCTGTCGATGGCGGTCTCACCTGCTTTTTGCAGTAGGTCCACCACAATTTGTTCATCGGGCAGCAGATCGGCAAAGAGTCGTGGCTGACAAACATCCGGGTCCCCGGAACCGGGTTGCCAGTTCATGCAGTATTCCAGATCCGAAACATTTTCGATCAATGCGGCCCTGTTGGACTTGATGAGAAAATGGCAACCTTCGGTATAGGTCTCTCCCACCCTGCCGGGGAAGGCAAAGAGGTCGCGGTTGTAGGAGAGGGCAAGCTCGGCGGTAAGCAGTGCGCCGCCCTTTCTGGCGGATTCCACCACGATCACGGCATCGGCCATTCCGGCAATGATGCGGTTTCTGCGTAAAAAATTCTTGCGGTCAATGGTTGAATAACTTAGAAAATCACTCACCATGCCTCCGCCCTTTTCACACATCTCCATTGCAATTGCCTTGTGCAAAGAAGGATATACGGTCTCCAAACCGTGGGCCAGCACGCAGACTGTGGGTAGATTGTTGCGCAAGGCAGCTCTGTGTGCCTGAATATCGATGCCATAGGCCAACCCGCTGACGACCTGAATGGCATATCCCCTTTCTGCCAGTGTCATCATGAATTTGTCGACCAGCTCCCTGCCGTATTCCGTGGCATTCCGGGTCCCTACGATGCTGATCACCTTGGCGCAATTCAGGTTGGGAGTCCCTTTTGAAAAGAGCAGAATGGGGGCATCCACGCACGATTTCAGCCGCTGCGGATACTCCTCGTCGAGGTAAAAATGGGCGGATACCCCGTTTTTATCCATGAACTCGACCTCCCTCCCGGCTCTCTTCAAAACGGCCGATTGCTGGATGTTTTTGGCAAGCACCGTTCCTACACCGGGGATGGTTCGGAGCACCTTCTCCCTTTCCCTGAACACCTGACCGGCACTGCCGCAGTAGGCAATCAGCGATTTTGCCGTGATACACCCGATGCCGGGAACCAGCGAGATGGCAATCTTGTAGCGCAAATCTTCCAGTGAATTTTCAGGGTTGTCCATACATAAATTTACGGCAAATCCCTGAAAAAAGGGAAGAATCAAGCTTGATTTTTCAATGAAACGATGGAATTTGGTCGTCAATCCCCAGTCGCTCCTACCTTACCTCCTTCCAAATTTCCGCCATCTGTTTTTCCCCGGGTTTCCCTGAAGTGAGGTTAGCTTCGAGGTAGGCGGTCAGTCCGGCATAGAGTTTGGTCAGTGTATCCAGGTAGAGCTGGTCGGCAGCAGTCTGGGAGGCTTCCGGCAACGGGACCAGCTTTCCCTCCCTTTTGAGGGCCACGCGCCGTTGTATTGCCCTTGCGCTTTCGAGGATCAGCCTTGAGTGCGAAAGTTCGTAGCTCTCCTGAAATCCCTTCCGGGAAAGTTCTGTCGCAAATTTTTCCAGTTTTTTTAGCATCTCCCCGGATGGGAGTATGCCTGATTTTGGCCGATAGCCGGGAAGTAGCAGTTCGGACTCCACGGCAGGGTTTTGTTCGGACTCCGATGGATTGTGCATCGTTCACTTTGGCATGAACCGATGCCTTTTCGCTGCCCAATCCTATGGAAACAATCCATACTCCAGGTTTGGAATCGGGTTTCAACCGAATCGATTTTGCATCAAAATCGGTGAAATTCTTTCCGTTTACCGTGACCGAATTGACCAGGCCCGTACCAGTAGTCTGGAAATAGATCTTCTTATCGCCAAAATAGATGGGGAAGTTTTGCTCCAGGCTTGTGATCCCGTCAGGGATGTGCGGATAGACGGTGAGTCCGCCGGCGAGGTATTCATACTCGAAAAGTCCGCGCAGAAATCCCCCGGGAGCGCCCCACGAATCATAGACACAGTTGATAGGCAGTTTGGGTTGATAGGGTTCCGAACCGAAATTGGTCAGGTTGTTGTCGAGGCGAAAAACAGGTGCCAGTTTCAGGATCTGGCCGAAGCTCTCGGCGGCATCCCGGTAGGCACCCACCCTGTAGTATCCCAACTGCATTCTGGCTTCGCAGGTGGTCCAGTGGCCGCCGTTGATCCATTTTCCAAAGACAAAGAGACCCTTGTCTTCGTACATATCGTCGTAACCGGGAAAGTTGGGGATGATCAGTTTGTAAGGCCGCAAGCCGGGGATGGAGCTGATTTTTTGGTAGATCTTCAGTGACTGGACATCGTCGGCCACCCGGAAGGCCATGGCATCGTGATTGGGAGTCGACTCAAAATAACCATACCTGTCGTTCCCAAACTGGCCGTGCAGGGTGCCGCCGACCTCCCGGGAACGGACGAAATAGCCCTCAGGCGTGGTGAGCCATTTCAAACCTGATTTGACTTTTTCCCTGAGTAAGCCATATTTCGCAGCCATTTCTTTGCGTCCTGACATCTTTTCCAATTCTATCATCCGGTTCAGGCCGGCGATGAAGTTGATAGAGATCTCGGCAAGGTAGGCTTTTTCATAGGTGCCGTCTGGAAGTTGCTTGCCTGATCCTGCATAGCTTGGGGCCAGGAGGTTGCCGGCCGTTCCCACGAGGAAGATATTCCTGACAGAATCGCGGCGACTGTCGATGAAGCCGATGCAATTTTCGAGCAGCGGAAGGTATCTTTCTGTGGTGGCCTTGTCTCTTTTGACCAGCAGCAGTTCACTCTGCAGGATGATCCCGGCGGCAGTGAAGCCAAAGGCCCAGTCGTGGATCTTGTGGCGGCCGTCGCCCTGCCTGTAGATGACCCAGCCGGGCCGCGCACAATCGCAAAGCGAACCAACGGGGGCGCAGTAACCGTTGGCATCCTTGCGGACCCCGTCGCCAATCATGTTGAACCAGAGCTCCTGGGAATCTTCTGCAAATTTCCGGTAGGCAGGGTCCATCAGGGGAAGGAGTGTAAAAGTAGTGCCAAATGAGTTCTGGATCCACCAGGCGTCCCAGGTAGGACCCTCAACGAACCCGTTCCAGACCGGATGGTAGAGCATGGAGAGATTTTCAAGCACCGGATCGGGACGGGTCATCCGGTAGGCCTGGTCGAGCAGATGCAGATAGGTGGTGTCTCCCTTGCCATTGAACCAGTTTCCGGCATAGGCAGGTTGTGTTTTGGCGGGGCCGTGGAGAAGCACCAGCAAAATCAGGGGAAATGCAAGATTTTTGAAGAAATGTGTCATCGTAGTAGGCATGATCTGTTCCAAAGTGGTGAAGATGGCGAAAAAAATTTGAATTTTGGAATGGCTGTCCAGGCCAATATTTCATTAAATGCAGCGGATAGTCCGTTTTGGCTAAATTGCTTTTGTGGGTTGAGCAGCCTCGCAGGGTTGCCCCAGCACGATTTCAACCCAATCCGTGACGCTCAACACCGAGTCCTCCTCTTTCAGCTTTTTCACCCTTCCGTCCGATCCCAAAAGCTCCTCTTTTTTCGACCAGCTTTCACGGATGGAGATGATTGGATCATTCTGATCTACCCTAATTTTACCGCCAAGCGGCCCGCATCTTGGCAACATTTTCAGTGTGGTCAAAGAACAACCATTCCATACCCTAAACCAGTCGCGGAATGCCGCGTCTCTACCATCTTTGCTATTAACTCTTCACTCTTGGATCTTCACTCTTCACTTTTTTTATCGAATTCCTTTACTTTTCAATTTACTTTTTATCTTTACACACGATTTAAGTCATTCGTAATACCATGCCGGTTTCGAGGTTCAGTGTTTCGTTGGAGGAGGAGTTGCTTGCAGCGCTCGACCAGTACGTGAAAGAAAATCAATTTCCGAACAGGTCGCAGGCCATTCGTGCACTTATCGAAAGAAATACGGTCGAGAAGAAATGGCAATGCAACAATTTGGTAGCAGGCGCCATCGTGCTGGTCCATCCCAACAGCCGGAAAGAGGTCTGGAACCGCTCCTTCGAGCTTCAAACGCAGTATTCTGAAGTGGTGCTCTCCTCCCAGCGTTTCTTTCTTGAGAACGACCATACCATGGAGGTGATTACCGTCAAGGGTTCTGCCCATAAGCTGACAGAACTATCCGACCAGCTCATCGGAATCAAGGGAATCGAACACGGCAAACTAATCATGAGCAAGGTGAAATAATTTTTTTTGCATCATGGTATTACGAAATGGTTTAATCGTAACACCAGAGTGGGGAAGATGGAGGGGAAGATAGGAGACATGAGAGTTGAGACATGAGACATGAGAGTTGAGATGGAAGTAAGCTGAAGAGCAGAGTTTCACAAATGTTTTTTTTAATACCGGATAAATAGCATCTAATTCAACGTTTACAACAGCAAAAATGAAAAAATCGATTTTACTTTTCACTACCATAGCACTATTTTTGGGTGCCAAAGCACAGGAAAAATCCTATTCCGTCAAGGATACCATTCCGATCAAGGAGGTCATCGTCACAGGGACGGTCGCAAAGATCAACCGCAACAACACGCCGCTGGCAGTTTCGGTGCTTGACCGCAGCCAGATTGCAGACGGAAACGAATCGGCCATTCTGCCGATGCTGAGCGGTCGCGTACCCGGATTGTTCGTCACAGAGAGGGGTGTAACGGGCTTTGGGGTTTCGACGGGTTCGGCAGGCCAGATTACCATTCGCGGCATCGGCGGCAATCCAACCACAGGAGTATTGATGCTGATTGATGGGCATCCCCAGTTCATGGGACTGATGGGCCACCCACTGCCAGACAGCTATGTTACTTCAGATGTAGAGAGGGTTGAGGTCATCCGAGGTCCGGCATCCATCCTCTATGGTTCCAATGCCATGGGAGGAGTCATCAACATCATCACCCGAAAGGAGGCTTCCGAAGGGGTGAGTGGCAATGTCAAACTCTCCTACGGATCGTACAACACCCAAAAGGAGGCGGTATCCATCGGCTTGAAAAAGAGCAAATTCAGTACCTTTGCCTCATTCAACCACGACAAAACGGATGGACACAGACCCAATTCAGATTTTGAAATCGTGAATGGTTACCTGAAGTTCGGCTATGAATTCGACCAGCACCTAAAGGCCAATGCGGATCTCTCGCTGGCCAAGTTCAACGCGATGGATCCCGGTCCGGATACTTTGAAGGCCCTACCGGGAAACCGGATCGACATCACCCGCGGCTACTGGGCGCTTTCTGTAACGGACGATTATGACAAACTCTCCGGTGCCATCAAACTGTACAACAATTTTGGAGAACATTCCATCACCGATGGATTTCACTCGAAAGACCAGAACAGCGGCATCAATCTCTACCAGACGGCGAAACTCTTCGAAGGAAATAATCTCTCCTTTGGCGCCGACCTGGCAAAATATGGCGGAAAAGCCGAAAATATCTATGCGATGAACGGCAAAGGTCTCACATTTGCGGATACTACGGTCACCGAGGCGGGCATCTACGGTTTCATGCAACAAACTTTGCTGCGGGATCTGACCGTAAGCGGTGGGATGCGGTTGCAACACCACAGCAAATATGGCAGCGAGTGGATTCCTTCTGCGGGTTTTGCCTGGCAGGTTGCACCCGAAACAACCTGGAGAGCCAACTTCTCGAAGGGCTTCCGCAGTCCGACCATTCGTGAACTCTACATGTTCAACCACAATCCTGATTTGCAGCCGGAACGGATTTACAGTTACGAAACGGGCATTTCACACAATTTTCTGGAAAACAGGTTAAAAATAGAACTGACAGGCTACCTGCTGAACGGCGACAACCTCATTGTCACAGGTGCGATGGGAAACCTCTACAACACTGGTAAAGTCAACAACAAGGGACTGGAACTTGCCCTCAACGGAAGGCCGGCGAAAAATCTTCGAGCTGCTGCTTTCCTATAGTTACATCCACATGGACACACCGCTCTTCGCCACGCCGAAGAACAACCTTTTCCTGAGCGGAACCTGGCATGCAGACAGATTCAGGTTCAATGCCTCGATCCAGCAGATTTCGGATCTGAACAACGATGCAACAGGGAAGGTGAATCTGGTCAGCTACAGTTTGCTGAATGCAAAGGCAGCCTGGCGGTTGAACAAGCAGGTTGAATTTACCCTGAGCGGAGAAAACCTGCTGGGTCAGAAATATGAACCCAACCGCTACTATCCCATGCCGCTGACGACTGTTTTCGCAGGGATCAACCTGCAATTGGGCAGGATGTGATCCTGTCGGGCGACTGAATCAGGGGGACGAATTTCAGGAAAGATCCCCATCCTATCATCTGCCTGTCACACAAGAACTTCTTGAAACATTGTCTGGAAGGAGGGTTCATACGGCCATCCATTCAGGCAATGTTTAATTTAGGGATTCCTTGTTGGATGATGCAGATTCTGCTATAAATGTTTATTTTTGTTAAAAATTACAAACGCATGAAACTCGACAAAATTTTTAGTTTCCTGGTACCAAAGGACCGCAAATTTTTTCCGTTGTTCAACGATGCCGCCGACAACCTTGTGCTGGCTTCTGAACTGCTGATCAAGCTGGTCAGGGAGCGGGATTTGACCCAAAGACTTGAGTACATGAAGAGCATCAAGGATGTGGAGCACGTGGGGGACGATATCACCAGAAACTTGCTCAACGAATTGAATGGCACCTTCATTACCCCATTCGACAGGGAAGATATTCACGAGCTGATCAACAACATGGACGACATTGTTGATTACATTCATGCTGCCTCCAAGAGAATCCACTTCTACAAATTATCTACTTTCCCGGAAGAGTTCATCTGGATTGCCGACCGTATCCATTCCGCGAACAAGGAGATTCAGAACGTTTTGAGGAGCGTCCGTTCTGTCAACGACTTCAAGAAGCACGTCCACTGCTGCGAAAAAATCAGTGAATACGAGAGTGAAGTGGACGACATTTACCAGGAGTACCTTTCCAAGCTTTTTGAGCAGGAGGTGAATGCAATTGACCTGATCAAGAAGCGGGACATTTTGACCACCCTCGAAAAAGCCATCGACAAATGTGACGATGTTGGCAACATCTTCTCCTCCCTGATCATCAAAATGGGTTGATGTCTGACCTTCCAACTGATTTTTCTGAATTAATTGAATTAACCATCCGATAATGAGTTTTACTCTACTGATTGTCATCATCGTCCTGGCATTTTTGTTCGATTTCATCAATGGCTTCCATGATGCGGCGAATTCAATTGCAACCATCGTCTCGACCAAGGTGTTGTCCCCCCTGCAGGCAGTACTCTGGGCGGCCTTTTTCAACTTTCTGGCCTATGCCATTTTTGAACTCAAGATCGCAGATACGATTGCCAAAACCGTCGATACAAATGCCATCAATCTGCAGGTCATTCTGGCCGGTATCGTCGCAGCGATTCTCTGGAATCTACTGACCTGGTACCTCGGCATCCCATCCAGCTCCTCGCACACGCTGATCGGTGGATTTGCAGGGGCAGCCGTTGCACACGCAGGATGGGGGGTCGTACATACCAACGTGATACTCAAGATTGCCTCCTTCATCTTCCTGGCCCCTATTTTGGGTATGACCATCTCGTACATCTATTCCATCATCTTGCTGAATCTGTTTCGAAAGGCGAATCCGCACATTGTCAATAAATATTTCAGGAAGTTCCAGTTGCTTTCGTCCGCGCTGCTGAGCCTTGGCCACGGTGGAAATGATGCACAAAAGGTGATGGGGCTTATTGCAGCCACGCTGATGGTTTATTTCAGGGGAGTTGACCCTGCCTCAATTCCGGATTGGGCGCACATCACGCTGGTCGGGGGAAAGATCCATGCCATTCCCCATTGGATCGTTCTCGGATGTTACCTGGCCATCAGTGCCGGAACCATCTCAGGCGGATGGAAAATTGTCAAGACGATGGGGACTAAGATCACCAAGCTCACCTCCTTTGAAGCGATTGCAGCAGATTCGGCCGGAGCCACGCTGCTTTTTGCCACGGATGCATTTGGGATACCCGTCAGTACCACCCACACCATCACCGGGGCGATCATGGGAACCGGCTTACCCAGGAGGGTAACTGCCGTGAAATGGGGGGTAACCATCAATCTCCTCTATGCCTGGATCCTGACCATACCGGTCTCGATGGCCATCGCTGCAGTGGTCTACTATGCGTTCAAATTTTTCGGATTATGATCCTTTCGCATGCGAATACTCAGAAGTTATACCCCCAGTAAATTATCGCTGGTTTCCTCCCTGGTCACGACCCTGTTCACGGCGTTGCTGGTAGCCTTTAACTATTTTTACGGACATGCGGTGCTGCTCATCATTCTGGTACCCGTCATTTTTCTTCTCTCCTTTCTGACCACCAGTTACATTTTGAATTACCTGATCAACGACAAGATCACCCCCATCTACAAGACCATCAGTGGCGATCCGGTCAAGGATAAAAGGAGGAGAAAAGAGCGCAACAAGGATATCCTTGCCGAGGTTGAACACGATGTAAAGATCTGGGCAGACGATAAAATGGCGGAAATCGAGCGCCTCCGTGATTTGGAAAAATACCGCAAGGACTTTGTGGGCAACGTGTCGCATGAATTAAAAACACCCATCTTCAACATCCAGGGATACATTCTCACCCTGTTGGATGGTGGATTGGAGGATCCCGAAATCAACAGGCTTTACCTTGAGCGGACCGAAAAGAGCATCGACAGGATGATCAATGTAGTGGAAGACCTGGAGTCAATTACCAAGCTTGAATCCGGGGAGCTGAAACTGAATCCGGAGACTTTCGACATCAGCAAACTGGTAGAGGAGGTATTCGAACTCGAACTCAGGGAAGCTACCGAAAGAGGCATCTCCATGAACCTGAACCTTGCCTCGGGAAAACCCTTTCTGGTGAAAGCCGACAAGAAAAGAATCTTTGAAGCAATGCGCAACCTGATCGGAAATGCCATCAAATACGGCCGGCGCGACGGCAACGTGACAGTTGCTTTTTACGACATGAACAATCTGCTGCTGACAGAGGTAAACGATGATGGCATCGGAATCGACAAAAAAGATCTTCCGCGCATCTTTGAAAGATTCTACAGGGTCGACAAGAGCCGCTCCAGAACCCAGGGCGGAACCGGGTTGGGACTATCCATCGTCAAGCACATCATAGAAGCACACAAACAAAAGATCCACGTGAAAAGTGTGCCTGAAACCGGAACAACCTTCACCTTTGCACTCGAAAAGGGTAAGCTGACAAAATAATATCCGGTAATCAACCCGCTGATCAAAAAATTAACCTATTTTTATGATGCTGTAGCAAGGTTGCAAGCAACTTTGCTGTTGACAATCAAATCCAAAAATTATGACAGAAAAGGATAATGCCCAACGGATTCTCTTGGTTGATGACGAAGAGGACATTCTCGAATTTGTAAGCTACAACCTCGAGCGGGAGGGCTTTAAGGTATTTACCGGCAGAAATGGGAAAGAGGCCATTCAGATGGTTACCAAGATAAAACCGGATCTGGTGATTCTGGACGTCATGATGCCGGAGATGGATGGAATAGCTGCCTGCGAAGAGATTCGCAAACTCCCCGGTTTTCGGGATGTAGTCATAGCTTTCCTGACAGCCCGCGGAGAAGACTATTCCCAGATTGCCGGATTTGATGCAGGCGCGGATGATTACATCACCAAACCGATCCGGCCAAAGGTATTGATCAGCCGCGTGAAGGCTCTTTTGAAAAGAAGCGGGGGGATATCTTCAGACAACGGTCAAAATGAAAAGGTGCTTCACATCGGAAATCTCATCATCGACAAGGAGAAATTTACGCTACAGATCGACGACAGGGAGATGATGCTGCCCAGAAAAGAGTTTGAACTGCTTTCGCTGCTAGTTTCAAAACCTGACAAGGTATTTCTTCGGGACGAAATCTACAAATCAGTTTGGGGCGACAATGTCATTGTGGGTGACAGAACCATCGACGTGCACATCCGAAAACTGCGCGAAAAGATTGGAAACGATCACATTCGCACACTCAAGGGAATTGGGTACAAATTTGTAGTTTGATCTATCAGAGCTCTTTCCGCATCCTCGCTACGGGAATATCGAGTTGTTCGCGGTATTTGGCAATGGTTCGGCGTGCAATGTTGTAGCCCTTGTCCTTCAGTATGTTGGCCAGCTCATCGTCGGTTACGGGCTTCTGCTTGTTTTCATTCCCGATGCACTCTTTCAGAATCGATTTGATTTCACGGGTAGAAACCTCTTCCCCATCCTCCTTTTGCATCGACTCGGAAAAGAAATATTTCAGGGGGTAGATACCAAAATGGGTTTGAATGTATTTGCTGTTGGAAACACGTGAAATGGTAGAGATATCGAGACCTGTCATATCCGCAATATCCTTCAGGATCATTGGCTTCAATTTGGTCTCATCCCCTTCCACGAAAAATTCCTGCTGAAAACTCAACAGAGCATTCATCACCATCATCAGTGTCTCCTGCCGTTGCTTGATGGCATCAATGAACCATTTGGCCGAATCGATCTTTTGTTTGACAAACAGCAAGGCATCCTTCTGGTCGTTCGACATCCCCTTGCCATTGTCGCGGAAGCTTTTGAGCATGTTGGCATAGTAGTTGCTGATGGTCAGCTCAGGGACGTTCCGCTGATTCAGACTGAGTATCATTTCATCGTCCACGATTTCAAGTATGAAATCCGGGATGATGGTTTGGTTTCCCCTGTTGAGATTGTTGCTGAAAGAGCTGCCTGGTTTGGGGTTCAGTTTAAGTATTTCGTCCAGGGCATCCTTCAGATCCTCCTCTTCGATGTTGAATTTGCGCTGTATTTTCTCGTAGTGTTTCTTGGTAAACTCCTCAAACATCTCATCCAGTATGCGGTAAGCAACACGTATCTCCTGGCGGCCCATGTCCTTCCTGATCAGTTGAATCATCAGCGACTCCCTGAGGTCTCTGGCACCGACGCCCGCAGGATCAAGTTCCTGAATCAGGGCAAGGATCCTGCTCAGCCTTTTTACATCCGTCATGATGTTTCGTGAAAATGCCACATCGTCCACGATGGCATCCAGATCACGGCGCAGGTAGCCGTCCTCGTCAATATTTCCGATTACCTGTTCTGCCAGGATGGAATCCTGTTCGTTGAGCATCACCATGGCCACCTGCTCCTGCAGGTATTCGTGAAAGGAGTTGGATTCCGAGTAGGGGATGTCCGCTATCTTGTCATCTTTGGAGTAGTTGCTGGCCTCGAACCGGTAGGATGGATAATCTTCGTCATTCAGATAATCATCCACGGAAAACTCTTCGTTGTCGTTGTCCTCCTTTGTCTTCAGATCGTTGGTATAATCATCCTCGGCGGGACCGTATTCACCCTCTTCCAGTTCCAGAACCGGATTCTCCTCGAGTTCTTTTTTGATGCGCTGCTCCAGCTGCAGCATGGGAAGCTCCAACAGCTTGATTACCTGAATCTGCTGTGGTGAAAGCTTCTGTAGCAGCCGTTGCTGGAGCGATAAGTTTTGCATCGTTGAAACTAAAACTCACAATTCTTGGGTGTTCTGGCAAAGGGGATGACGTCGCGGATATTCCCCATGCCCGTGACAAACAGCATCAGCCTTTCAAACCCAAGTCCAAAACCCGCGTGCGGGCAGCCGCCAAAACGCCTGGTGTCCAAATACCATTCCATGTCTGCTTTGGGAATGTGCATCTCCTCCATTCGTTGTTCGAGGACTTCGAGCCGCTCTTCACGTTGCGATCCACCAATGATCTCCCCAATTTGCGGGAACAATACGTCCATGGCGGCAACGGTTTGCCCGTTGTCGTCGAGCCGCATGTAAAATGCCTTGATCTCTTTGGGATAGTTGGTCAGAATAACGGGTTTTTTGAACTCTTTTTCGACCAGGTAGCGCTCGTGCTCACTCTGGAGATCTGTTCCGTAACCGCCAACAGGATACTGGAATTGCCCCTTCTTGTTTGGTTTCGAATTTCTCAGTATTTCGATGGCTTCGGTGTAGGTAAGCCTCACAAAATCATTTTCGGCCACGAACCTCAGCTTTTCGATCAGTTCCATCGACCGTTGGTCGGCAGGTTTCACCTTCTCCTCTTCGGTCAGGCGGTTGCTGAGGAACAACAAATCGTCCATGCAATGTTCCAAGGCATAGTTGATCAGGTATTTTAAAAACTCTTCCGCCAGATCCATGTTGTCTGTCAGGTCACAGAAGGCCACTTCGGGCTCTATCATCCAAAACTCCGCCAGATGCCTGGAGGTATTGGAATTTTCGGCACGGAAAGTGGGGCCAAAAGTGTAGATCCTGGAAAGTGCCATTGCAAACAGCTCACCTTCCAACTGTCCGGAGACCGTCAGGTTGGAGGCTTTTCCAAAAAAATCCTGGCTGAAATCAACAGCCCCCTCTTCGTTCAGCGGCGCATTTTCTGCTGGAAGGGTAGTTACCCTGAACATCTCACCGGCTCCCTCGGCATCGGAACTGGTGATGATGGGCGTATGCACATTGAAAAATCCCCTTTCGTTGAAGAAGGAGTGAATGGCAAAAATCATTGCGTGCCGTATCCGGAAGACTGCACTGAAAGTCGCTGTCCTCGGACGAAGATGGGCCATTTCACGTAAAAATTCGAGAGTATGCCTTTTGGGCTGAATGGGATATTTGTCGGGGTCCGACAACCCGATCAGCTCTATTTTTTCTGCCTTCAGCTCGACAGATTGTCCGGAACCGGAGGAAGCGACAAGAATTCCCGTCACGCCGATGGCAGCACCGGTATTGATGCTTTTGAAAATCTCTTCACCAAAAAGTTCAACTTCAGCGACTATCTGCAGGTTATGGATGGTTGAACCGTCATTCAAGGCAATGAAATTAACATTTTTGCTTCCGCGGCGGGTACGAACCCATCCCTTGACCGTAATCTCAGCGCCAACCTGACCTGATTTTAAAATTTCTGTAATTTGAACTTTTTTCATTTTAATTTTATCTTCTTGTGAAACAGCCTGAAATATCTGATGAATGTATGTAAATCACAAAATTACACATTTTGGCGTCTGTTCGCACCATTGCGGGTCAAAAACAGTTTGTCAATGTGTGAATTTGCAGCTGCACTTGTGACAGAAAACCAGTTTGTGCTGTTTTTGGATCATCTTCCCAACCCTTTTTTTTCGACACAGCCGTCTCCCAATTAACAGTCCTGTGCGGAAAAAGATTTGATTTTATGTAAAATAGTTTGGTCGACCTCCCATTTCCAGGTTGTTACTCCGCTATCTTCACGGGACCCGGATTCTCCCGGAGAAATATTCCGCCGATTTGCTGAATTGTATCGGCCATGGGCGTGTAGGAAAAGTCGATGATGGTTGATAGTTTGGCGCCGTCGTAGATGGCTTTCCTGACGGAACTTCGCGCCGTCTCCCGCGTCAGGGCGGGTTCCTTTCCTGTCAGGATTGATACCAGCCTGGATGCCCTCCATCCCAGTTGCAGTAGCAATTTGTTGGCTGGAATGGATGGTTTGGGCCGGGCCAGGGCGACGGCTATGGCCTCAAAGATTTCCCGGTAGGATCTGTTTTCTGCCGACAATACAAACCGCTGGTTCTTGACCGCGTCCCAATTATCTGTCTGCAAGAGGGAGATGATGGCCCTGGAAACATCCCTCACATCCACAAATCCATTGGTGCCGGAGGTATAAAATTTCATTCCCTTCCAGACGGACTGAAAGAAGCGCGGCGATCCGCTGTGCCATTTTCCGGGCCCGAGAATGACAGACGGATTGACGATGACGCATTCCAATCCCTCCTGAATGCCTCGCCACACCTCCATTTCTGCCTGAAACTTGCTTTCTGAATAGGCGGATCTTTTCCTGTTGTTTTTCCAGGAAAGCTCCTCGTTGACGGCCAATTGTCCATCCTGGTCGCCCAGGGCAGCGATGGAACTGACGTGGCAAAACCGCAGGACCTGCAATTCAAGGGCCGCATCCACCAGGGTTGCAGTACCCTCCGCATTTCCCTGCAGCATCGCGGCAGAATCGTCAGGATGGAAGGAGACCTTCGCCGCGGCGTGGATGACTGTATCGGTCCCGGTCATTGCCTCCCGAATGGAGATGCTGTCGAGGAGATCCCCTTCGACCCAGTCGATTTGCCGAAAAAGCCGGTCGGCATCGTTCGAATACCAGGTGAAGATTTTCTTGACGGTGAGGAGATCTGAATTTTTGCGTTTCAGGGCACGAACCCTGACTCCGCTATTTGTCAGATCGTAAAGCAGATGCGCGCCCAGCATGCCGGTACCTCCAGTGAGAAAGATCATAACAGTCGGTTATTTTTTGGGAATGACGGTACGGTCGAGTTGCTTGCAGAGTATTTTTTCGATCTCCTTCAGCTTCTGGTGTGATGCCTGAAGTTCCATGGAACGATCATAATCTTTGGCCGCATCTGCCACCTTCATGCTGCTTTCGATCTGTCCCATCATGCCGGATACCACCCGTAATTTGTATTCACGAACCAGTTTTGGAACCACTACCTGCAACAGATCCTCCTCCTTCTCGATGTGGCTGCCCCCCCTTTCCCAGAAAGGGCTGAGCGGATGTCGTTCGGAGAGGATGTCTGATGCAAACTGACTGATCTGCGGATCGGAGTGGACGGTGAAGAAACGCATCGGGTCAAAATCAGGCTCTGCCAGATGGACCCTGTACTCTTCAAGGATGGTGTATATGACGGGATTGACAGAAACCATGTTGTCGATGTCCAGTTCAGCCAAAATGTAGGTGGCAACGGATTCGGAGATCCACTCCCCGCTCTCTTCGTGCTCGTAATCGTATATTTTGAGGGCTCCGCATTTGAGCAACACACGCAGAATCTCCTTCTCCTCGAGCTCAAAAGGATTTTCGACCCGTCTTGCAGTGACAGGCTTTGGCTGCTCCGTTTCGATTCTTGGTTCTGGTGGAGGAAGCAGATCCCTTGCTGTTTGTGCCTCATTTTTTCGAACCTTCAGTTTCCTGATCTCGTTGTAAAGCACATCTTCGCGCACTTCCAGCAACCTGCTGCACTCCTTGAGGTATTCCGTGCGTACAATCTCTTCGGGGATGACGGAGATGGAGCTGACGATGTCCGTGATCAGCTTCGCCCGTGAGAGCGGGTCATTTTCGATCCCGGTAAGTAGTATTTTTGTTTTGAACTTGATGAAGTCGGTCTCATTCTCGCGGATGTAGGCAGCCAGTTCAGAGGCACTCATCGACTTTGAAAAGGAGTCGGGATCTTCGCCTTCCGGCAGGGGTAGCACCTTGACATTGATGCCCTCCTCCAGTACCAGATCGATCCCGCGCAGCGAAGCCTTGATGCCGGCCGAGTCGCCGTCGTAGATGATGGTGATGTTTTTGGTAAAGCGTCTGATCAGCCGGATCTGGTCGACCGTCAGTGAGGTTCCTGAAGAGGCCACTACATTCTCAATACCGGCCTGGTGCATCGCAATCACATCTGTATAGCCTTCCACCAGGTAACATTTATCTTCCTGGATGATCATTCTCTTCGCCAGGTAGATGCCGTAGACGACCCGACTTTTGTGGTAGATGTCTGATTCCGGAGAGTTGAGGTATTTGGCGATGCTCTTCTCCTGCGACAGCGTTCTTCCGCCGAAGGCGATGACCCTTCCTGAGATGCTGTGTATCGGAAACATCACCCGCCCTGCAAATCGGTCGCGAATCCAGTCATCACGCTTGATCGTTAGTCCGGTTTTTTCGAGAAACTCCATTTTGTAGCCCTCCTTGAGTGCCGAATGGGTAAACGGATCTTTCCCGTCGGGACAATAGCCCAACCCGAATTTTTTGATAATCTCATCCCTGAAGCCGCGCTCATGAAAGTAACTGAGCGCTACTGCACGGCCGTATTCGCTTTCCCAAAGCTGGGCAGCAAAATATTTCTGGGCAAATTCAGAGACGATGATCTGGCTCTCGTGGTCGTTGCGTTCCTGGATATCCTCGGGGCGTTCCTCCTTTTCTACCACATCGATGTGGTATTTTTTGGCCAGCCAGCGCAATGACTCCACAAAGGAGAGGTGCTCGTGCTCCATGATGAAGTTGACAGCCGAGCCGCCCTTGCCGCATCCGAAGCACTTGTATATTCCCTTGGCGGGAGAAACGTTGAAGGAGGGAGTCTTTTCGTTGTGGAACGGACAAAGTCCGAGCAAGTTGGTTCCCCTTCTTTTCAGGGTAACAAACTCACCGACAACCTCTGTAATTTCAGCGGTATCGAGTATTCTCTGGACGGTTGCCTGATCAATCATGTGAACAAATGTAGTGAAAAAAGGAAGAAAAGCATCGTGAAATGGGTAGAGGGAACAGAGAAACCCTGCCTGTGGAACAGTTCAGACAGCGGAAATATTTTTACAATTTGGTTTTTCCGGGAAATCTGAGATTGCAAGCGCTATTCCCGAAATCTGTGTAACTTTGGGAAATAACTACTTACCAAAATATCCATTAGCATGACCACACAACGCCCCGGCATTCCCGGTAGGGTATGGATGTTTGCCTGCCTGCTCCTGATCATTTCAATGCTTTCCTCTTTTGCCGCCGACTCCGGTGGCTCCGTATTTTTCGTCTCCCCTACCGGGAAAGCCCATGCCGCCGGCACAAAATCGGACCCCTTTGCCACGCCTGAACAGGCAAGAGATGCCATCCGGCAGGTCAGAAAGGAGCATCCGGATCTGGCGAACCGGCCGATCACGATCTTTCTGAGACGGGGTATCTACCCGCTGGCCAAAAGTTTCCAACTGGACGAGAAGGATTCTGGCAGTGAAAAATTTCCTGTCACCTACCGCGCCTGGCCAGGAGAGAAGGTTTCTCTTTCGGGGGCTGTCAGCATCCTGCCAGACAAGGTTCATTCTGTGTCCGATCAGACCGTTCTGACACGCATCATCGAGAAGGAAGCCAGAAGCCAGATCAGGGAGATCGATCTCAAAGAGTTGAATCTGCCGGATACCATCGGCTGGAAACTGGCCGGATTTGGCCGGCCCTATGTCGCATCGGGCATGGAGCTTTTCATCAACGGTAGGCCCTTTCAACTGGCGGGTTATCCCAACCACGACAAGATCAGGATCAACCCGGAGGATGTGGTGGATCCCGGAATCAAGGCAGGGAAAGCCTATCCCGGTACGATCCGTTTCCCCTCCGAAAGGATCAAAAAGTGGCCTGTAAAGAGTGATGCCATGGTCTTCGGATGCTTCACCTATGCCTGGGCCAGCGACCAGCTTCGCATCCGGGCAATTGACCCTGCAAAACAGGAGATTTCCTTTGCAGATTCGCACGTATACGGCATCAGCGGCAACAAGGAGTGGAACAAATACCGGATTTTTAACCTGCTGGAGGAGATCGACCAGCCGGGCGAATATTACCTCGACCAAAAAGCGAAAAAACTCTATTATTATCCCTATACCGCACCGGCAGCGGCCGACACGATCCAGCTTTCGGTGCTGGGATCACCCCTGGTCCAGCTGGATCACGCAGACAACATCCATTTTGAGGGAATTACCTTCGAAGCAGGAAGAGGAATTGGAATCTCTATGGTCAACGGCCGCAACAATCTGCTGAAGAATTGCCACTTCAGAAATCTTGGAATGCTGGCAGTAAGAATCGGACTCGGTTACGACTCCTTTGGTCAACAACTCAACAATTTCAATTGTCAGGGTGGAAAAAATAATGGTCTTCTCGACTGCCTGATTGAAAATATTGGCAGTGGCGGGGTCGATTTAGGGGGTGGTGACAGAAAAACACTGGATCCGGCCGGAAACTGGCTCTCGGATTGTGTGTTTACCGATTGTGGCCGGCTTACCTATTCCTACAAATGCCCCGTAAATATCCACGGTGTCGGAAACATCATAAGGCATTGCAATTTCAACGAATCTCCGGCGACTGAAATCTACTTGCACGGCAACAACCACCTGATTGAATACAACCTGATACAGGATGCCTGCACCTTTATGGACGATCAGGGTGCCTTCTACCTCGGCAGAAATCCCTCCGAGTCGGGCACTGTCATTCGTTACAACCTCTTTAAAAATACGGGCCGCTTCGGAACCACCATGGCTGTCTACTTGGACGATGGAGCCTGCGGTACCTCTGTGTACGGCAACCTCTTCTACAAGGCGGGCTCCAGAACCATCATGATGGGAGGAGGAAGCTTCAACCCAATGACTGCCAACATCTTCATCGACTCGCCCATGGCCATCCACCTCGACAACAGGCTTGAAAACTGGGCCAGGGATTGGCTCAAACCGGGCGATCTTTTCGAAAAAGAGCTCGCGGAGGTAAATTACATGCATCCACCCTACTCCATCCAATATCCAGGGCTGGTCCACTATTTTGAAAACCATCCGGAAACCCCGAAGGGGAATGATGTTTCATTCAACCTGTTTGTAAGGGTAAAAGAGATTCACAACGGCAAGGCAGCCTGGGGTCCGGTGCAGGGCAACAACCGTACCGTCACCAAAAATATTGATTTGAGTAATTTGAAAGAGATTGGCTGGACCAAAAAGGAGCTTCGTGCTATACGGAAAATAATTCCCGGCTTTCAACCTGCCGATCCCGTTGCGATTGGGAGGCGTTGATTATGCCCTACTTGCGACCCTCACCGGGTGACTCAGAGTCACCCGGTGAGGGTCGCAAATTCAAATCTTCAAATTCTGCTCCTTCGTCGACAGCAATCCGCAGGCAGCATAGATATCCTGCCCCCTCGAGGCACGAATGGAGGTGAAGATTCCCTTGTCGTTGAGCTGTTCCTTGAAGCGGGCGATGGTCTCCTCGTCGGGACTCACCAAGGGGGTTCCCGGAACGGGATGAAAGCGGATCAGGTTGATCCGGCATTTGATGCCGTTGAGTAACCGGCTGAGCTCCTTTACGTGTATCGGCGTATCATTCAGTCCCTTGAAGAGAATGTACTCGAAAGAGACGCGCCTTTGTCCGCTGAAATCATGTTTCCTCAACTCCTCCACCACCTCTGCAATCGGGTAGGCAATCTGAACCGGCATCAGGCTCTTCCGCTGTTCGTCAAACGGCGTGTGCAGGCTGATGGCCAGGTGGGCTTCACTCTCCGCCAGGAAGCGGGTCATGGCAGGTACTATCCCGATGGAGGATACCGTGATGCGCCGTGGACTCATGCCGAATCCCCAGTCGGAAGTCAGAATTTCGATGCTCTTCAGTACCTCGTCCAGGTTATCAAAGGGCTCGCCCATTCCCATGTATACAATGTTGGAAACCGTGGTGGCCTCTTCGATGCTCCTGATCTGGTTTACAATTTCGCCGGCCGAAAGCTGCCCCTGGAAACCCTGCTTGGCCGTCATGCAAAAGAGACAACCCATCTTGCATCCCACCTGGGAAGAGACACAGACTGTAATGCGATCGTCATCCGGAATCATCGCCGTTTCGATGAATTGGTGCTTCACGGTCGTGAAGAGATATTTTTTGGTGCCATCCACACTGACCTGCACCTTGGCGGGGGCCGCCGTGCCCAAATCGAATTTTTCTGCAAGGAGCTCCCTCGTGGTTTTGGAAAGGTTGCTCATCTCTGGGATGGATCCGATCTGTTTTTTGTACAGCCAGTCGGTCAGTTGCCGGGCCGTAAATTTTGGCAGACCAAGATCAGCAGTGATTTGAATTAGTTCATTCAGTGTCTTACCGAGAAGCGGTTCTTTGGTCATTTCCATCTCTTAAAAAAATATCTCAGCGTAAATATGGCTGTAGGGAACTCCCTTTTGGATCAGGAGATCACGGACCTCCACCACCATCAGCGCCTGTCCGCAAAGATAGTACTTATCTCCTTTGGGCAGATCGGGCAAACCGAGCAGATAATCTGTAACCCTACCGGGAAAGTGAACTCCGTTGTTATCGCGGCTGCAGCAACGGATGTAGTTCTCGCCCAACTGGGTCGCAAGATAATCCTCGAAATAGAACTGGTTGGCATGGCTCACACCATGAAGCAGCTTCTTGTTTTTGCATCGGCCGGACCTGATCATGCTGTAAAAAGGGGCAATCCCGGTTCCCGTCGAAATCCAGGTGGCCGGAGAGTCGTCGCAGGAAAAATTGCCATAGGGCTCGGAGACATAGATCGCATCACCTGCCTTCATCGATGCCAGACGGGGAGTCAGAACGCCACCCGGTTTCACGTTGAACAGCACCGAGATATCATCTTCCTGGTTACCACTGCAGATGCTGTAAATGCGTGGTGGCTCGTGAAGATCGGCAGTGATTTTCACTACCTGACCCGGACTAAATTCCCGATCCCTCTTCCACGACACCACAAACACATTGGGGGATATCTCTTCGTTTCCTGTTATTTTTACCTGCTTCAAATCTGCTCTGTTCTTTTCTGTCGACTGCATCACCACGATTTTGGATTTTCAATTTTGTATTGCGCTGCTGTTTCAATTTGGTTAGATGGAGACACTGCCGTTCTGTTCCATCGGCAACCAGGGAACCCATCCTCCACAAATCACATTGTAAAGAGTAAACGTAAGCACGGAAGGAAAGTTTTGCAAAATTCAGAAATTCTATTCAATTGAAGAACAAAATATTATCCTTCCAGGGAAGTGCGCCGGATGCTTTTCTTTCAATTTTTGGGTAACTTCGTGCGGTTTGGTGAGTAAAAACAGCTTTAGAAAGTTGAGATGCTGAAAAAAATTGCAGATGGTTTTACGAGGATCGTGGGAAAGATCGTGCTTTTACCCGTGTACTTTTACCGGGCAGCGATTTCACCGCTTACGCCGCCCTCCTGCAGGCACATACCCACCTGTTCACAATATGCCATAGATGCAGTCAAAATCCATGGACCCCTGAAGGGATTTCTGATGGCCACCAACAGAATATTGCATTGCCATCCCTGGGGAACGCACGGCTACGATCCGGTGCCACCCAGGAAGAAGAGGAGGTGAGGAGAAGACTATAGGACTTTAAGACGATAGGACTAGGAGACTTTTAGACTGATGGATGAAGAGACCGTTCCCTGAGCGAAGTGGTGGGAAAAAGTTGAGAGTTGAGAACTGAGAGTTGAGAGTGGCGACAGTAGAGACGTTGCATGCAACGTCTTTCATCGAATTACTCCCACAACGAATATATTGCAAAAATCTGTGCCGCAGAGCGGCAATATGTTGGTAGAAAATGAGTGTTTCAATGCGCACCGTCCGCCAACAAATATTGAAAAAAGAGAATTGGCCGGGATCGGACGGAAAGAGACAAGAGTTGAGAGTGGAAGACTGGCGACTTTGAGACGATGGGAACTGGGAAACATCTGGAACCAATCATAGAAAAAGTGAAATTAAACCCCCGGATGAACACCTGAACCGGATGAAATTTATAAAGCAATTTTTAAAATAAAATGAGAAAATTATTCTGGCTTCCAATAATTATTTTGTCTTTGACTTCCTGTCAGAACGGAACAAAAAAACCTGCAGGGAAGATCGTATTTGCCAGTATTTTACCACTTCAATATTTTGCGGATCAGATCACGGGTAGCCTTTACCATTCAGAGGTGATGGTCCCGCCCGGGGTCGGACCGGAAACCTACAATCCGACCCCGCGCCAAATGGGAGAAATGGCCAGGGCGGGTGCCTATTTCGCCAATGGTTTCCTGGGATTCGAAGAGGCCAACATGGAAAAATTTCAATCCATCAATCCCAATCTTGTCTTCGTCAATACTTCGGATCGTATTGAGCTGATTCATGCAGAGGGGCACAATCACGGAGACCATGTTCACGAAAAAGGGGTGGATCCGCATACCTGGTCCTCCCCGGAAGGAGCCAGGGTCATCGCCAAAAATATATTTGAGGGAATGGTGAGGGTTGATCCTGCCAACAAAACCATTTTTGAGGCAAATTACCGGCGGCTGCTTGCCAGAATTGACAGTGTGGATGGTGCAGTAAAAGCCATTCTCACGGACATTCCCTTCCGAACCTTCATGGTTTTTCACCCCGCATTGGGCTATTATGCAAGGGAGTATCATCTTGTTCAGCTTTCCATTGAGTTTGAAGGCAAGGTGCCTACCCCACGGCACATTCAGAACATTGTACAGGAGGCAAAGGCGCAAAACATAAAAAATATTTTGATACAAAGGGAGTTTGATGTGGAGAATGCCGAGATCATTGCCAACGAAACAGGCAGTAAAATCATTCAGATTGATCCGCTGGCCTACGACTGGCCGGGAGAGATGGTTTCGCTGGCACACAAAATTGCCGGTTCCAAATAGGACATCATCCCCTGAAATATTTTGTAAATTTGCGCCACACTATGCTGCAAAATCTCACCTATATGGTTCCGTTGATCGACATCCGTCACCTGACCGTGGGGTATGACGAGAACATCATCCTGACAGATGTCTCACTCACCATTCACAACAGTGATTTCATCGGGGTGATTGGTCCAAATGGCGGAGGGAAAACTACCCTGCTGAAGGCACTGCTCGGTTTGCTGAAACCACTTCACGGAGAGGTAATATTTCACGATTGCATGACGGAGGGCAACCACCACCGGATTGGCTATCTCCCGCAAATCAACAACATCGACCGCAAGTTCCCCATTTCCGTCTCTGAAGTGGTCAATTCCGGTCTGATGTCAAAGAAGCAGATCATCAAGAGATATGATCCGAAAGATCTGGCTTTTGCCGCAGAACTGATGAACCAGATGGGCATTTACGAGATCCGGAACAAAGCCATTGGAGAGCTTTCAGGCGGCCAGATCCAGCGTGCCTTGCTTTGCAGGGCGTTGGTGAATCAGCCCAAACTGCTGGTGCTTGATGAGCCCAATACGTACGTCGACAACAGGTTTGAGAAGGAACTCTACGAAAAGCTGCGTAAGTTGAACGAAGAGATTGCCATTTTGCTGGTCTCGCACGACCTTGGCACCATCTCCACCTATGTGAAATCGATAGCCTGTGTGAATCACTCCCTGCATTACCATCCGGGAAACAAGATTACACCGGAGTTGATGGAAGCCTACGAGTGCCCGATCCAGATCATCTCCCACGGGAAAATTCCGCATACCGTTTTAAATCAACACGAACAGTGATGGAGAACCTGATGTCACTCCTGGCGATGAACTTCTTCCGCAATGCGCTGCTGGCTTCCCTGCTGGCCAGCATCACCTGCGGCATCATCGGAACCTACATTGTTTCGCGCAGGATCGTCTTTATCAGCGGAGGTATTACCCATGCCTCCTTCGGTGGAATAGGAATGGGTTACTACCTGGGATTTGATCCAATCCTTGGAGCCGTGATGTTCGGCATTTTCTCTGCACTGGGCATTGAATTTTTTACCAGGAAGGCCGATCTCCGCGAAGACTCAGCCATAGCGATGCTCTGGGCGTTGGGAATGGCACTCGGGATCATCTTCATCTTTCTGACCCCCGGCTATGCGCCCAACCTGATGAGTTACCTTTTTGGAAACATTCTCACGGTCTCGCTGACGGATCTGGTTCTGCTCTCCGGCCTGACCCTGGTGATCGCCTCCTTCTTCCTCCTCTTTTACCGGATGATTCTCTTTATCTCGTTCGATGAAGAGTTCGCCCTGACCAACAACACCCCGGTTCGACTCTTCAACATGATCCTGATTTGTCTGGTAGCATTAACCATCGTTTTAAACATCCGGGTAGTGGGAATTATTCTGGTGATGTCGCTGTTGACCATCCCACAGGCCATCTCCAATCTTTTTACCCGCTATTTTCACAAGATGATCTATCTCTCCATCTTCTTCGGATTCGTGGGTTCGATGGCTGGATTGATCTTCTCCTACCTGTACGACATTCCATCCGGTGCAGCCATCATCTTCTCACTGGTGCTGATGTATGGGGTCGTCAAAATGTATTTTGTGGCGCACAAGGCAATGGCACAGTAATGTTTGAATCTGGATTTTCGATTGCACTCTGTCAGAAATTGGTCTCACGAAGAACAAGAATCGGGAATTCAATTGAAGGTCTTCCTGACCTATCGTCTTAAAGTCTAATTGTCCTCCCCGTCCTCCGAGTCTTCCGAGTCTTCCCCGTCCTTAGCAAATCCGCACAGTCTCAATCCCCAGGATCATTCCCAGCTTTTCGATGGCAGAAGCCAGGTGTCCGACACCGATGGCACAGTGGTGGGCGGGTCCCTGTTTGGACCATTGGTTCATGAAGGCTTTGGCCCCCGGAGCGAAGCGGTATCTGCTGTTGGTATTTCCAATTTGCAGGATGGGTCCGGGAACGGATTCTCCCTCGGCAACGAGAAAAAAGAGTCCCTCCTTTCCTTCGACCACAGAGAGCAGGGTGACAGGCCCCTGTTTGACACTCATCTGGATGGATAATCCTTTGCCGGGTTTTCCGTGGTAAAGGGGTAGTGGCACCAGGCCGACACGGCCTTCCGCGATAGCGAAATGGGCCGGACCATCGTGCCCCAGCAAGACTACATCGTCGTTGAAATCCATCAGGTAAAACTCGGAGAAGGAGCCGCCTGCTCCAAACTCCGCCATAATCTTCATAGCCTGAGCATTTTTTACTTCACATTCACCGGCCACAGGAATGTTTTTCCCTGTCAGCAGGGTGTTCCCCGCAATGATGGAGGTCACGATATTTTCATAGTCATTGCCGGATGCTCCTTCGTAATAGTAAGCCATCGATCCAAGGTTGTGCCTCTGAATCAGTTTATCAAGGGCGACGGAAGTTTTTGCTGCACGCGAAATCTCTTCCTTTTCACATTCGGGTGAAACATCAAAAGTCGAGCGAAACTCCGCAATTTTGCCCATTACCTCATCCGAAGTAACCTCATCCCTCAATTTTTTCAGCTCACACATTTCCAGCATTTCCATGTGTGTGCCAAATACTGCAGACTGTTTGGTCAGGTCTGTGTAGACGTCCAGCATCCCGCCATAATAATGACCGAGAATACCCAGCCTGTTGGATCTTAGATGATCGGCCACAACGGCCGCACGGACCCATTTTTCTATTTCTTTCCAGGACTCCTCCTCACGGAGATACCCGGAGACGATGTCATACTTTATTCCGCAACGGTTGAAGACGCCGGAGATTTCGGGAACGGAACAGGCCTGACAGTTTTCCAGCCACAGGCCTGTCATCTTCCCACGATCATTCAGACCGTTAAAGGTCTCATAATCCAATGCAGCAACAGGCTGCAGGTTGAGCAGAATGACGGGAACCTTCACCTTTTGCGCAACAGGCAGTACGGTGGAGGAGAGTGCATAGGTGGAGATGTAGAGAAAAAGCAGTTCGATCTCGTTGCTGGCCAGCCATGAGGCTGCTTCCCGGGCCCGAACTGGATTGTCAACCATTCCGGCATCGATTACCTCTACCTCGAAGGCCGAGATTTTACTGTGTATCTCCTGCTGATAGGCAGTGAGATGTTCCAGCAATCCATCGAATTGCGACCAATACGTGTCGAGGCCAATACCCATTAGTCCTATTTTCGTCATCATGGCGGGTCAATAAACTGGTTAATTCAAAGATTTTAGATTCTCGAGAGCCTCCGGAACAAATTGGAGAACGTTTCCAACGATGCCACAACTCTCCAGTTTATCACAATCGGCACAGGTCTGAAATCCTTTTGATTTTACGCAATTCCTTATTTCGCAAACGTCGCAATGCCCAAACTTGACACCGGGTTCCCGGCATCCGGTACAATTGATCATTTCCGGTGTAATCCCGGAGGCATGGTATTGAACGCTCCAGGTTTCGGCCGTTTTGGCGCGCAAGGCATCATCATTTGTTACCGTTGCAATTCGGGCGTCACAATTGACACAATTCAATCCACAGCAGGCAATTAATTTTTCCATGGTACTTTGTTTTTTTCAAATTCTATCAATTCCAGTGGAGCACCATTGTGCTCAATCATGGCCACTCTGATCCCTTTCCCCGGGGAATTGGGTGGTGTCAAAATTTTTAAATCGTGGATGGTCAATTCATGTTCCAGATCCAATACCTCAAAGGCCAGATGAGGCACCCGTTGAATCAGGGCATCGATCGGGCTATCCTTCTCGTAACGCATCCACTCGATCCCGAACGGGCAGGAGTCAAAACCTGAAACGTAGAGCTTGTAATCCGGAAGGTAAACTTCCCCTGGCATCACCTGGTTGGTAGGGACTCCCAAATGATGGTATTTCCACCCCCACCGGACGATGGCTTCCGGCTGATCTTGGTCTTCGCGAAATTTCATAATCCTTGGTTTTTTGGCATCAGTTTGCTTCCCTCTGACAAAGTGTATCCGCTAAGTCCGGTCCGTTGCCTTCAAAATTAAGCATTCTTAAGCAGGTCGATATTCAGTTTCTTCATTTTAAGCAGCTCCTGCATCACACGCTTCCCCTTTTCAGGATCCGACATCAAACTGCCGAGGATGGACGGGATGATCTGCCACGAAATGCCATACCTGTCTTTGAGCCAGCCACACTGGACCTCTGCTCCGCCCTCGGTAAGCTTATTCCAAAAGAAATCAATCTCTCCCTGCGTTTCACATTCCACCACGAAGGAAACCCCTTCATTGAACTGAAATTCGTGACTGCCCGGACCATCCATGGCGGCAAAACTGGCATTTCCCAGGGAGAAACTTCCGAATTTAAGTGTCCCGACAGGTTGTTCCTCTCCCTCGAGGTAGCGTTCAAGGTATTGGATCTTCGAATTTTCAAAGATTGCGGCATAATCCCTGATGGCCTGCTCTGCCTTCCCAAACAACTCATTCACGAAGAGAAAGGAGGGAACAATTTTTTGCCCTTCCGGGGATAGTTTTCCAAGCATCAGTTGCCAGGTCATGCCAAACTTGTCGACCACCCAACCGTATCTTTCGCTCCAGGGATATTTATCAATGGGGATCATCGCACTCCCTCCGTCCGATAGCCAGTACCAGATTCTGTCTATCTCTTCCACCGTTTCACAGGTCACAAAAAGAGAGATGGAAGGATTGATTTTAAACATGGGTCCACCGTTGAGGCCCATGATCTTTTTCCCCTCGATTTCAAACTGGACGGCTATCCCAGATTCCGATACTATTCCTGAATGATCAAAAATGGAACAATAAAATTTTGCTGCTGCTTGCGCCTGATTGTCGAACCACAAGCAAGGGAAAATTTGATTTATCATATTTTATTTTTTATTTAATTGGTTTTCTGTTTCTCTGTTGGACGGCCTCCATAGCTACCTTTTTGTGAGGTCACTGATTCCTCCGTTCTCAACTTTTTCCCCCTTCCGTACGATCCAATCTGATTCTCTTCTTTCGACCGGCTAACGCGGACGGTGGGCATTGGACATTCGTTTTTCTACCAATATTTCGCCACGCTGCGGCTTGCATTTTTGCAATTTATTCATTGTGGTCGTAAATGGATGAGAGACGTTGCATGCAACGTCTCTACTGGCGCCGCTCTCAACTCTCAACTTTTTTCATCCCATTTTACTGCCCTCAAACCCTCTTACTCGCTAATCATCCCCGTCCTTCGTCTTTCTCTCACCACGCCTACCTGAACACCTCCCGCACTGCCTCCAGATAGCCAAATTTATTGGTGGTATCCGGTTCCAGGTAGCTTCCTTCTGCCCATTCGTTCCAGGCGTTGATGGTCACCAGTTTGTGCCTGCCGGGATGCTTTTCCAAATATTTTTTTGCCTCCTGCAGGGCTTCCCTGAAAAGTTCGGGGGTGGTATTTACCACGGCATGCTGTACCTTATCCGGAAATCTGGGATTGTTGTCCCAGCCGATGGAGACCTGGGGGAAGTAGGGAATGGTGAAGGTGGAATCGTATTCAGCCCATTTGGCGATGCCCTTTTGTGCCCATCCGGCATAATCTTCCTGTTCCGCAATGTTTGTATAATGAATCCACTGGTAATTGGTCATGCTGTTGAAGCCCAGGTAGCGCAACACTCCATCCTGGGTTTTCACCTGATCGGAAGGGACTCCGTCGAGCGATTTGGGAATTTGTCCCCAGACGATGGCCTGCAGATGCAAGCCGGGAAATCCTGCAGCTTTGGTTTTTTGGCGAAAGATTTCCAATGCCTCCCTTGCTTTTTCCGTTCCGCCGATTCCCTTGATGAAAGTCCCGAGTTCGTAAATGCTGAACACAGGCATTCCATCCATCTTAAAATAATTTGGCTGCTTGAAATAGTCCCTGATGAGATGGTCGATCATCGTCACAAAAGTAAGGCTGTCGACTCCCCCTCTCCAGTAAATCTTGTTTTTGTCGGGATTGGCCGGGTCGAGGTAACTGTTGTGGTCGTGGTTGGCCCACATCAGGCAGAATTTCATCTTCCGGTTGTTGGCAGCCTTGAGGAATCCATTGTTGAGGCACTCTTCCAGATAAGGCTTCCCAGTATACCAGTACCAGTCGAAGATAAAGGTATTCACCCCGTGAGCGGTTGCCGCATCTATTTTTTGCCCCATCACCCTTGGATCCGACTCATCCTGGTAACCCCAAAGCGGAACTTTTGGAAGCTGTTCCCCCCTGAATTTTGGTTTTGATTTGTAAATGGCCTCCCACTCCCCCTTGCCATCGGGAAAAACAGCGATCTCCCTGAACCGTTCGGCAGGATGGTAGGCCGGCCAGTAAAAGGCGGCTACATCGTACTCCCGTGCAAGGCCACTCTTCTCCTTGCCAATCTGTGACTTGGACTGCAAAGAAAAGATCAGCAGAACCAGCAGGGTCAGGGAAGATAGGTTTAACATAATAAATATCAATTGGTAGTTGGATCGAAAGCAAAATAACGAATATTTTCTATATTTGAGTAGAGGATAAATTTGAAAATCCAAGGTTTCAAAAGCATGGTATCCGACGATCTGACCGCCACCGGAAGAAAAACAATCTTTGCTGATTTATCGATCGCATTGGGGATTATCTTGTTGTTTATGCTGTTCATGTCAAAGGCTGATTGGGTCCTGCTATTTTCCTGGCTATTTATTTTCGGGTATTTGATGCTGACCAGGAGGTTCAATGCCTTGACCCATCAATTTTTTGCCACCCTGATCGCCATCGGATGGGTTCATTTCGCGAGGGATCTCTATGGATACAAATTTGATTTCCTGAAGATTTTCGGGATGAATATATTGCCATTGATGGCCTGGGCGCTTGCCCTTCTGGGTCTGGGGGAGATGTGCAACCACCTGAAGATGAAAAGAAAATTCTATTATTTTCTGATTTTCATCCCCTCTTTCTGGATTCTGCTCATTCTCTTCGAAACGGTTGCCTACCATGTTCTGAAGATCCGGAACACGGTAACAGGCTCTTTTGCCGGCCTCCCCTATTGCAATTGTATCCATGCCCCAACCTGGATGAAGGTGGTCTATTTTTCTCTTGGACCTATCTATTATGGATCCATCACGTCGGCAGATATTTTTTTGGACAGGTGGTTTCCGGCTTACTTTCACCGCAGATCAGATCGGAACATCCTATTTTAAGTTGCCGTGGAGCATTGAATATGTGGAACTTAGTGTGTAGAATTGAGGAGGAAGAAGCTGGCAGAAAGGAGGGTTGGAGGGTAAGAACTTGAGATAAAAAAAGTTGAGAGTTGAGAGCGGCACCAGTAGAGACGTTGCATGCAACGACTCTCATCCATTTACGACCACAATGCATATATTGCAAAAATGCAAGCCGCAGGGCAGCGAAAGTTTGGTTGCCGAATAATTTCCGGAGATCGGCTTTCCCCGGAAGGAAAAGAAAAATGGGAGAATTGCTTCTCCCATTTCACCTTGAATTACCCGCGTTTGCGGATGGATGCTTTATTTAAGTTCCACGATCATGGCTGAATAAGCAGGAAGCTTCAGTGCAGATAAATCGTCTATATTTTTGCCAGAAATGACCTCAAAGCCCTTGGTTGCCCCCTTGAGGCCTTCCTGGTAGTGCCCGTTTTTGAATGGTTTTTCCACGGCTGTGTTGTTGAAGAGGACCATGATATTTTCCTTTTCGTTGAAACGGAAGAAGGCGTAAACCCCGTCTTTTACCAGATAATGCAGCATGCCGCCGTTGTGGATCACCTCCTTGCTTTTGCGCCAGGTGATCAGTTTTTTCAGGTATTGCTGTGCCTCCTTCTGCTGGGCAGTGAGTCCTTCGCCGGTAAATGCATTGACCTTATCGCCGGCCCAACCTCCCGGGAAATCTTTCCGCAGGTTGCCGTCACCATCACTCTTGCGGCCCGTCATCAGAATGTCGCTGCCATAGAAAATCTGCGGGATGCCACGGATGGTCATCAGGTAGGCCATGGCCATCTTGTACTTGCTGAAGTCCTCGTGAATGGCCGTGAAGAAACGTTCCGTATCATGGTTGTCGGCAAAGACGACCAGATCTTTCGGATTCGGATAGATGAAATCGAGTGCAAGCACGTCATACAATCTGTTGATTCCTTCGCTCCACCCCTCCTTTTCGGAGAAGGCCCTGACGATGCCATCCTGCAGGGGAAAGTCCATCAGGCTGCGCAGGTAGGAACGATAGCCATCGGGGTTGACTTTGCCCCGTTGCCAGTAGGCAACCTGTACCTGGTTGGTATTCCACTCTTCCCCAACGATGTTGAAGTTGGGATATTCATTCATCACTTCGCGGGTCCAGTCGGCCATCATTTCCGGATCGGGATAGGGATAGGTATCCATCCGGATGCCAGCCAAACCAACATATTCGATCCACCAGATGGAGTTTTGGATCAGGTACCTAGCCATCATCGGATTTCGCTGATTCAGGTCGGGCATGGAGGGAACGAACCATCCGTCGTGGAATTCGTCCTTGTCACACTGTGCTCCGTAGGGATCCTGCCTGACCGATTTGCGGTGGTTGGTGATGGTGTTGGCATCTGAATTGAGCCAATCCCTGCAGGGCAGGTCTTTCATCCACCAGTGGCCTGTGCCGCAATGGTTGAAGATCATGTCCATGATCATTTTGATCCCCTTCTTCTTCGCTTCGATGCCAAGTTTTTTGTAATCCCCGTTGGAGCCATAACGGCGGTCAACCCGGTAGAAATCGGTGGTGGCATAGCCGTGGTAGGAGGCCTGCGGCATGTCGTTTTCCAACACCGGATTCAGCCAGAGGGCGCTGTAGCCCTGATCGGCCACATAATCCAGGTGGTCGATCATCCCCTTGATGTCGCCGCCGTGCCGCCCGTACTGTTCGGTCCTGTTCAGCTTGTCGGCCATCTCGGGAATGTTGTCGTTCGTCGGATCGCCGTTGGCGAAACGGTCGGGCATAATCAGGTAAAGGACGTCGGAACTGTTGAATCCTATTCTGGCGGAGGATCCCTCTTCGCGGGCCTTGAGTTCATAGGAAAAGGACTGGACCGCCTTCCCATTGAGCAGAAACTCAATCTGGAACTTTCCCGGCAGGGTATTGCCTGCAATTTTTAGGTTAAGAAAAAGATAGTTGGGATTTTCGACGGCAACGACGGATTCCAGCGATACGCCGGGATAATTCAACACAGGTTTGGTCGTCGAGATCTGGTTGCCGTGGACCAGCAACTGCAGGTCATGATTTTTGAAACCTACCCACCAAAAGGAGGGCTCAACGCGTTCGAGCGTTGGTTTCTGAGCTGCCTGAACGGCCATGGTCATCGTGCAGAACAGCACCAGCAACATGGTTTTTGCAGCGAAGGCAATGTTTTTTTTCATTTTCATCATTTGTTTAATTCAATTGTATTTTGACCATTGGCAGGCAAAACCAGTACTTTCCCGTAAACATCGATTTCAATCTCGTGGGCGGAGTGGTTTTCAAAGCATATCTCCTGTTTGTTTACCTCTATCTTGATGGTCGCATTTCTGAAGTTGATCCTGAAGGAGTAGCCTTCCCATTTTTCGGGCAGGATGGGGGCGAAATGCAGTTTGCCGCCGACGACCCGCATGCCGCCAAACCCCTGTACGAAAGACATCCAGGTTCCTCCCATAGAGGTAATGTGGCACCCATCTTCTGTATCGTTGTTGTAGTCATCCAGGTCCAGTCTGGAGGTGCGGAGATAGAGTTCGTAGGCTCTGGCCGGATAACCGATTTTTGCAGCGAGAATGGTATGGATGCAGGGAGAGAGCGAAGATTCGTGTACCGTTAGGGGTTCATAGAAATCAAAATGACGCTTGATGGTTGCCTGATCGTACTCATTTTCAAAGAGGAAAAAACTCTGCAGCGTATCGGCCTGCTTGATGTAGGGAGAGCGAAGAATCCGGTCCCACGACCAGTTTTGATTGAGTGGTCGCTCACGGATAGGTAGTTCGGCTGCCGGAATTAGCTCCTTGTCCAGAAAACCATCCTGCTGCAGGAAAATCTCGCGGACAGGGTCGTAGGCAAAATAGATCTTTTCGATGATCTCTTTCCACCGGGTAGTCTCTGCTGCTTCTTCGAAGTTCCATTTGGTCTTTAGCTGGGCATAGGATTTCGGGTGCAGTTGCTTCAGCATGTCAATCACTTCCAGGGTATACCGAAGCGTCCATTGCGCCATTCTGTTGGTATGGAAGTTGTTGTTGACATTGTTTTCGTATTCGTTCGGACCTGTTACGCCGAGCAGGACATATTTTTGTTTGGCTTCGGACCAGTTGACGCGCTGCGACCAGAAGCGGGAGATGCCCAACAGCACTTCGAATCCTTTTGGAAGGAGGTAGTCAACATCTCCGGTGTAGCGGATGTAGTCGTAGATGGCGAATGCGATGGCACCGTTCCTGTGGATCTCTTCGAAGGTAATTTCCCATTCGTTGTGGCACTCTTCGCCGTTCATCGTGACCATTGGATAGAGCGCAGCACCATTTTTAAAACCGAGTTTTTGTCCGTTTTCTATCGCCTTTTGCAGGTGTTTGTGGCGATACGAGAGCAGATGCTGGGCAACCGGCGGAGGGGCCGTAGCCAGGTAGAAGGGAATGCAATAGGCTTCCGTGTCCCAGTAGGTGGAGCCGCCGTATTTTTCGCCCGTGAATCCCTTGGGACCGATGTTGAGCCGTTCATCCTCGCCGGTATAGGTTTGCTGAAGCTGGAAGATGTTGAAGCGGATACCCTGCTGGGCGGCCACATCTCCCCTGATGAGGATGTCGCTGGTTTCCCATTTGGTTTCCCAAAGATCCGAATGAGTCTGAAGCAAATAGTCGTATCCCTGCTCAAAGGCCGTGTTAAGGTGCTGCGCTGCGGTTTCATTGAGCAGGTTTTTGGGACAATATTCGGAAGAGAGATTGACACCAAATTTTTCTATCGTGAAGCTCTCTCCCTGTTTGAGGGGAATCATCACAATGTTGGAGACATATTTTTGCCGTTCTTCGACATCGGCATGAAAGCGTATGGGCTCATTGTTTTTGAGGAGCCTGAATTTCATTCCAGCACAAACGTGGAAAAGCGTTTTGCGTACCTCCGCCGTGATGTATCCTTCTCCGTGTGCGACAGATTTGTTAACCTCATCCCAAAATTTCTCATCGTAATTGGAATCCTCATTGACCACATCAAAATCGAGGTAGGGTGTGACCGTTATCTTCTCACTGAAATTTAGTGCCTCCAGGGTATAGCGGAGCGCACCTATTTCAGAATGGGCGATACTTACAAATCTTTGGGCGGTTACCTTTACCTGTTTGCCATCCGCCAATTCAGCGGTAAAGACCCGGTTCAGCAACCCGTGCATCATATCCAGTTCGCGTCTGAAATTAAGAACTTTACACTGATTAAGATCCAGCACGATGGAACCAATTCTGATGTTGATGCCGATCCAGTTGGCAGCGTTGAGTACTTTGGCGAAATATTCGGGATAGCCGTTTTTCCACCAGCCAACACGGGTTTTGTCGGGATAATAGACTCCGGCAACGTAGTTTCCCGGAAGGCTCAGTCCCGAATATTTTTCTTCGAAATTGGCCCTGTGCCCCATGCGCCCGTTGCCAAGGCTCATCAGACTCTCCGTTATTTTATTGTGATCGGGATGAAATTCATCTTCGATGATCCTCCATCCGTCGTGTACGATGTAATCCTTCATTTGATTTCCTAATTAATGAATCTTGTTAAGCTTTTAGCTATTGGCATTTAGCCGTTGGCCTTCGCTTCAATCCAAACTCATATCTCATGTCTCATGTCTCCTATCTCTTACAGGTACCATTTCGACAGAAGTTCATAATTCATCTTTTCAAAGCCGGGGATGTACCTGTCGGCCAGCGAGAGATTCTCAGGAGACCCAATGGCGATCACCTGCATCCCTCCATTTCTTGCCGCTTCGATACCGGCCTGAGCGTCTTCAAAAACCAGGCATTTTTCTGGTTCTACTCCAAGCTGTTCTGCGCAGCGCAAAAAAACTTCCGGGTCAGGTTTTGCCTTTGACACGGCATTCCCATCCACGATGACGTCAAATTTATCTGTCAGCTGAATGCGTTCCAGAATCAGCGGGGCATTTTTACTGGCAGAGCCCAAAGCAATGGAAATGCCATGTACCCGGAGGTCATCAAGGAATGTAGAGACACCGGGTAATATCTCATCCTCCGTCATTTGCCCCACAAATTCCAGGTATCTGTTATTTTTATTTTCCGCCAGGATCAATTTCTCCTCACCGGAAAGGGTGATTTTTCCGATACCCAGCAATATTTCGAGTGAGCGCATCCGGCTCACTCCTTTCAGCAGTTCATTTTGTTTTTCAGTGAAATCGAAGCCCAACTCAGCAGCCATCTCCTTCCAGGCTATGTAGTGGTACTTGGCTGTGTCGACGACGACACCATCCAGATCAAACAGGCAGGCTTTGATGTTCACGTTAGTTTTCTTTGGAATATTTATGTTCTTTGATAAATATCACGGAGATTCCCGCGATGATCATGCTTGCCCCGGAGAGTCCGAGCATATATACCGCATGTCCGCCCAACAGGGTAAAGATGGTGGCACCGAGTAATCCGGCCGCAATCTGCGGAATGGTGATGGTAGCATTGAATATTCCCATGTAAACACCCATTTTTTCAGCCGGAAGTGAGGCGGATAACATGGCGTAGGGCATGGCCAGAATGGCGGCCCAGGCAATACCGACACCCACCATGGAAGCAATCAATCCGTACTGGTCCTTCACGAAGATGATGGATATCAGACCCAATCCACCTGCCACCAAAGCCGAAAAATAGATCGACTTACGCCCGAAACGGGTTGCCAGTCGGGCCATCACGATGGAAAAAAGAGCACCAAAGACACTGTAGGCTGCAAATATTATACCTACCCAGTTGGCTGCTTCGTTGTAGGGGCCAGAAGTGGCATCCCCCTGTTTGGTATTCCAGACGTTTTCTGCAATGGCAGGAGTGGTGTAGACCCACATCAGGAAGAGCGAAAACCAGGAGAAAAACTGTACGAAGGCCAGCTGAAGCATGGTCTTGGGTGTATCCTTCAGAAGTGTGAGGAAGGAGGATTTTTTCTTCTCCTCATTTTTCAGGTTGTTGTATTTGGCATACTGTTCCGGATTGTACTCCTTGGTGGTGAAACTGGTCCAGAGTACACTCAGCAACAAGGCACCTCCTCCGATGTAAAAGGACCAGATGACGGAAGAAGCCACCTTTTCACCTGCATGGGGTACATTTGAAACACCCAGCCAGGTAAGCAAAAAGGGCAAAATTGACCCGACTACCGCACCGGCATTGATGAGAAATGCCTGCGTCGAAAATCCAATGTTTCGCTGTTCTTCCGAAACCATGTCGCCTACCAGGGATCGGAAGGGTTGCATGGTCACGTTGAAGGAGCAATCCATCAACAGCAGCATGAAGGCACCAAAAAGAAGGACAGGCAGCACCTGGGCAAAGAATTCCGAGTTGGGCATAAAAAACATCGCAAGGGCAGAGACCAATGCTCCTCCCATGATGAAGGGAATCCTTCTTCCAAACCGAGTCCAGGTTTTATCACTGGAGAGGCCGATAATGGGTTGAACGATCAAACCGGCCAACGGAGCTGCCAGCCAGAAATAGTTGATGTGTTCCACATCCGATCCGAGGGCGGACAGAATCCTCGTTGTATTCCCGTTTTGCAGGGAATAGCCGATTTGAACGCCCATGAATCCGAAACTCATGTTCCAGATTTGCCAGAACGACAGCATTGGTTTTTTTGCCATAGTGATGAATTGTTTTTAACCAAGAAAGGAACTAAAAATCCACACTTTAAAGAGCAGATATCAAGAACAATTCCTTGATCCGATGAATGCACAAAAGATCAGCGTTTGAAATGGCAATAAAACAAAAGAAAGTATCAGATCCGAACGGACCCGATGCAGGAAAGGACTAAACAAATGATTTTCGCTACAAACGTATAAAAAGAATTACACAAAAAAACAAAAATCCCTGTTTTTTTAAATCCCCCGCTTTTAGGTTTTCCTTTTCGTTGATTCACGAAGCACAAGATGGGTATCAATAAATTGTGTTTTGTGTTTGCCTTCAACTGGTTTTTCGATCCTTTGAAGCAGGAGTTTGGCTGCCGCCACTCCCATTTCGTAGCCGTGCTGGTCGACGGAACTCAGGGTCGGTGTGGTGATGTCGGAGAAGAAACCCGCTGAGAATCCAATGATGGCGACTTTCTGCGGAACGGCTATCGACATCCGCTGCAAGGTTTTCATGGCACCCACTGCCGTCATGTCGTTGACGGCAAAGATGGCATCAGGCGGGGAGGTGAGGTGCATCAGGTTTCTGGTGGCATCCCCTGCAAGTTCGAAGGAATCAGCCACGACAACCAGCTCTTCCCGGTAGGGAATGCCATGGTCTTCCAGTGCTTTCCTGTATCCTGCAAGTCTTTCGAAACCGATGCCCAGGGTCTGATGGGTAGAGAGATGGGCGATGCGCCTGCAGCCCGTCTCAATGAGGTGGGTGGTGGCATTGTAGGCCGCTTTCCTGTCGTCGATGATGACCCTGTCTACGTCCAATTCGTCGGGAGCCCTGTCAAAAAACACAATCGGGACACCATTCTCCTCCAGGTTAAGCAGATGAGAGAAGTCGTGGGTCTCCTTCGAAACGGAGACGAGTGCCCCTTCCACCCGGTTTGACTCCAGTGCCTGCACATTGATGACCTCACGGGCATACTTTTCATTCGACTGGCAAACCATCACATTGTATCCGGCTTCGTAGGCCACATCCTCGATCCCGCTGATGACGGAGGAGAAAAAATAGTGCACCACCTCAGGGATGATGACTCCTATGGTATTGGTCTTGCTGTTTTTAAGTGAAAGGGCAACTGCATTGGGTTTGTACCTCAGTTTGGCGGCCAGGTTGTTGACCGCCTCCTTGGTTTCCCTGCTAATGTCGGGATGATCCTTCAGCGCCCTGGATACCGTGGAAGCGGATATATTCAGCGCCTTGGCGATATCTTTTATCGTTATCGGACTACTCATGCAGGAAAACGTAATTGGGTTAATTCGATGCTGCAAGTTAATTAAATTTCGGTCATTTTGGCAAATTGAGCGCCCTCTCTTTTTTATTGATTTCCTAAAAAATCATAAAAATCCCGAAAACATGTTGTAAAACATTTTTGATGCAAACGTAACCGCAAACGATTGCGAAACATTTTTTTTCAAACCTGCAAAAAGAGAAGATTAAATGATTGTTAAATTATCTTTATTTGTGTCCTGAAATGGTTTTCGAAAAGGCTAAAGCACTAAACAAATTGATTTTCAACGTTCTTATTTGATTTTACTCTAAAATGATGCTTCATGCATTAAATTCTTCAACCATGATTTATGAACCTATAATTTAATTCACATGAAATTTGAATTAGCAAAGATGAAGATGCTTTGGTTTTTCCTTTTAGCGGTGTTTACACTGCCGGCATTTGCCCAGGAAAAATCAATCTCCGGAACTGTTTCCGATGCGACCAGTAAAGAATCTCTTATCGGCGTAACTGTCCAGGTATTAGGAACTACTACCGGGGCTGCCACCGATTTTGACGGTAGATTCACCCTGAAGGCCGCTCCCGGTCAGAAACTGTTGTTCTCTTTCGTCGGTTACGTTCCACAGACAGTTGTTGTTGGTCAGCAATCCAACTTAAAGATCGCTCTTGTTCAACAGACACAAGGTTTGGATGAGGTAGTGGTTATCGGTTATGGAACCGTCAAGAAATCTGATGCTACCGGAGCAGTGAGCACGGTTAGTTCGAAAGATTTCAACAAGGGATCCATCACATCCGCCCAGGATTTGTTGGTTGGTAAGAGTGCTGGTGTGAACCTGACTACCGCAGGAGGTGCTCCGGGTAGTGGTGCTACAATTCGTATTCGTGGTGGTTCTTCCCTGAATGCCTCCAATGATCCGTTGATCATCATCGACGGCGTTCCAATTTCCAACACCGATGTTTCAGGAAGCTCCAACTTCCTTTCTTTTGTGAATCCAAATGATATCGAATCATTCACAGTGCTGAAAGATGCTTCTTCCACCGCAATTTACGGATCGAGAGCTTCGAACGGCGTTATCCTCATCACCACCAAACAGGGAACTGTTGGTAGCCCGATGAGAATTTCCTACGATGAAAAGACCTCCGTATCCAGCGCCATCAAATATGTTGATGTCTATTCAGGCGACCAGCTGAGGCAAATTGCCCTGTATCACAAAGACCTATACGGAGCAGACAGTTTTGGTAAACTGGGAAATGAAAACACCAACTGGCAGGATCAGATTTTCCGTACGGCCGTATCCCAGGACCATAACTTCAGCTTGTCGGGTGCATTCAAGAAGTTACCCTACCGGGCCTCTTTGGGATATACCGACCAGAATGGTATCCTGAAAAATACGGACATGCAGAGAATTACAGGTGCAATCAGCCTCGATCCCATCCTGCTGAATGGCGATTTGAAAGTTAATCTGAATGCGAAAGGGATGTCTACCAACCAGAATTTTGCAGACCAGGGTGCGCTTGGATCAGCCATCAACATGGATCCTACACAACCCGTCAGGGATGGAAATGCCAATTCTAATGGCTACTTCCAGTGGGTTAATTACGGAGCAAATCTCGGAACCCCCAACCCGGTAGAACAACTGATGGCTTCAGACAACAAATCCGTTGTAAAAAGGGTACTTGCAAACGCCCAGTTTGATTACAAGATTCCATACATCACCGGATTGCGGGCCAATTTAAACATGGCTACCGACTACTCGGAAGGAACCGGTCACAACAACAGGCCCGTCACCTCTCCATCCGTTCTTACTTCCCCTACCTATGGGAAATTGAACGATTACCATTCCAAGAATTACAACAACCTGCTCGATTTTTACTTGAACTACAACAAGGATCTTAAATCCATCGACAGCAAATTGGATGCAACCGTCGGATATTCCTGGCAGCATTTCAAACGCCAGGGTGACAGTTACACCCGTGGTATCGTGGACGCTACCCACCCCTATCAAAAAACAGACAGCTCCAGCTACATCACGGAGAACTACCTGGTCTCTTTCTTCGGTCGTGTAAATTACACCCTGAAAGGTAAATACTTATTGACCCTGACGGTTCGTGATGATGGTTCTTCCCGTTTTGCCAAGCAAAATCAATGGGGTCTGTTCCCTTCTGCCGCTTTTGCCTGGAAAATGAAAGATGAGAGCTTCCTGAAAGATGTAAGTGCCCTCTCGGAATTGAAAATGAGGTTGGGCTGGGGTGTAACCGGACAACAGGATATCGGTAACGACTATCCTGCACAAGCCAGATACATGATCGCATCTCCGGGTAACTACTACATGATCGGAGGCACCTATCTTCCTACTTTGCGCCCGAGCGCCTATGATCCAAATATCAAATGGGAATCCACTACCACGCAAAACGTTGGTTTTGACTTTGGATTCCTGAAAGACCGTATCACGGGTTCCATCGACGTATACAAAAGGGTAACGACAGACCTGCTGAACCAGGTAACGATCCCCAGTGGAAGTAACTTCTCAAACACTTTGTTGACAAACGTTGGTAGCCTCGAGAACAAGGGTGCTGAGTTTACCCTGAACCTGGTTCCGATTTCCAAGAAAGACATGAGTCTGACTTTTGGATTCAATGCCACCTACAACCAGAACAAGATTACCAAACTCTTGATCAGTGATGATCCGAATTACATCGGTATTCTTTATGGAGATGCCTTCACGGGTATATCAAGCAGGTTACCAGGGTCGGTTATCCAGCCTACTCCTTCTTCCTGAACAAACAGGTTTATGGACCAACCGGCAATCCAATCGAAGGCTTGTATGTTGACCTCTCCGGAAAAGGGGGATCAGTCAGTGGAAATACAGCCGACCAATACATCAACCACCATCCGGCACCTGATTACATTTTGGGTTTCTCTGCCCGTTTTGAGTACAAGAAATTTGACCTGTCTGCATCCACACGTGCGGAATTTGGAAACTATGTTTACAACCAGGTTGCCGCAAGTGCCTCCTACGATCAGATGTACCAGATTGGCTACTGGAAGAATTTCCCAACCTATCTGAACAACACCCAGTTTGTGAAACGCCAGTACACAAGTGACTATTTTGTCAGCAACGCTTCCTTCTTCAAATTGGATAACTTAAGTGCAGGCTACAGATTCGACAATTTCATCAACAAGATGAATGCACGCATCAGCTTCACTGTTCAAAATGTGTTAACAGTCACCAAATACAAAGGAATTGACCCCGAGGTTCCGGGCGGAATTGACAACAATTTCTATCCCAGACCGCGTACCTTCATGCTTGGTATAAGTTTATCCTATTAATCTGCTAATAAAAATATAGATATGAATAAAAAGATTTTAATATTAGGAATAGTTTTTTCTGCCGGAGTGTTTACCTCTTGCGTAAAAGACTTGAATGTGAAACCAATGGATCCCAATACCATATTAGCAGGAAACCTGAATGATAATCCTGTATATATGAAGGAAACCTTGGGTAAGATTTATGCCAGTTTCATTATTTCCGGACAAGGAAGCAATGGAGGAGATGACATCACAGCCTCAGATGGTAACTTTTTTACCACTACCAGGGCACTTTGGAATTGCCAGGAAATTACGACGGACGAGGCCATTTGCGCCTGGGGTGATGTGGGTATTTCCGATTTGAATACCCAAACCTGGAGTGCCAACAACCCATTTCTTACTGCACTCTATCAGCGTTTGAGCCTGAGTATTACCTATGCCAATGATTTCATCAAGAACACCAATGGAAGCACGGATCCTACCATTATGCAATACAATGCAGAGGCTCGATTCCTGAGGGCACTGGCTTACTCCTGGGACATTGACCTTTTTGGCAATCCTCCTGTTACCACTGACGCAGACGGCGTTGGTAAATTCTTCCCAAAACAGATGGACAAGAATGTAACAATTGCAAGGCCCAAACTTTTCAACTACATCGTATCTGAATTGCACAGCATCGAAACAAAACTCGGCGAACCAAAATTCTCCTATCCGCAAGCCGATAAGGCAGCTTGCTGGATGTTACTCGCCAGATTGTATCTGAATGCACAGGTCTATACCGGAACTGCCAAATGGGACAGCTGCAAAATCTATTGCGACAAAGTGATCAACAGCGGCAAATATTCTCTGGCTGCCAACTACAGACAGAACTTCAGTGCCGACAACGATGCCCTCCACAATCCTGAGATGATTTTCTCCTGGGACCAGGACGGCACCAATGTACAGGGTTATGTTGGAACAACATTCATCATCGAATCCAGCAGCGATGCAACCTATATCAGGGCAGAGGATTTCCACGGACTGACCTCCAACACCGACTGGAACGGAAACAGGGCCAGGAAACAATTCATGAATGTTTTGGTTGATACACTGGCCACCTATGGCAATGTACCTGTTCCTGCGGCCGACGTTATGTTTGCCCAGTGCAAAGACAAACGGGTTTACCTGAAGATGAAGAAAAGCATGGATATCCCAAGTGCATCCTCCAGTGGTGATTACGGCATCGGCGTTTATAAATTTACTGCCAAGAACACCAATGGCACACAAGCCGCCGACTACAATCCAGCCTTCGCATCCACCGACTTTCCGGTTTTCCGGCTTGCAGATGCCTACCTGATGAGGGCTGAAGCACTCTTCAATTCTGGTGACCTCACCAACGCAGTGAAGGATGTAAACGTGGTCAGAACCCGTGCTTATGGAAATGCAAACGGCAACATCACCACCGCTCAGCTTACCGCTAAATTCCTGCTTGACGAACGCGGACGCGAATTTTACTACGAGGCTCAAAGACGTACCGACCTGGTTCGTTTTGGAAAATTCACGGATGGCAATTACAATTGGCAATGGAAGGGAAATACCTTCGCCGGTACAAACACGGATAAACACCTGAATCTTTTCCCAATCCCGGGTGCTGAAGTCTCAGCCAATCCAAACATTGGCCAAAACCCTGGTTATTAATCTTTTAAACTACTGAAAAATGAATAAAAATTTATTTAAATATTTAACTTTCATTGGGTTGATCGGACTTATGTTCGCCTGTTCAAAAGATGAAACAAAAGTTGGGATGTTGATCAGCCCGAATGTGCCTACATTTCAGACGGTTCCCGACCTTACTTTGAAAAGGACCAGCGGGAAAGACACCCTTGAATTTGTAGGTACTGCTGTAGATCCAGGTTTTCAGGCTTCTGCCAACTACTTCCTGGAAGCTGCCGTATCCGGAACAGACTTTGCTGATGCCGTAATCATTGCGTCCGGCACACAGGATAAATCCATGAAAATCACCGTCAGCGACCTGAATGGTATCCTGCTGAAAAAATTCCCTGCAGACAAGGTATCCGCAGTCGATTTGCGCATCAGATCTGTCCTCATCGTTGATGCAGGAACAGGTGCTCCCGGTACAAGTGCCAATCCATTGGTTTACAGCTCAGCCACCAAAACGGTAAATGCAACAATTTATGGTTTGCCACGTTTGGATCTGGTTAACTCAGGCATCACCCAGAGCATCAGCTCTCCGCTTGGTGATGGCAAGTATTCCGGATTTGTAAAATTGAGCACTGCCAAACCTTTTACCCTGAAGGATCCGGATGCCAACATCACCTACGGCATCAGCGGAGCAAAATTTGCTGTGAACGGTACAGCAATTACCTCTCCGGATAATGGCTGGTACAATCTTTCTGTTGACACGAAGTTGCTCTCCTACACCATCGATCCCTACATGATTGGTCTGGTTGGCGATTCAACTCCGAACGGATGGAACTCACCCGATCAAAAAATGGATTACAACGCTGCCACGGGTACGTGGTCTATTACCATCACCCTGATAGACGGAACCTTCAAATTCAGAAAAAACGACGGATGGGCGTGGAATCTTGGATACAATGCAGATAGCAGCTCCCTGGTATACAACGGAAGCAATGTCCCAATTTCGGCCGGCAATTATACCATTACCTTAACCATCACCAGCGATGCTTCGCAAACGGGTACCTATAAGGCTGTTAAGAACTAATTTGTATGAACCATTTGTTTAATTAAATGAGATTATAAAAAATATATTTATGAAAAGATTGTTCATATATAGAATATTGACCGTCCTTGTTCTTGTTGCAATGCTTTTTGCAGCATGCACAAAGGGGACATCGGATGTGAAACTGGCTCAAAAACTCTCTACTTCGCAGTTTTCCAATGTTACATCCAGTACTGCTACCGTCGTTGGATTTGTCGTAGCTGCCGGTGACGGATTTTCCGAGAAGGGCGTTTGCTACAACACTGCAACAGGCCCTACCGTATCCAACACCAAAGTTGCCTACACGGCCTCTACTACAACGGCAACCTATACGGTTAACCTGACTGGCTTGGCTTATGCTACCACCTACTATGCACGTGCCTATGCAACGGGTCTCGAGGGAACAGTTTATGGAGAAGAGGTAACTTTTACCACTTTGCCAGTTGTTCCAACACTGACAACTGCCGCGATTACTGCTGTAACAGGTAACTCGGCTGCAGGCGGCGGAAACGTCACCATCGCTGGTGGAGCCGATGTGACTGCCCGCGGCATTTGCTACGGTCTGAACCATCTGCCTACAGTCTCCGACACCAAAACGACAGATGCAAAGGGAACCGGTGCTTTTGTTAGTACACTTACCGCTCTGAAAGGTAACGTCACCTATTATGTTCGTGCCTATGCTGTGAACAGTGCTGGTACCGGATACGGACCTGAAGTCGCCTTTACGACCCTTGTCGATCTGCCAGTTGTGACCACAACTGCCGTTACCGGTGTAACGAAGAATGCAGCCGTTACCGGTGGTGCCGTCACCTATGACGGCGGAGGTACTGTTACCGCCAAAGGTCTTGCCTATGGTACAGCTGCCAATCCAACCATTGCCGGAACCAAAATTGCCGGAGGAACGGGTCTGGGTGCCTTTGTGACCAACCTTACCGGTCTGGCCAAATATACCACCTTCCACGTACGTGCCTATGCCACAAACAGTGCAGGTACCGCTTATGGTGCGGATGTTCAGTTCACAACACTTGCCGACATTCTTACCTGGAACATTCCGGGAGATTATGTAAGTGCCAGCTATCCTGGATCAACCTATGCTGACTGGTCACCGGACAAATCCCCACAGGTAATCAGCACCATCAATGCAGGTGACAAACTGGAAGGTTATGTCTACATGGCCAATGCCACCAACAACTGGAAATTTGCGACACAGCCCAACTGGAATGGCCCGAACTACGGCGATGACAACAAATCAGGAAAACTGGATCCAAATGCCGCCAACAACATTGCTTCTGCCAAAGGATACTATAAGATCAATGCAGATGCCACAGCCATGACCTACACCGCTGTTCCTACGGTTTGGGGTGTCATCGGTGATGCTTCCCCGCAAGGATGGAACGACGAAACGGTGATGACCTATTATCCTGCCATGCATGTTTGGCAGGGAGTAATGTCTTTGACGGCAGCTACCATCAAATTCAGGGCCAACCACGACTGGGGATTGAACTACGGCAGTGACAAGGCTGACGGAACATTGGGTGCCGGAGCCGCCAACATTCCAATTTCACTCGCTGCAGATTATGTAGTCACATTGGATTTAAGCCATCCGAATGCCTACACCTACGCTGCAAACAGATGGGGTGTGATCGGTGATGCCACTCCTGACGGCTGGAATTCCGACCAGAACATGACCTGGGATGCCACCAACAAGGTGTTGAAAATTACCTTGAACCTGACCGTCGGTACATTCAAATTCAGAGCCAACGATGATTGGGGCGTGAATTTGGGTGGAAACATGGCAGCCCTTACCCAGGGTGGTGACAATATTCCGGTTACTGTTGCAGGAAACTATACGATCAAGCTGGATGTAAGCAAAGCTGTTTACTCCTGTACGGTTACGAAGAACTAAGTTTTTTTTCATAGTTAAAAAGGGGGGCAACTTTATTTAGGTGCCCTCCTTTTTGTTTCCATCAACGACCTCTTATTTCAAAATTATTACCTTTGATTTCAGGTGGAGTAGTTGTATGCACTTCCACCGTGTGCTTTCCTGGTTTCACTACCGACAACAATTGCATTCAACCCTCTTTTCTTCCAAGTAAAAAAGTCTCTCCATGAGAATCTTCAACATATTGCTCCTGCTAATTGGCTGCTCCTACAGCAGCCTGGCCCAGATCGTCACATCGGTTCCGGCAGTACCGACCGACAGTCAGTCCATTACCATCACCTACGATGCTACCCTGGGAACTGCCGGTTTGAAAGACTATACCGGCGACGTTTATGCACACATTGGCGTGATCACGGACAAAAGCAGTTCGAGTACCGACTGGAAATATGTGGTAGCAGCATGGGGGGTCAATGTGGACAAGGCAAAAATGACCCGGATAGCAGCCAACCGCTACCAACTGACGCTTACTCCCGACATACGTCAATATTTCGGGGTTCCTGCCGGGGAGGTGATCCAGAAGATCGCCCTCGTTTTCAGAAGCGGAGTGATGGTGAATGGCAGTTACCTGGAGGGAAAGGATACTGGCAGCAAAGATATTTTGATGGATGTTTTTGGAGCAGGGCTCAATCTGGTTATCCAGCAACCTGCCAGGAATCAGGTTTACCAGCAATATGCGAACATTCCCTTTTCCGCCTCCGTCTCTGCAACTTCAGATTTGGAAGTCTATCTCAACAACAAAAAAATTATCTTCCTGACGGGCACTACCATCACCTACAATTTCAATTTGCCTACGGGTGAATATTGGATCAAGGCCAGGGCCATTACCTCCTCCAAAACACTCGCCGATTCGATCTTTGTTTATGTATTGGGCACCCAGGTGACAGAATCAAAACCCTCAACAGTCGTCAAGGGAATAAATTACCCGGATACCCAATCTGCCACACTGGTACTCTGGGCTCCCTATAAACAGTCTGTCTTCGTCATCGGCGACTTCAACGACTGGCGTCCGTCGGCCAGTTCCAGAATGAAAAAGGACGGAGACTATTACTGGCTGACCATCCCCAACCTCACTCCGGGGAAAGAGTATGCATTTCAGTATCTGGTGGACGGAACGCTGAAAATTGCAGATCCCTACACCGACAAGATTTTGGATCCGGTCAACGACCCCTACATCACCTCCGATACCTATCCCAACCTCATGCCCTATCCTGTTGGCAAGACAGATGGAAATGTTTCCGTTCTCCAGACCAACAAGCCGAAATACAGCTGGCAGGTTGCCAACTTCACTCCTCCTGCATCGGACAGCTGCGTCATTTACGAAGCGCTGGTCCGCGATTTTGATACCAAACACTCCTTTGCGGGTGTGGCGAGCCACCTCGACTACCTCAAGGATTTGAAAGTAAATGTACTTGAGTTGATGCCTGTCAATGAATTTGAAGGAAACAGCAGCTGGGGATACAATCCCTCCTTCTATTTTGCCGTAGACAAATATTACGGACCATCGGATGATTTCAAAAAGTTGGTCGACCAGTGCCACCAAAGAGGCATTGCAGTAGTAATGGACCTGGTGCTGAATCACTCCTACGGACAGAGTCCTTTCGTTCAACTCTATTTTGATGGGACAAATCCCACTACACAAAATCCGTGGTACAACGTAGTAAGCAATTTTACCAACCCGGCTGCCCAATGGGGATATGATTTCAACCACGATAGCCCCTACACCCGTGAACTGGTCGACAGCATCGCCTCCTACTGGATGACCCAGTACAAGGTGGATGGCTTCCGCTATGATTTTACAAAAGGATTCTCCAACAACATCAAGGATAGCTCCGATCCCTGGGGAAGCAAATACGATGCCCAGCGAATTTACAACCTGGAACGGATGGCCGGACAGGTCCAGAAACGGAAACCGGGAGCACTCGTCATTTTTGAACACCTGGCCGATAACAACGAAGAAAAGGAACTGGTCGAATCCGGAAACAAGATCCTGTTGTGGGCCGATGCAAGTGGCAACAGCGCACAGGCGGCCATGGGATTCAATGACAGCGGCAAATCGGATTTATCCTGGGCCTCCTATCAGGCCAGAAGTTGGAGCGTTCCTTCTGCTGTAAATTACATGGAGAGCCACGACACGGAGCGTATTCCCTACGAATGCATCACAGGCGGAAACTCTCAGGGCAGTTACAGCACCAGGGACAGTACCACTGCCTACAAAAGAGTGGCACTCACCGCTGCGCTCTTTATGCCGATTCCAGGACCCAAGATGATCTGGCAGTTTGAAGAACTCGGATACGATTACTCGATCGAATACGGAGGACATTTGACAGAGAAACCAGTACGCTGGGATTACGTCAACAAGCCAGCCAGAACCTATCTTTTCAGGGTGATGGCCAAGCTCTTTTATCTGAAGAAAACCTATCCCATCTTCAAGACCAGCGACTTTTCGACCTCCCTGGTGAGTGACCTGAAGTGGCTCAAACTAAACCTGAATGGCGACAATGTTTTGGTCGTCGGAAATTTCGGCCTCGCTTCCGCCACCATGAACGTTCAATTTCAAAAGACAGGAACCTGGTACGAATATTTTGGTGGTACCTCTCTGGTTGTTTCCAGTACCTCCCAAAGCCTGGTGCTCGCACCCGGTGAATTCAGACTCTATTCGTCCGTGAATTTTTCCCAATCGAACATCACCACGGAAGTGGATGTGCTGCCTGCTCCGGATGCCGGATTTGTGCTTTGGCCAAACCCCGTAAGCGAAACCCTGAAAATATCCTCAGCTTTACCGCTTTCGCGGATTGTTGTCTACTCCATGACAGGAACCATTGTCAAAGAGGTAAACCTGCCCGGCAGTGATACCTCCGGTCAGGAGCTTTACCTGGGTGACCTGCAGCGAGGCAACTACCTGATCCAGGTGATAACCAACAAAGGGAAGTCGGAGTCGAGGAAGATTGTTAAGTTCTGAAGAAGTTGATTTTTAAGTACGAAGGAGTCGGAAGACTGGAAGGACAATAAGACTTTCAGACTATTGGACAATGAGACCGGTCCCTGAGCA
>TBL_comb47_HYPODRAFT_10000543_pt1 | contig 50298 bp, 42 predicted proteins | sample TroBogypolimnion_40_FD_10682 | JGI IMG/M metagenome (IMG submission 10682)
GGTGAGGTTGATAACGGCTCGGGCCTGGGTTTCGGCGGCTTGGTTTTGGGCGATGAAGGTTTGTTTCCAGCCGGTGTAGGCGGTGTAGGCGGCGGTGAGTTTGGCGGGGGTCAGGCCGGGCAAGGTATCGGCGGCGGCTAATTTGAGGATGGCGGTGGCGTCTTGATCGAGTTCGTTGCGGCTTTGGCCGAAGTTTTTTTTGCCGATGCCGTAGGCGGCTTGGCGGGGTTTGTCTTTGGCGAATTTGCGTTTGGCGCGGGACTGGATGCCGCGCAGGGCGGTCATGAGGGTGGCGTGGGCTTTGGCCTCGGTTTTATTGGTGTCGAGGTGCAATTTCTTGTTTTCCACAACTTGTTTGGCGAGGTCGCGGCCCTGCGAGTTGAGGGTGTTCAAGTTGGTGACGGCGGCGGCGTCCACCCCTTCATCGGCGAGGGCGGCGGCATGGGCGGGGTCGGCAGCGGCGGCGGCCACGGTTTCGCTGAGTTCGAGGTCGGCGAGGATTTGTTTATTCACATCGCCGCGCGTGCGTTTGGCTTTAGGCGTGGGCGTGGGCGTGGGGGTGGAGGTGGAGTCAGTCATAATAGGATGGTGTTAGTCGTGTTAGTTGTTGGTGGTTAGTTAGTTTTTTCGGCGAAAGTGCTGCCGGCCGAGCTGCCGGCGTTGGGGATAAGGTGTAAGTCCTTCCGGAAAGGCTCCCCGCCCGGCCAACTAAGCCCGCCGGCGCAGGTAATAAGTGCCAAGCCGTAGCGGATAAGGATTAAGTCGCTCCGGATAAGGGTTAAGCCAGGCGTCACTAGGGATAAGTCGCGGGCGATAGACGTTAAGCCCCAGCGGTTAAGCCGCAAGGCGGTTGGGTTAAGGCGCAAGGCGGTCGGTATAAGCCGCCCGTTGCGGCGGTTAGCGGTGACGGGGTTCGGCGGAAGGGACGCGGCGCAGGGGTTGGCGGTGGCGGCAGGGAGCCGAGCGGGGCAGGGACAAAGCGGACGTTGCGGGGGCCTCGCGTTGCCGCCGGGCCGGCCGGAAAATGCCTGAAGGTACGGTTGCATACCGACGAGTTGCGCTGGGGAGCGCGCAGCGGGATGTGGGAAGGGTTTTAGCGCAAGCGCGCCGAGGCGTCAAATATTTTTTCGGCGGAAAATTTGCGTGTGCTGCGGCGGCAAAGACCGTATCTTCGCGGCGCATTTATGGCCACCTTAAAACCGTTCGCCGCCTTGCGGCCCGCGCCCGAACTCGCTGCGCAAATTTGCCAACTGCCTTACGACGTGATGTCCTCCGAAGAGGCGCGCGCGCTGGCGGCGGGCCAGCCGCTCAGCTTTTTGCACGTCAGCAAACCGGAAATTGATCTGCCGCCGGGCACGGATCTGTACGCGCCGGAAGTTTATGCGCAAGGGGCCGCGAATTTTCAAAAGCTCATCGCGCAAGGCGCGTTGCGCCAGGACGCGCAGCCGTGTTTCTATTTGTATCGCCAGATCATGGGCGCGCATGTGCAAGTGGGCCTCGTCGCCGCCGCGAGCTGCGAGGAGTATTTGTCCAATGTCATCAAGAAACATGAGTTCACCCGGCCGGATAAGGAAGACGACCGCGTGCGGCACATTGAAGCCTTGAATTCCCAGACCGGCCCGGTGTTCCTGACGTACCGCGCCGTCGCGGCGTTCGATGCCTTCGTGGCGAAAAGCATCACCGCGCCGCCGGCCGTGGATTTCACCGCCGATGACGGCGTGCGCCATACGTCGTGGGTCATCGCGGATGCGGCGGACATAGCGTTTGTGACCGAACAATTCGCGCAGATCCCGGCTTTGTACATTGCGGACGGACATCATCGCAGCGCCGCCGCCGGCCGGGTGTATCAAGCGCGGCAGGGCGCGGGCCACAGCGGAGAGTTTTTGACGGTGATCTTTCCGCATAACCAGATGCAGATTCTGCCGTACAACCGCGTGCTAAAAGATTTGAACGGACTGAGTTCGTACGAGCTGACGTTGCAATTGGAAAAGGTGTTCGACACCGTCCGCGTCGGTCCCGCCCAGCCGACGGAGAAAAATGTCCTGAGCTGGTATATTGACGGCGCGTGGCATCGGCTCTCGTTCCGGTCGGAATTCCAATGGATCGAAGACCCGATTGAAAGTCTCGATGTGACTTTGCTGCAAAAGCATGTGCTGGCGCCGATCTTCGGCATTGATGACCCGCGCACCAGCAAGCGGATTAATTTCGTCGGCGGCATTCGCGGCACGGGAGAATTGGAAAAGCTGGTGGACAGCGGCGAGTACGCCTGCGCCTTCTCCATGTTCCCAACGAGCATTGAAGATTTGATGACCATCGCAGACGCCGGCGGCATCATGCCGCCGAAGAGCACTTGGTTCGAGCCAAAGCTGCGCGACGCGATGTTCTGTCACCAAATCTGAACGGGCCTTAGCGCGGGCGGGCGGGCGGTTATTGAACGCGCAAGAGCAAACTGCCGTGCGGGGGGAGTTCGCCGCTCCAAAATGCCTGCCGCCCCAAATCCTGGCGAATCCAAAGATCGCGCACGGCGGGTTGGGCGCGCCGGCCGAGTTCGGCCCAGACGAGTTTGCCGGCGACGGTTTCCTTGCTGCGGTTGAATAATCCCACCGCGAGCGAATGGTCCGCCAGCGGCTTCGTCCAAATTTCCAGCCCGGCCACCAGATTCGTCCGCGCCGGCACGGCCGGCCGGCCGAGGGCGTCCTGATTCACCGCGAGGACTTCGGGATTAGTCAGCAGCGCCAGCGTCCACGCGTCATTGTCCGGCAAATTCGCCCCGACCATCAGCGGCGAAGGCAGCAGGCTCCAAAAAGTAAGATGCGTCAGTTGCTCCGTGCGGGTGAAGTGGGTCGTCCGGTCGCCGCCGACGGAACGATGACGCACGGAGAGGTGGCCAACCGGCAGCATGTCGGCGTCAGGCCAGTGACCCGGTCCGCCAATGCCCTGCCAGCGCGCGGCTAATTGGAACTGGCGGTCGAGCGATTTCCAGTTGTCCCAGAAATCATCCGAGATGCGCCACAAATTGGCGTGCGCGGCAATGTGCGGCGCGTCTTCCACGGGCGTTTCGCCGGGCGAAGTACTGAACACGATGCTGCGTCCGCTCCGGTCAATCGCGCGCCGGACCATTTCCACTTCCGCCGTGTGGTACGGGCGGGAAAGATCATCCACCTTGATGTAATCCACTCCCCACGCCGCCCAAAGCCGCGCGCACGAATCATACCACGCTTGGCCAGCAGCATTGCCATGCACGCCAAACATGTCGGGACACCAAGTGCAGGTGTCATGGGTGTTGGCTGCGTCGGCAGCCGTGAAACTGGAGCCTTCGAGCGGCAAATTCTGTCGCACCGCATTGCGCGGAATGCCGCGCATGATGTGGATGCCAAACTTCAACCCCAGCGCATGCACCGCGTCGGCCAGCGGCTTGAACCCCTGATCATTGGCGGCGGACGGGAAGCGGTTCGGCGCGGGCAACATCCGGCCGAAATGGTCGGCGCACAATGAGGCATTCAGCCGGGCATTGCGATTGTTGTCATGCGCGCCGGGGTCCGACCAGCAATAGTCCACCACGACGGTGTCCCAACCCACGGGTAGCATTTTTTCCGCGAGATAATGGGCGTTGGCCAGCACTTCGGCCTCAACGACATTGTCGCCAAAGGCATTGTAACTATTCCAGCCCAACGGCGGCGTGAGCGCAAGCGTGTCGCCGGCAGTGAAATGAATTTCCGCCTGCGCGCGGCCCGCTGCGTTTTTCGCGGTAAAGCGGACGTGATAATCGCCATCTTTGGCCAGCGTGCCGGTGACAATACCCGTCTGCGCATCCAGCGTCAGGCCGGTCGGCAGATGCTTCGCAGTGAAAGTCATTGGCCGCGCACCACTTACGGAAAGCGCGTATTCCAGCGGCGTGCCGGTGTGGCTGCCGACGATCAATGCGCCGTGAAATTCCGGAGCCGCGCCAAGCTGCGCCGCTGCGATAATCTGCTGTTCGCGCGGAGTCAGCGCGGAATCGGCGGCGGTGGCCACCGTTGCGCCGGCGGCGAGCAGGATAAAAAAGTTGGCGGCGAGCAGCCGGGAAAAAGTAGATTTCATAGTTGATGCGTCGGCGGTAAAAGTGGCGACAGTTTATGCCGGGCCACCGAGCTTGGCAATGGCGCGAGGACTAATGCCGGACATTAGACTTTTGTCCGCCGCCGGTTGTGCTATAATCGTCTGCATGTACCGGACGCAGGATTTACACGTCAAAGAAATTGTCCCGCTGCTTTCGCCGCGCGCCATGCGGGCGCTTTCGCCCACCACGGAGGCGGTGAACGCCACGGTGGCGCTGGCCCGCGAGCGGGTGATTCGCATTTTGGAACAGGCCGATCCGCGCCTGCTCATCGTCGTCGGACCGTGCTCAATTCACGATGAAAAAAGCGCGCTGGAATACGCCACGCGGTTGAGCCGACTGCAGCAGGAATTTGCGGACAAAATGGAAATCGTCATGCGCGTCTATTTTGAGAAGCCGCGCACGACCATCGGTTGGAAAGGGCTGATCAATGACCCACACCTCGACGGCTCGCAGGACATCGAGACCGGCTTGAAAATCGCGCGCAAGCTGCTGTTGCAAATCAACGGCCTCGGCCTGCCGGCGGCGACGGAGTTTCTGGATCCCATCGTGCCGCAATACATCGCCGACCTCATTACCTGGGCCGCCATCGGCGCGCGCACCACGGAATCGCAAACGCACCGCGAGATGGCCAGCGGACTGTCCATGCCGGTCGGCTTGAAAAATTCCACGGATGGCAGTTTGCAGGTGGCGATTGATGCGATGGGGGCGACGCGGCACCCGCACAGTTTTCTGGGCATGAACGAAGAAGGCGTGACGAGCATTGTCCGCACCAGCGGCAACCCGCACGCGCACGTCGTGTTGCGCGGCGGCCGGGCGATGACGAATTACGACGCGGCGAGCATCGCGGCGGCCGAGGCGAAATTGATTTCCGAAAAACTGCCGCCGGTTTTGATGGTGGATTGCAGCCACGCGAACTCGGAAAAGAAATTTGCCAAGCAGGAAGAAGTCTGGCGCAGCGTGATCGAACAGCGCACCGGCGGCACCAAGTCGTTGATCGGCGTGATGCTGGAAAGTCACCTGAGCGAGGGCAACCAGCCCATTCCGAAAAACAAAGCTGACTTGAAGTACGGCGTGAGCATCACCGATTCCTGTCTGAGTTGGGAAACGACCGAGCGAATGCTGCGCTGGGGTTACGAACGGTTACCCAAATAATTTACCGGCCAAAACAAAAAACTCCGCAGTGTCCTGCGGAGTTTTTTTATTTTGGCGAATCTGCGGCGCCGCCGGTTAACGGGCATCCAACTGCACGGCCTTGTAGCCACCACGCGTTTTGAAATAGCCAATCAAGCCCAGATAGCAGGCGAACGTGAACACCGGAAACATCGCCATCTTGCCGAGCGCGCTGAATTTGCCGGCGGTGGTGGCGCTTTGCAAATCCGCTTGCGCTTTGGAGTCGGTGATGGCGGCGCTTTTCGCCGGGTCAATGGCTTCGTACGCGCCGAGCAGGTAATTTTGATTCATTTTCACCTGTTGATAGAGCGCGGGATTGGCGGCTTGCAATTGCTGTGTGGTGGAGGTTTCCTGCATGTACCCCAGAAACGGCGCGCCGAGAATGCCGACCGCCAGCATGCCGATGCCGCCCATGGCGTTCAGCGTCAGCGCACCGCCTTTCGGGCATTGTTCGGAAGTCAGGCCGAGAATTGTCGGCCAGAAAAAGGTGATGCCGACACCGAATACCGTGGCGGCGGCAAAAATGGTGCCGGTGCCGGCGTGCGCGGTGTGCGACAGCGCCACGATGCCGAGTCCGGCCAGCGCTGAACAAGTCGCCAGCAGGCCGACCGGAGAAAATTTATGCGCGAGCGGTCCGGCGCAAAAACGTAAGACCAGCATGATGGCCGATGTGTAAACCAACACCCACGCGGAGTTGTAGCCGGCCGCTTTCATGGGATCTTCCATGAGCGCGGTGATCCAGCCATTTGTGCCGAGTTCCGTTGTGGCCTGCGGCATCATGATGACGATGAGAAACGCGAGGAGCAGCCGGCCAAACGATTTGGTCAGAACGGCGAAGGCCAGCGCGACTGCGCCGGTGAGCATCCAACTGACATTTTGCGACCATCCGAACACTTGTCCGAGCTGCGCGAAGACGAGGCCGAAACCGACGAACGCACCGAACACACCGAGTTCCTTGAGCATGGTCAAATAGCTGACGCCGGCTTCTTCGCGTTCGCTTTTGGGAAATTGTTTCCCAATGAGAATGAGGAAAAAGGTGAACGCCGGAATCAGTATCAGGCCAAGATTGATACGCCAATCGGTGTTGTTCGCCAGCGCGATGGTGCAGAGTCCGCCCATCACGAGTCCTGCCGGCCAGCCCGCGTGGAGGCGGTTGAGCCACTTCACTTTGTCGCGATTGAACATCGTGGAAACGATCGGATTGGCGTAGGCCTCCACGGTGCCGTTGCCGAGTCCGAGAATGATGCTGCCCCAGTACAGCAGTTGGTAGCCATGTTTTTGGCCGGCCACCAGCGCGTCGCCCGTCACGCCATGAATGCAGCCGTAGGCGGCAATCGCCATCGCGGTGTAGGCGAGATAACTTACGAAGGAATATATCATCGCCACCTTGTAGCCGATGCGGTCAATGAACAAACTAAAAATAATGATGCTCACGCCAAACGACCAGATGCCCGCGCCCTGGAGTTCGCCGACCACGACATTGTCCAAACCGAAATCGGTTTTGAACTGGCCGCCGCACAAAATCATTCGGCTGATGAAAGCGTAGCTGGTGGTGATGAGCGCAATGAAGCAGCCCCAGAAAAGAATTTTGTCGTGCCGTTGGTTCATGGTGGGCGCCATGCTCTTCACGCCGGCAAAAAGTGTCAACGCAAATTCGCCGGATTTCGCCGGTTGCGAGATGGTTGCCAAAATTATTTCCTCTGGCATTCTTTCCGCATGAAAGCATTTTTGACCGCGCTGTTGCTCTTCACCGGCCTGCTCGCCCACGCCCAGCAGGAAGCCGATACCCAGTACCTCGGCATCTATGGCACAATTCAGGCCGCCGAAAAATATGCCACCGACGGCCAGCCCCGCGAAGCGCTCACGGCCTACACCGAGGCGCAGACACGGCTCGACCAATTCCAAAAAACGTATCCGGAATGGAATCCCAGCATCGTCGCCTTTCGGCTGCATTTTGTGTCCGGCAAAATCGCCGAACTCAAAAACCGCGCGCCGGCCATCGCGCCCGTTCCGACCAAGCCACTCGCTCCCGCCGAAGCCGCTGCCCGCATTCAGTCGCAGGTCGAAGATTTAACCGCCCAATTGCAGGCCGCACAGGCGGAAAACACTTCCCTCCAGGCGAAACTCAAGGAAGCGCTCGCCACCCAGCCGGCCACGGTGGATGCTGCCGAACTTGCCCACGCCCAGGAACAAATCCGCGATTTGCACAAGGAAAACGAATTGCTCAAGGCCCAGCCCGCGACCACCGGCAAAAGCAGTGCGGCCGACAGCGCGGCGAAAAAACACGCCAAACAGTTGGCAGAAGAAAATGATCAGTTGCGCCAAGAGTTAAAACTCGCCGGCAACAACACCACCGCGCTCGCCACCTTGCGCGAGGAAAATGTCCGCCTCCAAAATCAAATTGCCAGCCTCACAGCGGCTGCCCGCAACGACACCGCTGCCGAATTGAAAAAGGCCCGCGAACTCATCGCCTCGCTGCGCACCGCCGTTGCCAATGCCACGGATGAAGCTGCCGCGTTGTCGAAAAAAAATCACGACCTGCTCCACGCCGCCGGTACCGCCGGTTATGAAAAGAGTCTGCGCCAAATAACCGAAGAACGCGACAGTCTCCAAAAACAACTCACCGCCGCGACCCAGAAAAAATCCCGGACGAACGATAAAACCGCCAGCGCCGACGTCCCCGCGCTCAATCAGCAGATTGAAACCCTCCGCGCCCGGCTCGCCGTGGCCGAAGCGGAAAAAATTCCGTTCACGACGGAAGAGTTGGCCATGTTACGCTCGCCGGCACCCGCGCCGGCCCCGGCCACCGCTGCCGAAGCGTTGCCCGCCGGCACCGCTGATCTGGCCGCCTCCGCCCGCCAGCATTTTGAGCGGCACGAATACGCCGAGGCCAGTTCCGACTACCGGAAGATTCTCGAAAAAGATGCCAGCAACGCCGTGGCGCTGGCCAACCTTGCTACTATTGAACTGCAACAGGAAAATTTGGCCGACGCCGAAAAACACATTCTCGCGGCGCTCGCGCAAAAACCGAACGATGCCTACAATTTGTCCACGCTCGGCTCGCTGAAATTTCATCAGGAAAAATACGACGAAGCCCTCGATGCCCTAAGCCGCTCAGCTGCGCTCGATCCGAGCAATCCGGAGACGCAAAATTATCTCGGCGTTACGCTGGGCCAGAAAGGCCGGCGCACCGAGGCCGAAAGCGCGTTTCGCAAGGCGCTGCTGCTGAATGCTGCATACGCTCCGGCGCACAACAACTTGGCTATGATTTATTTGAATCAGCCGAAGCCCGCGCCGCAGCTTGCCCGCTGGCATTATCAAAAGGCGCTCGCCGCCGGTCAGCCGCGCAATGCCGAACTCGAAAAAGCGCTCGCCGCCAAGGGTGCGCCGGTGGACGCCCCGTAATTTTCATGCGGCAGGCGTTTCACGAACTGGTCATCGCTACGCGCGGTCGCGGGCTGGTGGAAATTACCGACGACATCACACGCTGGCTGGCGACTTTAGCCATGCGTGACGGGCTGCTCACGCTGCATCTGCGCCACACCTCCGCTTCGCTGTTGATTCAGGAAAATGCTGATCCCGACGTGCGGCGCGATCTGGACGCTTTTTTTGCACGGCTGGTACCGGATGGCGATTCGCTGTTTGTGCATACCGCCGAAGGCGCTGACGACATGGCCGCGCACATTCGCACGGCGCTGACGACGGTAAATTTGTCGCTTCCCCTTCGCGGCGGGCGACTGGTGCTCGGCACGTGGCAGGGAATTTATTTGTGGGAACATCGCACGCGACCGCATGCGCGCCGCGTGGTGCTGCATTGCCTCGGCGAATAATTTCAGGCACGCGGCGGCAACGCGCGGCGGCCCAAAATTTTCAGCCCGGCCGGTTCGTGCAGAAACACGAGCCATTTTTGTTGCGCCGCGACCACCGCCGCCATTTCGGTTTCGTCCAACACCATCGCCGCCGTGGATAGCGCGTCCGATTCGGCGGCGGTGTCCGCCAATGCCCAGGCACGTTGCTGGCGCTGGGCGGCGGCGCCGGTGCGCGGATCGAGAATGTGTTTTCCCTTCACCGCCAAGCCGGAACCGCTCAAAGAACTGTGCTGCAAATAAAATCGTTCCGGCGCTCCGTCGTCGCCCAATCCGCACGACCAGCCGGCCGTGCCGCCGGGGGCGTCGCCCGCGAGAATGCTGCTGCCGCCGGCGACGAGCAGAAACGCCGGACAACTCCATTCGCGCAGCAATTCCGCCATGCGATCCAACGCAAAACCTTTGCCGATCGCGCCGAGGTCCAGTTCCACTTTGCCGGCAGCGCAGCGGAGCGAAAAGGTTTCAGGCTCCAGCGTCCAAACCGGCGGGGCGGATTGCGTTTGGCGCGCGGCGGCGGTGACGGAGAATGCGCCGTGCGTCGCGAGTTCCATTTTTTTAGCAAGTGTGAGGCAGGCCAACACCGGCGGGCTCAAGCGCAGGGTTTCGCCAACCGCGAGCGCGGCGATTTGCGCGATTTCGCTGTTCGCGCGAAAGCGACTCAGCCGTGCCTCCAAATCATCCGTCAGCGCAAACGCAGCTTGCGCGGCCTGCGCGGCGTAGGTGGCATCTTCGCCGGCGAGGCGCACCTGAAACTGCGTCGCCATCGCGCGGTGATTGAAGATGTGAATGGCGCTCATGGCGGCGGGGCGTTGGTGCCGGCGCGCGACCACAGAATCAGCAGGACATTCGGCCGCGCGCCGAAAAAGTCCGGCCGGTAATTTTGCAACTGCGCCGCCAGTTTGCCGGAAACGTCGCTGGGCGTGATGAAAAAATCGGCTGTCCCTGGTTCCTGTTCCGGTTGCCAATAACCGACATAGGAAAATTTCCGCAAATACCACGGCAACGGCCACGCGTCCTGGGCCACAACGGCGATGCGCGGATGGGCGAGCTTTTGCCGACGGGCGAGTTCCGCGATTTGGATGGGCAAGCCTAACAAATCCTCGCTCGTGTGAGCGTAGGCATACGGATTTTTCTCATCCGCCGGCCGGTCAAAAGCGAGCAGCTTGGTTTGTTGCGCGAGCGCCAGCAGAATGGCGGCCCCGGCGATGCCGGCGATCCAGCGGGCTGCCGGTTGCGGTAGCAGTTCCCAAATGGCGGCCACGCCCGCGCCGCTGAGCAGCGCGAGCGGCAGCCATAAATTCAGCGCCAGCCAAGGGGTTTTGTAAGGAATGACGGAGTAGAGCAGAAAAATTACCAGCCCGTAAATCGCTAGCAATAGCGGCGCACGGCGCGCGCCGCTGACCGCATCCCAGAGGGCAGAATAAATGCCGGCGGCAACTAAAAAAAACAAAAGCAGCAGCGGATCCAGCAGCACAAAATAATAGCTAAACGGTTTGGCGTGACCTTCGCCGCCGGCGCGCGCGGCGAATCGGGGAATTGCGCGCAGCAAGTCGGCCAGCACGGTCCAGTTGCGTCCGAACCAGGTAAACAACAGCAGCGCGGTGACCAGAAAAACCGCGAAGGTCAGTGCGATTTTTTTGGGCGGCGGCAGCGATGTTCGCGGCGACAGGAACCAGCCGGTGGCGAGCGCCACGCCCAACGCAAAAAAATGGAGGACGGCTGTTTCTTTGCAGGCGAGCAGCAGCGCGGCGCCAATTCCCACCAGCACGGCGGCAGAAGTGGAACGGTTTTTCTGCAACCTGCCGCCGGCCACGATCAAACCGAGCGTGACGGCAACGAACAAGGTTTCGTGGATGAAATAACGGTTGTAATAAACTGGCAGCGGTCCGAAGGCGAACAGCAGCGCGGCGACGAGGCACGCGAGGAAGCCGTAGAATTCCACGGCGGCACCGAACAGCAAAATCGTGGCGCTGCCGACCAGCACGGGCGTGAGCCGGAGTTGCGCTTCGGTGAGATCCGAAAAAGTTTTGGCGCCGAGCAGTTTGACGAGCGGCGCGGCGATGAGGTACAGCAGCGGGCCGTGACGATCCTGCGGGTCATAATGAAACGCCGCGCCGGCGAGCAACTGGCCGGTGAGATAGGCGTTGATGGACTCATCCGTGTGCATCGGCCGGTCGCCAAGTTGCGGCAAGCGGACGGCGAGCGCGAGCAGGGCGAGGCCAACAAAAACAGCCCAGCGAATTTTCGGGGATGGCGTCGTAATCGGCAGACGAGCAAATTAAACGGGACGACGAGGCGATGGTTCAGGCCGCGGGTTTGCCAAACACTTCCACTTCGATGTAATGATTCATCTTGTTGGTGGTGTTGCCGGCGCTGTAAAGCCGGACGTAGCGGCCTTTCACGCCTTTGGCATCAATCAGTTTGCCGAGGTAGCTCTCGATGTAAGGGTGATCCTTGCCGGCGGCGGAATTGTCGAAGACGGTCGTGACCTCCTTCTCAAACTTGGGATCGTCAGAAACTTGCACGACGACGTCGCGATACACGCGTTCCTGCGAATGAAAATGCCAGACCACAATGGCGGAAATGGCGGCGGCTTTTTCGAGATCAATTTGCACCCATTGCTTGCCCTGACCGAGTTCCACCCAATTACCTTCGTCGCCCGTCTTGTCGCCATCGGTCACCAGATCGAGTGTGCCGACCACCGGCTCGCTGTCGCTGGCGGTGACTTTTTTGCCCTTAGCGAGATTCACCGTGCCAACGGGCACTGCAAAATCCGGCCACGCCTTCAGCTTCGGCTCCAAGTTGGGCACATTGATTGGTACCGGCGTCCCGACGAAGAGCGGTGGCGGCAGCTCGGTCTTGAGTGGGATTTTATCTTCGGCCAGCGCGCTGGCAGCGGTGAGCAGAGCGAGGGTAAAAACGGGGAATAGCATTTTTTTCATAATGGATCCAATAATTTCAAGCTTCGGTTTCCGCCTTGGTGATGTTGATTTTCTGGCCGGTCTCGACGGCTTCGACGGCCTTGTGGATGACGTATTCGCTGCGGAACGCCTCGTCGCCGGGGCAGTTCAATTTCGCTTTGCCATTGATGGCGTTGAAAAAATTTTCCAGATGCGGCTGGTGAATTTTCTTCGCGAACGAAACCGGAATGTCGTATTTGATGAGCGGTGCGGTCTCGCGCACGTCCACCTTGTCCGCGTCCGAAAGCTGCGGGGTGGGCGAGGTGAGAAGATAATTTTTCCCCGCCAGTTCATCCCACGATTTCGTGGAGCGATCTTCGCGCCAGAGCGCGCAGACGCCGGGGCTTTCGGACATCTTGATGGTGCCTTCGTCGCCCATGAATAATTCAAAGTAGCCGCCGCCGGCGCTGGTGGTGGTTTGCACCTGATAAAAAGCGCGCGCCACGCTGCCGTCGGCCTGCGGGAATTCGTAGATGACCATGGCGTTGTCAAACCACTCGTGTGTCTTGTAATAATCAATGCCGCCGCTGGCGATGACGGAACGCGGCGTGTCGCCGAAGAACCAGTTGAAAATGTCAATCTGATGCGCGCCGAGATCGGACAGCGGACCTTTGCCGAGGCCCTTGAACCAGCGCCAGTTGCGGAACTGATGCATGTCCTTGAACCCGTATTTGGCGAGCTGTTCCGGTTTCAACTCTGAATGTTTGGGAAAACCGAGGTCATTCGTCACTGTGCGGTTCCATTGCGCCTGCGCGGCGGTGAGGCGGCCGGTAATCTGCGCCTCCCGCACGAGCTTGTTCAGTGCGAAAATGTAGCGCGGATTGCTCCGGCGCTGGTGGCCGATCTGCAGCAGCTTGCCAGTTTCCCGCATCGTAGCGACCATTGAGCGGGCGCCTTCGATGGTGTTGCTCATCATCTTCTCGCAATAGACATTCAGCCCAGCCTTCAAACAGGCGTTGGTCACCGGCGCGTGCCAGAAGTCCGGCACGGCAACGACAGCCGCCTGCAAATCTTTTTCGTTCGCGAGCAATTCTTCGTAGTCGCGATAGCCCTTCACGTCGAAACCATTGTCCTTGAGCCGGCGGACGTTGCTGTCGCGGTTGTAATCCCAAATATCCACGACCGCGACGAGGCGAATGCCCTCGATGACCTGCAATGATTCCAGCAACACCTGGCCCTGCGCGCCGCAGCCGATCAGCGCGACGTTGATTTTATTCAACACTGATGCCTTGTTTGTGACGATCTTGGGATTGGCGTCCGGGCTGCACGACGTAAGCAACAGCCCCGCACCGGCAGCAGCGGTGGCGCCGAGGAATTCGCGGCGCGTCAGTTCGCGACCCGGTTGATTGGGGGTTACCATTTTTTTAGAAGCGCAAACTTGTTGTGTTTAGCCAGCACCAAAGCCCCGGCGACCAGGCCGAGGTGGATGCCGAGGTAGGCAATGCCGTCCGGCTGATTGATCAAAATCAATCCGACCGACAGCGCAATGTAAATCAGTCCCTGAAGAAATAGCGAAATGCGCGTGCCAAGGCCGAGCAACAGTGTCAAACCGGTGAGGATGAGTACCGGACCGAGCACCTTGTCGAACCAATTGAGCGCGAAGGCGGGGAGCAACACTTCATTGTGGAATTTCGTCTGCAACGCCGCTGGCACGCCGTGATAATTGGCCAGCGAATAAAATTTCACCTTCAAATCCAGCACCGCGCCGCCGGGGTCAGGCTGGCCATGTTCGTCCAGCACCGGCACCTGCACGGACTTGTAGGCGCCGTATTTTTCCACGCCCGCGAGCAGGGCGCGCACCGCCAGCCAGCCGCGCAGCAGCAAAAAGGCGAGCGTGAAGTCGCAGTGGCACTGGCATTCGCCGGCGCCGTTCGAGTTTTTGTGGGTCGATTCGTTCATGTCGTTAATCAATTTATGGGCGGCAAAATTTAGGTGGTTGCAGTCTGGCGATTTTTTAACCACCTGACAAGACCCAAAGTGGGTAGGCGCTTAGGCCAGATGCCAGGGCGCGCGATACGGTCGCGTGAGCAGGTCGCTCGCGCCGGCGTCGCCGAGGATGGTTTCGGTTTGCGCATCCCATTTTATTTTGCGGCCGACGAGCATCGCGATGAGACCGAGATGGCCGGGAATCGCGGAATGATGCGCCGTCTGCACGGGCGTGATGGTGGGCTTGCGGGATTTGACGCAATCCAGAAAATTCCGTTGGTGGCCTTTGCTTTCGTATAGTTTCACCTTGCGCAATTCTTCCGGCAGCGACTTGCCTTTTTTCCATTCGGGATGGGACGCATCAAAACCGCCGCGGTCCACCCAGACCCAGCCGTCGGTGCCGATCCATTTCGTGCCACTCCGGATGTCGCTGTGACCGCCGGCGATGGTGAACGAGATGTCCTGCGGATATTTCGCCTCGATGCGGTATTTGGTGGCGGTATTCCACAACGCATTCGGTGCGGGAAATTCTCCGTGCGCCTCGACTTCGGACGGACCGGAGCGGTCGAAATCCAAACCCCAATGCGCGATGTCGCCGTGATGGCCGATCCAGTCGAGCAACTGGCCGCCGCCGGTGTTGTAATTCCAGCGCCAGTTCATATGCACGCGCTGTTTGATGTAAGGTTCGACCTTGGACGGTCCGATCCAAGTGGCAAAATCAAAATCCGCTGGCGGCTCGCTGACGGCGAGTTTCCACGCCTCGGAACCGGGTTCGACTTGAGAAAGATCTTTAATTTGCAGCGCGGCGAGTTTTTGGAGCAATTCCGGCGCGGTGCCGGCAAAATCGTGATGGCCGGCGGGCAAGCCGACTTCGACGCGCGTGACTTTGCCGATCAGGCCGTTGCGGACGATTTCCGCCGCCTTGTGAAAGGGCGCTTGCGACCGCTGCCAGGAACCAGTCTGCCAGATGACGTTGTTTTCTTCGACCGCTTTGACGATGGCCTGTTGTTCAAAAATCGTGCGCGCCAGAGGTTTTTCGCCGTAGATGTCTTTTTTGTGCTTCGCGGCTTCCGTGGCCAGAATGCCATGCCAATGATCCGGCACCGCCAGCATCACGGCGTCAATGTCCTTGCGCTCCAGCAACTCGCGGAAATCATGATAGCCTTGGCAGTCCTGATTTTGGTAATGGTCGTTGATCGTGTCCAACGCGCCCTGCAAATGGTTCTTGTCGAGGTCGCACGCGGCGACTACCTGACAATCTTTTTCCGCGAGAAAAGACTTCGTGTTGCCCGGTCCCTGCATGCCCCAACCAACCACGCCGAGCGTGATGCGCTTGGACGGGGCGTTCTGGCCGAATACGGAACTCGGCAGAATGGTGGGCAGCGCCAGCGCGGCCCCGGTGGCTTTCAAAAATTGCCGGCGATTCCAAGCGGACTGCGGGCGAGCAGCGGTCGATTTTTTTTGCATGATTTGATGATCGGTTTTTCAGGTCGGTCCAGGCACACGCTAAGCGTACGCACCGGCCAAGTGTTTTTCCGAGGTTCAGATTGACTTTATCTGCGCGCGGTTACAATTTATTTTTTCAAACCACATCATATTTATGCCAAGAACCGTCACTCTCTTCACCGGCCAATGGGCCGATCTTTCCCTTGCGCAACTCTTGCCGCTCGTCAAAAAAATGGGCTACGACGGCGTGGAACTCGCCTGCTGGGGCGACCACTTCGAAGTGGATCGCGCACTCGCCGAGAAAGATTATTGCAAAAAGAAATGGGCGTTGCTCGCCAAACACGGACTCACTTGCCAGGCGATTTCTTCGCATCTCGTCGGGCAGGCCGTGTGCGATTTGATTGATCAGCGCCACCAAGCGATTTTGCCCGCCGATGTCTGGGGCGACGGCCAACCGGAAGGCGTCCGCCAACGCGCCGCCGAGAAGATGCAGACCACCGCGAAGGCCGCACGAAAATTCTTTGACGCGCAACCGCGTGGCGGTGCCGCCTCGTCGCCAAAAGGTAGCGGGGGCGCCACCGCCACCGTCAACGGCTTCACCGGTTCTTCCATCTGGCACGCGCTGTATGCCTTCCCGCCGACGAATCAGGCGTTTTTGGAAAAGGGCTTTCAAGATTTCGCCCAGCGCTGGACGCCCATCCTCGACGTGTTTGACGAAAACAACGTCAACTTCGCGCTCGAAGTGCATCCCACGGAAATCGCCTTCGACATCGCCTCGGCCCAGCGCGCGCTCGCAGCCGTCAAAAATCATCCGCGCTTCGGTTTCAATTACGATCCGTCGCATCTCGGCTATCAAGGTGTGAACTACGTCAAATTCATCCGCGAATTTTCCGACCGCATTTTTCACGCGCATATGAAAGATGTCTGGTGGGGCCACGGCGACGGCACGGTGGGCGTGTTTGGCGGCCACACGGATTTCACGGATGCGCGGCGCTTCTGGGATTTTCGCTCGCTCGGCCACGGCGACATTAATTTCGAGGAAATCATCGTTGCTCTCAACGACATCGGCTATCGCGGTCCGCTCTCGGTGGAATGGGAAGACGGTCGCATGGACCGCATTCACGGCGCGACCGAAAGCTGCGCCTTGGTGCGCAAACTGGATTTCACGCCGAACGCAGCGGCGTTTGATGCGGCATTCTCGAAAAAGAAATAAACTGATCCACAGATTTTCACATTTGAAACACAGATTCTGAATACACAGTTTTATCTGTGAAAATCGGTGCCCATCGGTGGCAAAAATAAATTCAGGCACCGCCTACTTCGTTCCGGCCGGAGCGGCGATTGATTGCCGGTCTGCCCCTTGCGTTGCGGCCTTGGTTTGGGTAAATAAATCCCATGAACATGGACGCCTTTGTTCGTTGGGCGCTGGCTGACGCGCGCACCGTAGAGGAACTTTACACGACCGAGCTGATTGTAGAGCAAGGTCTCAATTGGTGGTACTCGCACCACAAAATTTCCCGCCCGTTCGATTACGAAGCTATCATCGAACGCCAGCGCCAGCGCTCGCTCAATCCCGCCTACGAGCCGAAGCTCAACGAGACCGAGCTGCGCCGAGCTGCCGAGATGTTGCACCAAATAAAGAGTTGGAGCATCTGGCCATACAACGAACGTCCGGTTCGCGACCTCCAGGCCTTAACCTTTCTCACCGCGCTGGAGGATTTAAAAATCGGCGGTTGCGAGGTGACCGATCTGAGCGTCTTGGCCACCCTGCCCAATCTACGCGTGCTGCATTTCGGCAGCGCAGACTGCGAGGATCTGAGTCCGCTGGCCGGCTGCCGGCAACTGCGGGAACTGGGCCTGACGCTGGGAAAATCCGGCTTTCGCGTCGGCACGCACTGGCCGAACTTGCAGGGGCTGGAACAATTGCAGCAACTGGAGACCCTGACTTTGGCCGGCAACCTCCTCGCCTTCGCGCCCGGAGTCTCCTGGCCGAACGTCCGCACCGCCGCGCTGCTGTGCGACCCGCTGGCGGCGCGGTCCGTGCGCGAGCTGCCGCAGTTGCCCGCCTGCGAATTTCTCACGCTCAGCGGCGTGGAACGGCTGGACGGCATCGAACAATTTCCCCGCCTCCGTAACCTGACGATCAACAGCGACACGCGCAGTTTCGAGCCATTGACGTCATTGAACCACTTAACCGCGCTGACCTGCACCGGCTTCGCGCCGTTGGACGTGCGACCGCTCACGCGGCTGCCGCAGTTGCAGGTGCTGCTTTTCAACGCCAATTATCAATACAACTTGGCCGCACCCAAGCCGCGCGATTTTTCGCCGCTGGCCGACGCGCCGAGATTGCGCGAACTGGTCGTTGCCGGCTGCCCGCCCGTCGAGGAAGAAGTCAAAACGTTGTGTGCCTTGCTCATGCCGTGGGATGATGTGCTCGTCGCCGCCGCACCGTGCCCGGTGCCGCCGCTGCGCCTGATCGTCGCCAAAAATCATCCGATGGATCGCCGCAACACGCCGCAGTTCGAACCGGATGACCACGGCCTGCCGGATCTCGCGCTCCGCAAGTTTCAGGGCGACTGGGTGGGACGTTATCTCTTCAAGGCCATCAGCCAAGCCATCGGCTGCGAAGACTGGGGCACCGCCAGCGGCGAAGGCGTTTACCGGAGTTTCACCATTGAGATTCACGCCTACGCGCTCGTGGAAAAATCCCGCGAAATTCTCGAGGCCACCCGCGCTGCGCTCGCCCACCTGCGACACGATTACATCGGCACGTTTTGGATTCGCCTCCAATCGCCCGTGCCGGAAGCCACACCCGCGCAAAAGGAATTGGAAGCGCAATTCCAAAAGGAACAGGAGGAAGCCCAATGGGAGCGCGACCAAAAGGACCGGCTGGATTTGCTGGAACGCCAGCACCGCATTGAACTGAAAAAACAGCTCGGCGAAAAAATAAAGCCGGAAGACTTCATCGTGCCGCCGCAATCCCCACTCCCGCCCCCGCCGTGGGAACAGGAGGCAGATGACGCGGAGGATGACGGCGAAAACGACGGCGACGGCGGCATCGCCGTGAAAGAAAAACTCGAGCCGCCACCCAACCCGTGGGACAACGAACATCCGCTCGCCGACAAATACGCGCTGCTGGCCACGCTCACTCTGGCAGAACTCTGGGTCTGGCCGCATCACCGCGACATCGCCGTCTACCTCATGCATCAGGAACCGGATTTTGAAATTCCCGACGATCCCCAGCCGGAGTAAGTCGCTACCGCAGGAGAGCTTTAAGATACGCGCCTCGACGAGCGCAGTGCCCCGCCGCTTTGGGGATGAGCGTCGGAGATCAATGAATTTTCCACCCGTCTCGCCCGCTCGAAAGCGGCGTGGCGTTGCGCTTCCCGCCGCACTCCATGACGCTCTAAGTTAAACCGCCCGCCTCGGCAAATCCGCGATGTCCTGGACTGCGGTGGCAAGGCGTAGCCGCGACACCGCTTTCGCATCGACGAGCCGGGTGGAAATTTTATTGACCTCCGCCACTCAGCCCCTAAGCGGCGGGGCGGTCCTCGTAGTCGGCTACGGCTTTCGCCCGCTCGGATAGCTCTCGGTCAAAGAATCCGTCTCGCCCGCACCAAAGCGGCGTGGCGCTACGCTTCCCGCCGCACTCCATGACGCTCAAAGTTATACCGCCCGCCTCGGCAAATCCGCGATGTCTTGGACTGCGGTGGCAAGGCGCAGCCGCGACACCGCTTTCCGCCGCAGTCTAGGACGCGTCCGCAGATTCCGGCGGCTTTCGCGTTCGGCACTTTCAGTTATAGACTTCGTGGATGGCTTGAAGCGGGGGCGCTGGAAGGTTCCGTCCGGATTTTCACCGGTTTATTGAGGCTTTTTGGGCATTTTACGAAGGAGCTTGGGCGCATAGTAGCGTTCGGGTTCCGCTCATGCTCCGTTGGGCTACTGCTTTTATCCTTTGGAAGAAATTTATGCTTCATTTTTAGACTGTTATTATCTACTGGGGAATTGCTATTATCCATTTATAGAAACTTACTACTTATTTTATTCCTGTATAACTCAATTCAAATCGTGTTATGTCTTATTTTATTCCTTTATTACGCTATTTTATTCCTTCGTTTCTCGATTGCATTCCGATTTAGGCGGATTATGCTGGAGCGCAGCCGGGTCGGTTGACCTTGTTTTTGCCTTATGAAATTGCACGCATTGACTAAACCCAAGTCGGGGCCGGAAAATTGGCCGCATCTGGCGGTGGTGCCGCTGGTGACGGCGCTCGGCGATCCGTTGCGCTGGGCAATCCTCGCGGAACTCGCCGACGGCGAACCACTCATGGTGAAAGAGATCGCGGAACGGGTCGGCCGCAAACCGTCCATCACCTCCAAACATCTGGCGGTACTGCGCGGCGCGGGCGCGGTGGTGCAAGGACGCGGGCGGCTCTACCAAATCCCGCCGCACTTCCGCGTGGCGCCGGATAAACGGCACGTGGATTTCGGGCATTGCCTGCTCCGCCTGCCGCCGCCGGAAGTCTGAGCGGGGCGAGGCGGGTTCGCCGAGAATGATTTTGGCGCGGGCGGAATGGTGGCGGCGCTGGGGTTGTTGGCGTGCTGGCGGTGGCTGGCGACGGGGTGGTTGCCGGTATTGTGAGGAGAGGCGGACGATTGCTTGCCTGCTCCCCGCAAAAACACCAGTCCCGTCTTGTGTCGGTCCGCAAGGTATTCTATGGTTTTGCAACTCATGAACCGTAACTCTCCTTCCTCCCGGCGCCCTGGTTTTACTCTGATTGAACTCCTGGTGGTCATCGCCATCATTGCCATCCTAGCGGCGATGCTCTTGCCGGCATTGAGCCGCGCCAAGGAAAAAGCCAAACGCATTTCCTGCTTGAACAACTTGCGTCAGCTCGCCGTGGGGATGCATGTGTACGCGCTCGATTACGGCGATAAGGTCATCGCCGCGCGCAACACCATTCCGGCGGATAATAGCGGCTTTTGGGTGCAAAATTGTTTGAACCCACCCGAAGCCAGCGCGGCGGCGGTGATCGGTTTGCGCATCCAGAGCAACAGCATTTCCGTGTGGACGTGTCCGAGTCGGCCCGGCCTGCCGGTCTATGAAGCGCAATATCCGCAGTGGGTCATCGGCTATCAATATTTCGGCGGCATCACCACTTGGGCCAACTCCAGCGGCACTTACAAAGGCGCCAGTCCGGTTAAACTTTCCAGTTCCAAACCCTCTTATGTGCTCGGCGCCGACGCAGTCATGAAAGTCAACGGCACTTGGGGCGGCACCGAACCCGGTCGCGAATTCGTCTATGCGAACATGCCGCAGCACCACGCCGCCAGTCTCGTTCCCGAGGGCGGCAACGAAGTTTTCGCCGACGGTTCCGCGCAATGGATCAAGGCCAAGGCCATGTATTTTCTTACCACCTGGGATACCGCCAACCGCATCGGCTATTTTTATCAAGATCCCGCCGGCATGGACCCCGCGCTGGTGAGTCAGTTGAACAATCTGGCGTTCAAACCCTGACCGCTTCCCGCCGACGGGATGAAATCTTGGTTTTCCGGCGGCGCTGAAGTAATTTTTCGGCCATGGAATCGCCTCATCCCATCCGCGCCGCCGCCCGCCTGCAACGTTTTTCGCCTGCGCGCCCCACGCTGGCCATTATTTTGGGCAGCGGCTTTCATCACGTCCTCACGGAATTGACCGGCGCAAAAAAAATTGCCTACGCGCGGATTCCCGGCTTTCCCCGACCGACCGTCGCGGGCCACGCGGGCGAATTATTTTTTGGCACCTTGGGCGGCACGCCCGTTCTCGTGCTCAGCGGCCGCGCGCATTTTTACGAAGGCCACGCGATGGAACGCGTCACCTTCGCCGTGCGCACGCTCGCCGCTTTCGGCGTCACCGACCTGCTGCTGACGAATGCCGCCGGCGGCATTCGGAAGCAATTCCGCGCCGGTGATTTCATGGCGCTGACGGACCACATCAATTTCATGGGCGTAAATCCTTTGCGCGGACCGGCCGTGGCAGAGTTGCCGCGCTTCGTGGATTTGACCGCCACCTACGACGCGCCGCTGCGGGCAAAACTTATTCGCGCCGGCCAACTCGCGGGCGTGGCATTGCGGCGCGGCGTCTATCTCGCCGTGAGCGGGCCGAGCTATGAAACGCCGGCGGAGATCCGCGCCTTCGCCACGCTGGGCGCGGACGCGGTCGGCATGAGCACCGTGCCGGAAGCCATCGTCGCGCGGCAGTGCGGCCTGCGTGTGGCAGCGGTCTCGTGCATCACCAATCTCGCGGCGGGCATCAGCCGCCAAAACTTGTCACACACCGAAGTATTGGAAACGGCCGAGCGCGTGAAAGCAACTGGCGCGGCGCTGCTCCGGGAATTTGCGACGTTGTACGGCCAGCGATGAACACGGTTCGCGCCGGTCGCGGAACGGTTATTTTACTCGGTGCGGCGGCGGTGGTTGTGGCAGAATCGCGGCGTGAAAATCAATGCCCAGAAATTAGTCGCCGCCGCCGCGCAAGCGCGGTTGGGTTCGGTTTCGCCTTATTCGCGGTTCAAGGTCGGCGCGGCGCTGCTCACGAAAACCGGCGAGATCATCGGCGGCGCGAACGTGGAGAGCGCAAGCTACGGCCTGACTTGTTGCGCGGAGCGCATCGCGCTATTCAAAGCGCTAACGGAAGGTCGAACTGATTTTGTGGCGGTGGCAGTAGTTGCGCGCTGCGCCGGCGGCCCGATGCCCTGCGGCGCGTGCCGGCAGTTGCTGGCCGAATACGCGCGGAACGCAAAAGTGTTCGTCGCGGACAGCGCGGCGTTGGGAAAAATCCGGCGGTTCACTGTGCGCCGCTTGTTGCCGACGGCATTCGCCCCGGAATCGCTGCCGGCGAAATGATGAACCTGGTTGGGGTTTCAGTTGGTAAAAAAAACTTTTGGGAATGCCCAACCCGGTGGCATGGTTCGCGCCAGTAGCGAAGAACTAAACCGGGAAGCGGTGGATGATTTTGGCAAGGTGAGTTTTCCGGGCGGAAGTAACCCGTCCGCTGCCGCTGGCAAAAAAGCCGGACGACGGCCCGATGGATTACCGCCTGATTTAACTATTTCTCCAGCAGCGCGCAGGCGCACCAGAGCAGCGGGGCTTGTCCGTGCAAATCCCCCGCCTGCCGCGGACGGTCCAGATAAAATTGTTTGTCCTTGCTCTGGTTGGTGCCCACGCAAATCTCCCGCAGATTGCCGTCCGCATCCAATTGGGCGCACAACGCCGTCCAGCCGCGCCGCGCGCAATCAGCGTATTCCGCTGCCGGCAGCCAACCGTGTTTCACGCCCATCAGCATGGCATAGGTGAACATGCCGGTGCCGGAGGTTTCCTCAAAGGACGCCGGATCATCGAGCAGTTGATGCCACAAACCCGATGGTGCTTGGCTCGCTTTCAGGCCGGCCATCATCTGGCGGTAGCCCGCCAGCAGGCGCGCATACTGCGGGTGCGTGGGCGGCAACGAGGACAACACTTCCGCGAGCGACGCCGCCACCCAGCCGTTGCCGCGCGCCCAATAAAACGGCGCTTCGGGGCCGTGATGAAACAGGCCGTTGGCTTCCTGCAACCGGTCCAGATACGCTGCGAGTTGCGTGGCGATGTGGTCGGCAAATTTTTCTTCGTGCGTGGCGCGATAGGCTTGGATTTGCAGGCTGCCAATCATGTACGCATCATCCACCCACCAGCGGGTCTCGCGCGTAAGCCCGCCCGCGAGCGGCGCGTCCCATTGCGCTTCGGCGAGGTGCCGGCCGAGCGCGAGAAAATTTGTGTCGCCATTGAGTAAATAGATTTCCAGCGGCGCAACGCCGAAGACGCTCAAATCCACATGCCCGCCCGCCGGCACTTGTTTTTTGCCGGCTGGCGTCAGCGCAAAGTCAAAGCGGTGAATCAACTGTGCCTGCAAGGCGGCGTCGCCGGTCGCAGCGGCGAAGCGCAGCGCGCCGAACGCGGCGCAGATTTCCGGATACACCACGATGCCGGTCTTGTTGGTGCGCAGGTTGCGAACGAGATAATTTTCCACGACGCGGTGGCCGATGACGTGCGGATCGGCAGCGGGAGGCAAGCCGGCCAACGGATTTGGGGCGGTGGTGCAGCCGGACAAAAGCAACAAGCCGAAGAATCCGGCCACGATGAGAGAGCAGTTTTTCATGCGGTTGGTGGTTACTGACGCCAACGGGGCGCGGCAGGTGACAAGGATTCTCCCAGCGAACGCGATAGCTGTCAACCATGCCAAAAGGTTAGAAATAAAATTTGTTTTTTTCGCCCCGCGTGACATCTTTGTTCGCTATTAACTGTTTGCAACCAGTTCATCAGCCCAAACGTCTTCGTTACCGCGCATTGCCATGACCGTCAGTTACGCCAATCGTTTTCAAGACCCCACTGCCGTCGCCGCTTATGACGCGCAGGAGTATGGTACCGGCAGCTATTCCTCCCGTGTCTGGCAATGGCAGCGCCCGGTGGTGGAACAACTCCTGCGGGATTTTCGCGCACAACGGCCGGGCCCGATGCGGCTGTTGGATTTCGCGTGCGGCACCGGCCGCGTGCTGGCGGCGGTGGCGCCGCTGGTGAATCAAGCGGTGGGCGTGGATATTTCCGCCGGCATGGCGACGGTGGCGCGGACGAAATGTCCCAGCGCCGAGGTGCGCGTTGGCAACATTCTTACAGAACCGGCGCTGCTGCCGGAAAAAAACTTTGATGTGATTTCTTGCTTTCGTTTCGTGCTGAATGCGGAACCCGATTTGCGCAGGCGCGTGCTGCGCCGGCTGCGCGCAGCGTTGGCGGCGGACGGCCAACTGCTGGTGAACGTCCACGGCAACGCGCATTCGCTACGGCATCCGGCCATCGCTTGGAAACGCCGGCGGACGGCGGCTCCCGATGCCATGTTGAATGAGATGACGCCCGGGGAAGCGCGGGAAATGTTGCGTGCGGCGGGGTTTGTAGTTGTGCGCCAGTTTGGTTTTGGCATTCTCCCGCCGACGTTTTACCGGACACCGTTGCGCGGCTTGGCGGAAGCGGTGGATCGCTCGCTGGCGGGCGATCATTGGTGGCGGAACACCGCGATTGATTTGCTTTTTGTTTGTCGGCGCGATAATAAATAAAGTGCTTCAGAAATGTTTTTGCCCAGCATTGAAAACCTATTCGGCGGTTCCACTAAATCCGGCCCGCGCTTGGATTTTTCGTGGCGAATGATCCGGCGCAAAGGCCGGCCGTTTTTGCTATTGCCGACCGAAAGTGCCAGTGCGCGCGTAAGTCTCCACCTCTATTCGGCCCAGCGCCGGCGGGCGAAAATCTGGCGCGCTTTGTTTCCGGTGGTTTTCTATTCGCCCGCGGCGGGATTTTTTGAACGGGTCCGTTTCTGCCCCAATACGGCGACGGAACTGATTCAGTTTCTCGCCCAGCAGACCGGCGTGCCGGCGGAAAAACTGCCCGCGCCGGCCATCAAGTTTGGCGGGCTGGAAATGCAAAAGTCGCGGTTGGTGCTTTTGGTGTGTGACGAAGCCGGTCGGCCGCTGAAAGTTATCAAGGTGGGACTGGACGCAGCGGGTCAGGCTGCCACCGAGAAAGAAGCGGATTTTCTGGAACAGTTGCCGGCCAACACCTTGGGCTGCATTCGTTCAGTCGGGCGATTAAAGACGGCGAACATAACGGCGTTTGCGACGAATTTTTTCCCCGGCGAAAGCCCGACCAATGACGCGGGTCTGGAAACGCTATTTCAGACGTGGCTCAATTCCGAACCAGCGGTACCGGTGGAAAGTTTGAGGCTCTGGCAGGAATTGGAAACCGCCGCCCAAAAAAGCCAGCACCAAAAAGCAACGCTCGCCGTGCTGCGCTCCGCGCTGGCGGGCAAACCGGTGCGCAGTACTCTTTATCACGGTGATTTTGCCCCGTGGAATGTGCGTGCCGTCAATTCCCAAAATGTGCAGGCGTTTGACTGGGAAAACGGTCAGCGGCAGGGCATTCCTGGCTGGGATTGGTTTCACTTTATTATTCAGACCGCGATTCTCGCGCGCCGCTTGCCGGTGGAGCGGGTGGCGGCGGAAGTCGAAGAACTGCTGCAATCAACTCGTTTTGAAAAATATGCGATGCAGGCCGGCATCCATGAAATCGCCCGGCCGCTGGTGTTAAGTTATCTGCTGCACCATCAATGGGTGGTGCGGCCGATGGAAGGCCGCCGCGTGACGGCGCAGTTATTTGAACTGCTTTCGACGCGCTGGAATTTGCTTCCAGCCAACGCCACGCCGATTGCGTTGCCTGGACGACCGGCGGGAGCGGTGGAACAATTAGCCACCGCCATCGCGCAGTTACGCAATGCGTTTTGGGAACCGAGTTTGAATTCCAAACTGCGTCCCAGCTTAGCCCGTCAATGGGGCATTCACTGGCCGTACCTGCTAGTTTGTTCGTTGTTGCTGGCGGTGGTAGGAGTGATTCATTACCGAAGCAATGCTCACTTGTTGTTTCTGCCTTTTTATATCATTCCTTGCATTATGCTTACTTGGATGACCGAGCGGCGATGGGGCGTTTTGTTAGCCACGGTGGCCGCCTTGCTCGGACCAACAATGTTGTTCGTCAAAGATGCCGGCTTTCATCGGTGGGATGTTACCAGTTGGAATACCGTGATGCGGTTCGCCATCCTCCAGATGTGCGTGCTGTTTGTGGATTATATCCGTCGGCACCGATATTTGTTCCAACGACAGGAATCACCGGCGAGCCTGAGCCCAAGGCTGGAAGACCACTGGGCCGTGGTGTTGGCCTGCGGCGGCATGCTGGGACTGGTGGCGTACTTGGATTATCACACGCCGCCACAGTTGATTTTTCTGCCGCTCTATATTCTTCCCTGCATGGCAATCGCCTTGGTTTTGAACCTACGCTGGGCCATCCCCTTCGCTGCCTTGGCCATGGCAATCGCCTCGCTGATCGAATATAAAACCAACCCGCAAATCTCGCTTGGCGTGGCGATGGGATGGAATTTTTTGATGCGCTTTGCGATTTCACTCGCCATCCTCCTGCTGCTGGATCGCATTCGCAAAGAAAATATTTTATTTTATACTACCCAGCGGCAAAAGCCGCGCCGCACACCGAGTCAGCAATTAATTTGACCGCCGCGTCGCTTCACGTTCCCGCTTCGGGAAACCGCTCGCGAATTTGCCGCCGCAGCAATTCCTCATCGCACGGCTGATACCGGCGGCGGTTCACCAAGCGCTGCACCGCGTCCAACAATGCCAGCCAGTCCTCCACCGGCGGCTCGGGCACGCGCTGCCAGACATCGAACCGTTTGGCGCGATGGAAAAAATGCCATTCGCGCCCGATGTGCTGGGCATAAACCTGCAACTTCTCACCTTCCTCGGTGACGCGCTTCCAACTGATTTCGGCTTTGGGCATGAAATTATTTAGTCACAAACCAACACGGCAAAAATTATTCCGGGAGGTGCACGCTCGCCACCGCCATCGCGGCAATGCCTTCCTCGCGGCCGATAAATCCCATCAGCTCATTCGTTGTGGCCTTCACGCCGATCTGTTTTTCGGTCACGCCCAACGCGGTGGCGATGCACTGTTTCATTGCCGCGATGTGCGGATAAATCTTCGGCGCCTGCGCGATGACCGTGGCGTCCACGTTCACAATCTTGCCGCCGCGCCGGGCCACTTGCAGCGCGGCTTCGGCGAGAAATATTTTGCTCGGCACGCCTTTCCAGCGCGGGTCTGTGTTCGGGAAAAAATGCCCGATGTCTTCCTCGCCCAGCGCGCCCAGCACGGCGTCGCAAATGGCGTGCATCAAGGCGTCCGCATCCGAATGCCCGTCCAATCCCTTCGGGTGCGGAATCTCCACGCCGCCGAGAACGAGCTTGCGCCCGACCACCAGTTGATGAACGTCATAGCCAATGCCAACATGAACCATGCCGCCATGATAAAAATTCCCGGCGGCCGAACAAAGCTATTTCCACGCCGACTCTCTGCGGCCGAGCAGATGGCGCACAAGAAAATCCATCCGCCGGCGGCTGCCGTACGGCGTTTCCGCCGCGCCGTGATCCGCGCCGGTGACGATGACCAAATCAAAATTCTTGTCTGCTTGTTCCAGCGCATTGACCACCTGCATCGTTGAAGCCGGGTCCACATTGTGATCCAGTTCGCCGACCATCAGGAGCAATTCGCCCCGCAATTTGTGCGCGTCCACCACGTTCGAGCTGCGCGCATACGCCGCGTCCACCGGCCAGCCCAGCCACTGCTCGTTCCACCACAGCTTGTCCATGCGATTGTCATGACAGCCGCAATCCGCCACGGCGACCGAGTAAAAATCGGAATAATCCAGTAGCGCGCGCAGCGCGTTTTGGCCGCCGGCGGAACCGCCATAAATGCCCACGCGCGCCAAATCCATCCACGGCCGCGCCTGCGCCGCCGCTTTGATCCACGCGATGCGGTCGGGAAAACCCGCGTCCGCCAAATTCTTCCAGCAAACCTCGTGAAACTTTTTTCCGCGATTGTCGGTGCCCATGCCGTCCGCCTGCACGACGATGAAACCGAGTTCGGCCAGCGTGTGCTGCCGCAATTGCCGGCCGAACGTTTCCGGTGCAAACGAATTTTGCGGCCCGGCGTAAACCTCTTCGACGACGGGATATTTTTTTCGCGCGTCAAAATGCGACGGCTTGAACAGCACGCCATAAATATCCGTGTGCCCGTCCCGACCTTTCGCGACCCATCGTTCCGGCAGCGTCCAGCCAGCGGCGAGCAACCGCGACGCGTCGGCGTGCTCCAACTCAGCGATCAGTTTGCCGTCTGCGCTGCGCCGCAATTCCGTGACCGGCGGCAGATCCACGCGGGAATATTTCGCGATAAAATAATTTCCATCCGGCGAAAATTCCACCGTGTGATCGCCGTCGCCCTGCGTCAATTGCACCAAACCGGAGCCGTCGAAATTCACCCGGCAAAGCTGGCGATGGTACGGATCTTCACCCGCGCGAAAACCGCCGGCCAGCAACCACACCTGCCGTTTTGCCGCGTCCACCTTGAGCACTTCGCGCACCACCCAATCGCCGCGCGTCACTTGATTTTTCACTTTGCCCGTGGCGACATCATAAAGCCACAGGTGCGCCCAACCATCGCGCTCGCTCATCCACAGCAGTTCGCCCGTCTCGTCCAGCCACTCGCGCCACGTCTTGGTTTCGTAATCCACAAACGTTTGGCTCCGTTCCGCCACCACCGTGCGCACCGCGCCGTTCGTCGCGTTCACAGCTAGGATGCAGTACAACTGATGTCCACGCTGGTTGTAATCAAAATAAAACTCATCGCCACGCGGCGCCCAGCGGATGCCCATTTCGCCGTCCGGCGTGAACGCGTTGGAAAACAAATCGCTCGCAATGACCGTCGCCGTTTTTTGGGCAACGTTCACGAGTACCGGTTGCACTTGCGGCAGCGCGTCGCCGGGCTTGAAATAATCATACGTCTGCAATTTTGGCTGCAACTGATCGCGCGGGGACGACTCCAACAGAGTCACGATATGCCGGGGCACTTCCCGCACCGCAAACGCCACGCAATACCGCGAATCCGGCGACCACTGCACCGGCCCGCGATACGGTTGCGCCGCCGTGCCGTTCGTGGTCAGCGCGATGCTCGCGCCGGAAGCGGCGACGAGTTGGAGATTGTTTTCCGCCCCATGCACCGACCAGTTTTTATCTGGCGATTGACCGGAATTGCGCCGCCCGGAACGCGGGCGAAGGATTGCCGGACGAGCGGGCGCGCCATCAATCTGCACCTCCAGCCCGTCAGGCGTCGCGGCAAAAAATCCGAGCGGCTTCCCGGCCGCATCGGCCACCAGCCAAACGTGACCGGCGTAGGTGTGAAATTCTGCCGTATCGCCGGCGGGCACCCGGCCGTACGGACGGCGCGCGCCGCTTTCATCAACCCAAAAAATGTCCACCGGCGCAGCCGTGAGGTTGTGCCAGCGGATGACCGTTTCCTCACCGGTGTGGGTCGTGCGGCGCGGCGTGAGCGATTGTGCGGCGCTGGTCGAGACGATTTTTTCCTCGGCAAGGCCGAGTTTTTCCGCCGTGGCGGCGCGGCGAATTTCGCCGGTGGCGGCATCCACCAAAACGTATTCGTGCGTGGCCGGGGCGGTGGCGACGCGGTACCAAAAATGGCGTTGATCCGGCAGCCAATGCGGCGCAACCGCGTCGCGAAAAACTTTCCCATCGGTCCGTTGTCCCAGCGCCAGCGCGCGGGAATAATCCGGCGGCGCATCGCCAGCCCAAGCCGGCGCGACGAGGCCGAGTGCCGCCAGCAAAATCCAGCCGCGCGGGTTCATCGCCGGTGCATCAGCGCTTCGATTTCGTCCGCTTCGATGGGAATCTCCGCCATCAAATCGCGCTGACCGTTTTCGGTGACGACCACGGTGTTTTCCAGCCGCACGCCAAAGCCTTCGGCCTTGATATAAATCGCCGGCTCCACCGTCAGCACCCAGCCGGGGGCAAGCCGAAGATGATTGTACGTCACGTCATGCACATCGAGGCCGATGGGATGCGAAACGCCATGCATGAAAAACGCTCGCACGGCGGGATTATCCGGCGTCTGCTTTTTCAGCTGCGCGGGTTTGATGAGGCCGAGGTCCACGCATTCCTTCGCGGTGATCTCCTCGCATTCGGCGCGCAAATCTTTGGTGGTTTTGCCCGGCACACAGGCGGCGACCTGCGCACGGAAAATGCGCAACACGGCGTTGTACACCTGCTTTTGCCGGCGCGAAAATTTGCCACTGACCGGAATCGTACGCGTGAGATCGCTCATGTAATTGCCCAGCCCGGCCGCGACATCGAGCAGCAGCAGTTTGCCTTTTTGGCAAACCTGATCGTTCTGGTTGTAATGCAGAATGTTGTTGTTCGCGCCGCCGGCGATGATGGGCGCGTAGGCGAACTGACCTTTGTGGCGGATGAATTCATGCGCCAGTTCCGCCTCGACTTCCGCCTCGTTCACGCCCGGCCGGACAAATTTGCAGACGCGCCGGAAACCTTTGCCGGTCAAGGCGCACGCAGCCTGGATGGCGTCAATCTCGTAGGCCGATTTCACCACGCGCAAGGCGTGCATCAGCGGGGCCAGCCGCTGGTAACGGTGCAGTGGAAAACTTTTCTGGCAGTCGCGAATGAACCGCCCATCGCGCGTCTCGACGGTGACATCCGCGCGCTGATGCTCGTTGCTGTTGAGATAAATATTTTCCAGTTCGCAGGCGAGCGAGCGGAAGATGCCGGGAAACTCGGACAGCCATTTTACATTCTTGATGCCGGAAATCTGCGTGGCCTGCGCCTTGGTCAGCTTGTGGCCTTCCCAGATGGCGAGATGCTCGTTCGGCTCGCGCACGAACAGGATTTCCCGATGGTTCGGATCAAACGCATCCGGCGCCAGCAGCAGCACCGTTTCCTCCTGATGCACGCCGGTGAGATAAAATAAATCGGCGTTTTGCAAATGTCCCAGCGAACCATCGGCGTTCGTGGGCATGATGTCATTGGCGTTGAACACCGCGAGCGAGCGCGGCAACAATTGGGCGACGAGGCGCTCACGGTTCAAGGTGAACAGCGCGGAAGGCAAGGGCACAGCTTTCATTCGTGCCCGCAGTCTACGGGGATTGCCCTCAAAAATTAAGCGAATTTAACGCCCCCGTTGGTGGGACTGCCGCCGCAGCCAGAACAAGCCGCCCAAGCCGGCGGTGAGCAGAGCCGTCACCGCCCACGTCGCGGCGTTGGCGGACTGCGGCGCAAACGTGAGCGCCGCCGCGCCGGTGGCCGGGCCGAGACAAATGCCCGTGCCGATAAACGCCTCGTGCAAACCGCCGTGCTCGCTGCTCGCCTCCCCCACATCCATCGAATAAAACAGCGACGAATAATAAATGTGGCCGGTCGCAAAGCCGAAAAAGATTTGCGCCGCGATCACCACCCAGAGCTGTTGCGCCAGCAAAATCGCCGCCAGACTCACGATGAGCAGCCCGAACGCCGCCCCGAGCCAGCGGAACCGGTAATGCCAGCCGCGCCATTGCCAGAGCAGCGCGAACGCGCCGAATCGCCCGAAAAACCACACCGAACAAAACAGCCCCGCCTGCGTGGGCGAGAGCGCGAGGTGCTGCGCCACGCCCGGCATGACCGCGAGCAGCGTGTTGATGGCGATGTACGCGAAGGGATTCGCCAGCCACGCCATTTTCAAAAACGCCGCCGGGCTGAGCGGTTGATGCAAAGCCGCGTCTTCCGGCGTGGGCGCGGGTTCGCGCGGCGGTTCCGGCGTGGCCGCCAGCACCGCGTCATGCCGTTGTTCCAGCCAGAGCAGCAGTAGAAATTGCGCCAAGAAAATTCCCGCCGGCAGCCAGAACACCGCGCCCACGCCCCACGCATCGTACAATTTACCGCCGGTGAAATAGCCGAACGCCGCCGCGCCCGCCCAGGTGCAGTTGTAAATGCCCACCATTTCCTGCACGCCCTGTTGCGATTCCCGCTCACTCACGAGCGCCTCCAGCGCCGGCCACGTCAGCAGCAGCACCACGCTGTACGCCGCGACTAACGCGAGCAACGCGGGCACGCTATGCAGAAATGCGCCGGCAGCCATCGTGGCCGACAACCCGAGAAAACCCAGTTTGAGACTCAGCCGCCGACCAAACCGCGCGGCGAACCGACCGCATTGCCACGCGGAAAAAATGTAGATGAAACCGTGCAACGCCGAGACGCCGAGGTTCTCGCGATTCCCAAAACCAAAACGGTCGTGGAAATAGAAAAACAGGTAGTTAAAAAAATACGACGTCCCGAGCGTGTTCAGCCCCGTGAGCACAAAGTAGCCGGCTTTCAACTGGCGCAGAGTCATCGGGAAATTTCCTGGAGCGCTTGGTGGCAATACCATTTCACCGCGTCGGTCATCGGCGGCGAGAGTGTTTCCAAATCTTCGCGGCGGCACCAGCGGATGTCGTGATGTTCCTCGGTGGCGAGTTGCACGGCGGCGGAATTTTTCGGCCGCGCCCAGTAAATCATGCCGATGTGTTCGTGCGTATCGCTAATCCGGTGAATGTCGAGAAACCGGGGCGCGAGCAGCGCGCGCGTGCCGGGCGAAGTCGTGGGCGGGCGTTCGCCGAGCAATTCCACGTCGAGACCGCTTTCTTCCTTCGCCTCGCGGAGCGCGGCCTGTTCCGGATCTTCGTCCAGCTCGATGTGCCCGCCGAGCGGCAGCCATTTGCCGAGCTTGCGATGGTGGATGAGCAAAATCTTGCCTTCGTGAACGATGAAAATCGCGACGGTGAAATCAATTTTTTCGTGAATGTGGGCCATGGAAATTGACGGTTTTGAATTTGCGATTGCCGCGCCATAAAAAATTACGAGCCTGGGAAAACCGCAGGCTCGTAAATCGTACCGCGAAAACCGAAAATGAAAAATTATTTCATCCGGTCAAAGGTCTTCTGCAAAATCTGCCAGTCTTTGAGGCCGGCGAACTTGCTCTGGAAGTTCGCGTTGATTTCGGCTTCGCGCGCGTTCTTGGTGGGCTTGTTCACTTTGTAGAGCACGCCGAAGTTGCCGGGGAAATCGGTGCCGGCGAGTTGGTAAGCGGCGAGTTCATTCGTGACATCATGCGTCTTGGGCACTTCGTTGAAGGCCCCGCCTTTGCGCGGATTCGCCCCGTCGAAGGCGCCTTCGTAAAACTCGACGCATTCGCTCAAACAGTGGACGAAGCTGAAACCATCGTGATCCATCGCGGCTTCCATCATGGCGAGGACGTGGTTCGGGTTCGCGGCGGAGGTGCGCGCGACAAACGAAGCGCCGACGGCGATGGCTTGCTTGGCGGGGTTGATGGGATAATCAATCGCGCCCCAGATATCCGTCTTGCTCTTGAAACCGAGCGGGGACGTGGGCGAAGTCTGTTTCTTCGTGAGGCCGTAGACTTGGTTGTCCATGACGACGAGCGTCATCTTGATGTTCTTGCGCGCGGTGTGGGTGAAGTGATTGCCGCCGATGGAGAAGGCGTCGCCATCGCCGCTGAAGGCGAAGACGTGCAAATCCGGACGCGAGAGGGAAACGCCGCTGGCGAATGGCAGCGCGCGGCCGTGGATGAAATGCGCGCCGTGGGCCTGCACGAAATACGGGAACCGGCTGGAACAGCCGATGCCGGAGATGGTGGTGATTTTCTCATGCCACAGCTTGCGCTTTTCAATCAGCTTGAAGTACAGCGCGAGGACGGAGAAGTCGCCGCAGCCGGGGCACCACGTCGGGTGATCGGCGGCGATTTCTTTTTTGGTGAGGCCCTTGCGTTCGCCGGTGGCGGTCTCGGTCACGGCGGCGGGGACAATCGGTTTTTCGGTCAAAGTCTGGCTCATAGTATTTGGCGGTTGAATTTATTTCGTGGCTTTGGCTTTCACGAGTTCGACGATTTCCTTAACCTTCCAAGTGAGGCCGTCGGTTTTGTTGATGCCCTGGATTTTGGCATCGGCGAAGCGGGCGCGGAGAATGGTGCCGAGCTGACCGTAACCGTAGAGGCCTTCGTCGTTCATTTCCACGACGAGCACTTGGCTGAAGCCGGAGAAAATGTTTTCCAGCCCGTTCGGGAGCGGATTCACATGGCGCAGATGGATGGCGGAAACACTGTCGCCGGCGGCGCGGAAACGATCCACGGCTTCGCGGATGGGACCTTCGGTGGAACCCCAGCCGACGAGGAGAATTTTGCCTTCGGATGGGCCATACACTTTCGGCAACGGCAGCGTCGCGGCGAGTGCCTGCAATTTGATGCGGCGCTTGGCGTTTTGCAGCATGTGGACTTTCGGGGACCCGCTGGGGTGACCGTACTCGTCATGTTCCAACCCGGTGGCGATGGGATACTTGCCGTCGAGAATGCGGGTGCCGGGCTTAACGTGCTGGGTGACGCCGTCCTTCGCCGCGAGGTCGTAGGGCTTGTGCGTGGGCACGGGCGTGAAATCCGGCGCGATGTCCTGACAGACTTTCTCCAAATCCGGCAAGGGAAAAGCCTCGATGCGGGTGGCAATGCCCTGATCGGTGAGGAAAAACACCGGCACGGAATATTTGCGGGCGATGTTCACGGCCTCGATGGCCATGTAAAAACAATCTTCGACGTTCGCCGGGGCGAGCACCACGCGCGGGGCATCGCCGTGACCGCCGTTGATGGCGATGTTCAAGTCCGATTGCTCGATGTTGGTCGGCATGCCGGTGGACGGGCCGCCGCGCTGGACGTTGATGATGACGAGCGGCATTTCCGCCATGACCGCCCAGCCGATGGCTTCGGTCTTGAGCGCAATGCCGGGACCGCTGGAACCGGTAACGGCCACGCGGCCGGCGAAGCTGGCGCCGAGCGCCATGGAGACGGAGGCAATTTCATCTTCGCACTGGATGAACGAGCCGCCGTATTTCGGCAGTTCGCGGCGGAGCAATTCCATGATGTCCGTCCACGGCGTAATTGGATAGCCCGCACCGAATCGCACGCCGGCGGCGATGAGGCCGTAGCCGATGGCTTCGTTGCCGTTCATGACGACTTGCGCGATGCCGTGTTTCTGGCTGTCGGCGAGCTGGAAAGTTTCGACGACGTTGCTGGGGGAATTCGCGTAGCCGGCATGGAAGGCGGCGAGGGCGTTGTTCAGGATGCTCGGGTCTTTGCCGGTGAAACGTTCGCCGAGCAATTTTTCGAGTTTCGCAACATTGAGGTCAAACATCCGGGCGATGAGACCGAGCGCGTAAATGTTTTTGCCTTTGTCTTTGGCGGTACCGCCGATGGCCTCGACGGTGAGGGAGGAAATGGGAATGCCGACGTGGTGATAGGCGTCCTGCCATTCGGGTTTGGGGGTGACATGGTCGCTGTCGTAAAGCACGAGGCCTTTTTTCTTGAGCGAATTGATGTGGCCTTCGTAGCTGTGTTGGTAAAACGCCAGCAGCACGTCCGCATCATCGCCGGAAGTAAGCACTTCGCCACTGCCGATGCGTACTTGAAAAATGGACGGTCCGCCGGAAATGGTGGAGGGAATGGTCATGAAGGTCATGACTTCCTGCTCGCTGCGACCGGCAAGCCGGGCGAGGAAACCACCAATGGCCTGAATGCCGTCTTGGGAATTGCCGGCGATGCGGATGACCACTTCGTTTATCCGCGAAACTTTTTTGGCGCCTGACGACAGTGCGCCCGCTGTAGTTGTATTGCTCATGGGACCTCGGATTAAGGGATTACTGCAACAAGGTGGATTAATGCGTTGAAACAGGATCAACGCGGCACCTTTGCAGGGATACAATAAGTGACTTCTACCTACTGTGTCAAATTCTAATACATTGAAAATCTCCATTAATATCAATAGTTTTTACAACTCAAGATGTTTCTCACCTGCCACCTCAAAACAGAAATCAGATACGCTAATTTTTAACCAACCTATGATGAGTACATCGGCCGGAACAACAGAGTTACAGAAACAGCGAGCAACCTAAGAGGCTTCGGTTGTTTGGAGGGCAGCTAGAAAAAATCAGAAAAATGAATATAAAAGGAAGGGTAAGTCACGCTCCGATTTGTACGCTTTAGGTCGAGCGGATGATACTTCCACCTTACACCAGTACGGTTGCGGCTACCGGAAAATCACAATCGACCAACAGCGGCAGATTTGGAAAGGAAAGCTGAATGCAATCAGCCCCGTCATTCAGCCTTTTTATAAAATAAAAAAGCCCTTCAGACATCTGAAGGGCTTTTGAAAATCAGAGGGAAAGTTAGCGCTTGCGAGCCAAGCGAGCCAACAACAAGGCTCCTACAGCTCCCATTCCGATAACCGAAGGCTCAGGAGTAGTTTCCAATTGAATAGGAAAGCTAACTGAGGTTGCATTGTTCGTAACCAAGGACCAATTGCCACCATTGTCCTGCCAGTAGCTACCATAATTTGTACCAACAACTCCGGCGACGGATGGATCAAAAAGCGGCAAACTAAGGTTATCTGTTCCAACCAAGTTGGTAACGGTAAAAACAACAGTAAAGCTAGAAGGCAACGCAACGCCTTGAGCCAAGGCAATATCCGGACCAGACGGATCGTACAAATAGTCGGTACCAAGAGAGCCTAGTGAAATGTAAGCTGAATTTGTGGAACCACCAAAAAGATAGAGAGGAGGATCAACCTGAAACCAACCAGTTTGATAAAACACTGTTCCCGGTGACGCATAGCCATTTGTCGTCGGCCCATCATTCTTGAAAAACTGAACATCCAACTGTACGTTTCCAGCATACGCAGAAGCATCAGTGCTGGAATAAGCGAATGTAAAATTGGTTAAATACGGATAAACAGCCAACTGCTGACTGTTTAAATACACCTGCTGCCCCACGGACTGACCATTTAATAAAGGAAAAACATACCCGGAGGAACTATACTGAAACAAGTCGTTATAGGCATCCGCAGCTGACACTTTGACCGCCGCAGCCGCCACCGCAAGCAATAAAACTGAGGTTTTAAGAGTTGTTTTCATTCTGAAAAATTTAACTTTATTTTATTTTTAAACACCACGGCCGCAACAATGATTGAATCCTAGCTCATCCAGCCAATGACTGTCAAGTTTTTTGGCAGAAAAAAACTTGTATCTTATTCACAGGGAGATTTTAATCTTCCCTACCTGAAACATTTGCTTCACCTTGGGCTTACGTAGAAAAAATGACAAATTATAGCGAGTTGGCAATTCTGGGTGTTTTAGGGCTTTTACTCTCATCCGGAGCCATTTACGTCGTGTTGCGATTCAGTCAGAAGCCAAATTTTGCAGGTCGCGAACTGGAAGCCCACCACACCCACCAAACACCTATTCCTCGACTAGGCGGAATCGGGCTTGCCGTCGCCTTTACCGTGGGTTTTGTTTTGTTTCTCACCTTCGGGGATGCAAATGGCAAGCAGGACATAATTAAACACCTTTTTGTTGTCGGCCTTGCCATGTTTGGCTTGGGCTTGTGGGACGATTTGTTTTCCCTAGGCGCGAAACGCAAGCTGCTGGGCCAGATTTTCCTCGCGAGTTGCGCCTATTTTTGGGGCATCGAAATCACCACTCTTTCCAACCCGATCAACCACCACTCGATCGAATTAGGTTTCTGGGCTTGGCCCGTGACGGTTTTTTGGCTGGTGGCCACCACCAATCTCATCAATTTAATCGACGGCGTGGATGGCTTGGCCGGCGGCATTTGCCTGATGTTGATGATCTTGCTGGTCGGGGTGGGCGGTGCAAATGGCGGAGTAGCATGGATTGCAGCGACTCTGGCTGGTGGCTTGTTAGGGTTTCTGCGGTTTAATTTTCCACCTGCCCGAATTTATTTGGGTGACGGCGGTGCCTACTTTATGGGCTTTCTGACCGGTGCCCTCACCATCATCAACGCCCAGAAAGGCACGGTTTTCGCAGCTTTGATTGCCCCGTTATTTGTCATGGCTCTGCCCATTCTCGATACGAGTCTGGCCATATTGCGCCGCGGTTTGAAGGGCTTGCCCTTGTTCAGCCCCGACCGCCGGCACATTCATCACCGACTGCTGGATGCTGGTGTTTCCCGCCGGCAACTCGTGTTAGGAGCATATGTTTTTACCGCTTTTTTTCTGTTTCTCGGCTTTGCGGTTTGTTGGAACCAAGGCAGTCACCTCGCCATCCTCATCGGCATCGGCGTGGTTTTCATTCTCATCGCCGCCGGCCGCTTGAACTTCAGTCGGGAATGGTTTTCCGTAGGTTCCGTCGTTGGCAATTCGCTGGCCATGCGGTCGGAAGTCCAATATGTCCTCGCCCAAAAACGCTGGCTCCTGCTCGAAACCGCCCGCGCACCTGATTTGGCCAGCCTCAACGCCGACACGGCTTTTATCGCCGAAAAAATTGGGTACGCCGCCGTCCGCATTCGCATGGCAGAAGGCGAAAAAGTTTGGCATTTCGCACCGACAGACGAACACAGTTGGACCTTCCGCCAAAAACTTCCCAGCCAGCCGGATTGTTTCATCGAGCTGACCTCCGCAGCCAAAGGCGCCGAAATTTCCCCCGCCGTCAGTCCCTTTCGCGATCGCAACACGTTCATCGTCCTCAGCGAACTCCTCGCCAACGGCTGGATCAAAGCCCATAACGGCTGGCGCGTACGCCATAAATAATTTCCGTCTGTTCCCCCAAAGCGAGAAGCCGCTCAATCGAATATGGCGAACGACTCTTTCACCGCCTTCGTCCTCGATCAACTCGCCGCTTTGCCGGATTTACGGAAACGCGCCATGTTCGGCGCGCAGGGAATTTATCAGGACAAACTTTTCTTCGGTGTTTTGGACGAAGGTCGGCTATTTTTCCGCACCGATGCCGCCAGCGCGATAGAATATCGGGCACGCGGCATGTCGCCGTTCACCTACACGCGACCGGATAAACGCGTCATTACTTTTCAATACCACGAAGTGCCGCCGGAGGTTTTGGAATGTGCGCCGGAACTCGTCGCCTGGGCGCAGCGCGCCATCCGCGTCGCCGCCGCCGCCGCGCCCAAATCGCCCGTCCGCAAAAAACGCTGAGCCATCGGCGCTCGCAAAAGGATTGGTTCCCGCCGCCGCCAGCGGTATAGTTTTTTCATGGCAGTTCAAAATCTCATCGTCAAGGTGCAGAAGCGCAATCGCGCGTTAGTGAAATTCGATCCCAGCCGCATTTGGAAGGCCATTTCGCGCGCGGCCGAATCCATCGGCGGTTTTCACCGCGATTTTTTGCCCGGCATCAACGATCAGATTTTTCGCGCGCATCCCACCGATGAAAGCATCGCCACTTTTCTTGCCGATGCGGCCATCGTCTGCCTTAATTCCGATCCGCACCATCTCATTTCTAATTTTCCGCCGACCATCGAGACGATTCAGGACGAAGTGCTGCACGCGCTCCGTAGCTACGGTTTTCAAAATACCGCCGACGCGTATGAATGTTACCGCTGGGGCCGACACTGGCTGCGCGAAGGGGCCATCACGCCGGCGCAATTTGCCGGCAACGGCTTTCCTCGCGAACGCATGGAAATTACCCGCGCCGCCAACCGCCGTCTCGGTGTGGACACGATTGCCGGCCTCAATGAAACCGTGCGCAGCGGGCGCATGAAATCGGTGATTGAAGCCACACTCGCCGCTTACGAGGCTTCGCTGGACGAGGCAGCAAAAAAAGTTCTCGCCCGGCTCAACGGGCCGGATCCGTTGCGGATGATGTGGATCAGCGGGCCGAGTTCCTCCGGCAAAACCACCACCACCGTCAAGCTCACGCAGCGACTCCAGCAACACGGGCTGAAATTTCTCATGCTCAATCTCGACGATTATTTCTGGTCGCTCGTCGAGCACCCGACGGACTGGATTAATGACCGCAATTTCGAGACTCCCGAGGCGCTGGATTTTCAATTGCTCAACCAGCATTTGCGCGATTTACTGGATGGCCGCACCATCGAAAAACCCGTTTATAGTTTCAAGGAAGGGCGACGCCTTGGTGTCAAGTCGGTGAAGCTCGAACGCGACCAGATTTTGCTGCTTGATTGTCTGCACGGATTTTATCCGCCCATCACCGAAGGCATCCGCGCCACCGCGCAATTCCGGGTGTTCATCGAGACACAGAATGTCCTGTTGGAAGGCGATGGCAGCACCCAGCGGCTCACGCATTTCACCGACGTGCGGCTGGTGCGGCGGATGCTCCGCGATGCGCACCACCGGAATCACAGCGCGCTCGGCACAATTTTACACTGGCATTACGTTCGCGCCGGCGAACTTTTCAGCATTCTGCCGCTGATGGGTTTGGCCGACCATGTGGTGAACGGCGGATTTCCGTTTGACCTACCCGCGCTCAAGCCTTTCTTTATCGGCGAAAAAGGGCTGCTGCCGGAACCAAAAGAATTTGCCAACTACGCCGGCTTTCTCGACGCGCGCATCCGCTACGAACGCGTCCAAGCGCTGCTGGACTCGGTCGCCGGCTTCACGCGCGAGCAGGCGGCGGATGCTGCTTTTATTCCCGGCGACGCCGTCATCCGCGAATTCATTGGCGGCAGCATGATTCAAATTCCGCACAACGAATAATTTTTCTTCCGCGCCATGAAAGACGTTCCGCCGGATTTTTTTGCCGCGCTCCAACCAGCCGGGCTGGCGGATTTTTTCACCGCCTGCACCCCGGCACATCGGCGGGAATATTTGCAATGGATCGCCGCCGCTAAACGACCGGCGACCCGCGCTGCCCGCATCGCCCAAGCCATCGCCATGCTGATAGCTAAACGCGCTGAGGAAGAGCGGCGCGCAAAAAGAAAAACCCCGCCGGCTAGCCGACGGGGTGAATCAAAAAATTAGTGCGCAGTCCGGCGCGGCAATTATTGCGCCGGCATGGAGGTCTTCAAGCCCAGCGCCCATTCGATGCCGCCGAGCACGTGTTGCTGATAGGCTTTGCTGATGGCGGGGTTGTTTTTGCGATCCTTGATCGTGGGATCGGTGTCCCAAACATCCTCACGATGGCCGAGCGAGGTGTAAAAAACTTTGCCAGCGCCATACGACTTGCTCCACGAAACGGCAAAATGTCCGGCCGCGCCGGTCTCGGGATGCTTGTCGAGGATGAGCAAATCATGCACCGCCGCCGGGTCGTAGTTTTTGAACTGGTAAATTTCCTCCTGCGAAATCGTCCAGCTCTTGCCGAGATGGGCCGTGGCGGGACTTTGCAGATCCTGATTCAAACATTCTACGCCGACTTGCTTGCCGTGCCGCGAGAATTCGCCGCCGAGCATGGCGGCAAAATCCGGCCAGCCATGAAACGTATCGCTCGCCGCGTGCAAACCAATGAACGCGTGACCGGCTTTGATCCAGTCGAGAAAACCCTGCTTGTCCGGCAGCGGCAAATTGCCGGTGGTGCTGGCAAAAATAACGCCGTCATAATTTTTTAGATTTTGCGGCGACAGTTTTTGCAGTTCGGTTTTCAGCGCTTCGTTCCACGCCGTTTCGGCATCGTCAAAAGCTTTTTTTTCTTCCGGCGTCGCGCCATCTTTCAGCTTCGCCGGAAAACCATTGCCGGCGTGGACGCCCGACGGCTGCCGGACAAAATCTACGGTAAACTCGCCGCTGTCTTTGGCGAGTTGCGCGAGCACTTTCTCGGCGGTGGGAATGGAACTGTGGCGAAAGCCGGTGGTGGTCGTGACCACGAGCAGTTTTTTCGGTTCCGCGTGCAAGCTGGTCGCAACCAGCGTCGCCGCCAAAAGTGACAGGAAGGTTTTCATGTAATTAATTCGTTATTAGAAATTCGCAATCGCCATTGGCTTCACGGGTCATTCACCACCGGCACCGGGCGCACCCAGATGTTGCGGAAGGAAACGGAGTTGTTGTGATATTGCAGCGCAATGGGGCCGGTCGGGGCGTGCGGCGTGTATTTGCCGGGCGAACGCCAGTTGGTCGCACCGCGAAAGGCTTGATGATTTTGCACCACGACGCCGTTTTGAATCACGGTCACATACGCCGGCGTGAGCACCTCGCCGTTCGCGCCGAAATGCGGGACGTTAAAAATAATGTCATAGGTCTGCCACTCGCCGGGCGCGCGGCAGGCATTGGCGAGCGCCGGATGCTGACCGTAAAGACCGCCAGTCGCGCCGTCGGCGTAGGTCTTGTTGATGTAGCAATCGAGCACCTGAATTTCGTACTGGCCCATGAAGAAAACGCCGCTGTTGCCACGGCCCTGGCCTTCGCCTTTGGGCGGCGTAGGCTCTTTGAATTCCAGATGCAACTGGAGGTCGCCAAATTGATTGGTGGTCTGGATATCGCTTTTCGCAGAAATCGCCACACCCTCTTCCACTTTCCACGGCGCGGGCTGCCCCTTCTTATCGGTCCATTGGGAGAGATCTTTGCCGTCGAACAAAACGATCGCATCGCACGGCGGCGTCGCATTTTCGCTGAAACTGCCGGGCATCACGATGGGCGGCTGCGGCCGTTCAGGATCGTGGACATGCCATTTGCCATCCGGTTGCAAGGGCGTGTCCTTAAAGCCGGCCACGCCGTTGGTGACGACTTCGACAAACGCGGCACGGCTGGCCAGCAGCCCGGTCGCGAGCAACGCGGTGAGGAGAATTTTGGTTTTCATATTAAATCAGAGTTTGGGGAATTTCGTCCACCGTCCGTTGGACGCAGCGGACTTCACGGCGGTTTCAATGAATGCCATGCCTTCCACGCCGTCATCAACGGTCGGAAAATCAAACGCCTCTTTTTTGCCGGCGATGTGCGCGCGAATCGCCGCGATGGCTTCCAAATAAATATTCGCAAACGCCTCGATGAAGGCTTCGGGATGGCCGAACGGCAGGCGCGTGAATTTTTTCGCCACGTCGGAAACGTAGCCATTGCCGCGCCGCAGAATGCGCGCCGGTTCGCCCTTGGGCGTGAACTTCAATTCATTCGGATGCTCCTGTTGCCACGCCAAGGCGCCGAGCGTGCCGTAAACGCGGATGTTCAAATTGTTTTCCTCGCCGCAGGATATTTGCGAGCAATGCAGTACGCCCTTCGCGCCGCCGTGATAGCGCAGGAGCATGTTCGCATCGTCCTCCAGTTTGCGTCCGGGAATGAAGCTGGTGAATTCCGCGCACAGCTCGGCAATCTTCAGCCCGGTAATGTAGCGACCGAGGTTTTCCGCATGCGTGCCAATGTCGCCCACGCAGCAGCTCGCGCCGGCTTTCTTCGGGTCGCTGCGCCACGCGGCTTGTTTCTGACCGGTGGCTTCAATTTTGTCCAGCAGCCAGCCCTGTGGATATTCGGCGACGATTTTTAAAATCTTGCCGAGCTTGCCACTGCGGACGAGTTCGCGCGCCTCTTTCACCATCGGGTAACCGGTGTAATTATGCGTGAGCGCAAACACCTTTCCGCTTTTGCGCACCGCCGCCCGCAGCGCTTTTGCTTCTTTCAAATCCAGCGTCATCGGCTTGTCGCAGACGACGTGGAAACCCTTTTTCAAAAAAGTCATCGCCACCGGCGCGTGTAAAAAATTCGGCGTGACGATGGCCACAAAATCAATCCGCTCGTCCGCCGGCAACGCCGCTTCGCGCGCGGCCATTTCTTGGTAACTCGCATAAACTCGTTGCGGGTTTAAGTAAAGTTGTTCGCCCGTCGTCTGCGAATTTTGCGGGTCGGAAGAAAAAGCGCCCGCGACGAGTTCGATTTGACCGTCGAGTTGGGCCGCCATGCGATGCACCGCGCCGATGAAAGCGTTCTGCCCGCCGCCGACCATGCCGTAACGAAGTTTGCGTTTGGTAGCCATAAAATAATTGGTGAGTGCCGGCAAACTAGAAAATCCGCCGCCCTGAAACAAGTCACGAATGGCCCGCCGGCAAAATATTATTTATCCGCCGGCGGCCGGCTACGCGCGCCGCGCCGCCAGATTTTGCACGTGCCGCTCGATGCGATTGCTCGCTTCGATGAGCTGCTCGTAGCTCGTCGCAAAACAGGCGCGGCAGAAACCTTTGCCGTTTTCGCCGAAGGCCGAGCCGGGCACGATGGCGACTTTCTCCGCCTGCAACAAACCGATGGCGAAATCCTTTTCCGGCAAACCCGTCTTGCTGATGTCGGGGAACGCGTAGAACGAACCGCGCGGCAGATGGCATTTCAGACCGATTTCATTGAACCGGCGCACGATGAAATCGCGGCGGCGATGATACTGGTCGCGCATTTTTTTCATCGCGTCTTCGCCGCGCACGAGCGCTTCGATGGCGGCTTCCTGCGCGATGATGGACGCACAGAGCATCGAGTATTGGTGCACCTTCATCATCGCCTCAATGAGCGTCGCCGGGCCGCACGCGTAACCGATGCGCCAGCCGGTCATCGAGAACGCCTTGGAAAATCCGTGCAAGAAAATCGTGCGTTCCTTCATGCCGGGAATGCTCGCGATGCTCGTGTGCATGCCCTCAAACGTCAGCTCGGAATAAATTTCGTCGCTCAACACGATGAGATCTTTTTCCACCGCGAACTTCGCGATGGCTTCGATCTGCGCGCGGTCGCACGTGCCGCCGGTGGGATTGCACGGCAGGTTGAGCATCAAAATTTTGCAGCCCGGCTGCCATGCGGCGCGGAGCGCGTCCACGGTGAGCGCGAAGCCGTCCTTCGCAAACGTCGGCACGGGCACGGGGATGCCGTGCGCGAGCGTGATGCTCGGCGAATAGCTGACGTAGCACGGCTGGTGATACATCACCTTGTCGCCGGGATTGATGAGCGCGCGGCAGGCGAGGTCGAGGCCTTCGCTGACGCCGACGGTGATGATGACTTCATTTTCCGGCGCGTAGATGACGTTGAAATTCTGCTCGACGTATTTGCTGATGGCACGGCGCAATTCGATGAGGCCGAGGTTGGACGTGTAATGCGTCTTGCCCTTTTCGAGCGCGTAGATGCCGGCCTCGCGGATGTGCCAGGGCGTGTCGAAATCCGGTTCGCCGACGCCGAGCGAGATGGCGTCCTTCATCTTGGCGACGATGTCAAAAAAATCGCGGATGCCCGACTTGGGCAGGTTGACGACGTGCTTGGCAATAAAGCGTGATTGGTCCATTTGAAGGGCGAAGAATAAATAAACGATGCCGCGTTCGCAAACCAATCCACGAACGGGTAGTGTCCTAATTTGAAATTTATTTGGTTTTAAGATTTTTTGGCGGGCGGGAGGCGGCGGGGCGGAGCGGGCGTTTTTGGCCTTTTCAAAAAATAACGAGCCGATGGGTCTCGGTCATAGTCTGGGTGGTTTACATGATGTTCCAAAATATTTTTTTCGACTAACGAATCTAGCAACCGCTTCGAATACGGCCAGCTTCTGCCTATTAGCCTTTGCGTCTGACTAACGCCAATATTTCCATATTCAGCAACAAAATTGATTACTCGTTTTTCGTGGATTGAAAGTGCGGCGGATATTACTTGCCCAACGACATCAGCAGCATCTGTATCAACCCAAACCTTGCGGTGTTCGATATTGTTTTGAAGTGTGACTCGAACCGCTGTATGAGAAAGTTCATATTGCTTAAACTTTGGTTCCGGCAGTTCCGCGTCAAGCATGGTTCGCTTCATGCGTTTTGTTCCTTCTGCGGCGCATTTTACATATTCTAAATAAAAAAGCGCATCCATTAGACTTGGGTTGCGTGGCATGTGCCTATCATAAATCGTGTCGGCGCTCACAAATGGCATAAATCCGCCAGGGCTTTCAATTTCAAGCCTGTCATCGAACATTTTTATAAAAATAGGCGTGTTTTTTTGAGCGTATGATCGATGGCAGCAAGCATTAACTATTGCCTCATACCAAGCATCGGATGGATATTCTTTAGCTGAAACAAAAGTCCCATCTTTTCCAAGCCTTGAAAATTCTCGCAGTTGAGCATCAAGTGTTTTTGCTGTTTGAACAATCAACCGAGGAACTGTTCCTTCTATTGTTTCATCTTTTACTGCATTCCATTTTTGGCCGGTGTGCTCCTCTTTTCCATCAAATCTTAAAAACCTAACCTTGCAACCTGGAACTTCCCCTTGTGGATCGGTGGCAAATAACAGCGCGCACGCCATATTTGGAATAAATACAGATTTTTCTATCCTGCCTAAGCGCCTTAAAACCAAAACATCAACGTCTGATTTATCTGGCGTAAGGTGGCGGCGATTTACTACGGCTGCAGCAAACTCACTTACGGCATTGAGGTCAAAATCTTTTGGATAAACCAATTTTGAATCTTCTTGTTCCCATTGAACTTCGCCCCTGTCAATTTCCAGCTCACGGATTTCACCAGTATCTTTTATTTGTTTTTTTGTGTCTCCGCGACGGACAAAAACACGGCCGTCCACTGTTCTGACAACGCGCTTATCGTTGTAATTGATTCGAAACAAAAGTATTTCATCTGTTTTATCGCCGTCCTTAAACTGCACGCGCTTACTTTCCAGTCTGGCCTGGGGACAATAAATGTCCCCCGCCTTTTCAAGTTCATTAATTGCGTTAATTGAAACGGAAGAAATCCCGTCAAGTTTTCCATCGTTGGAAACTCCAACGGCAACAATGCCGCCAGACGGAGATGTGTTTGCCCACATGCAAAAATATTCACCAAGTTCTTTTCCGTGGATACCTGCTGGCTTGCGCTCAATTCGCCTATCCTCTTTGATAACTGAAAGAAGTTCAGGAGTTACATTATCATAAATGTCATCAGCCGACAAAACACGCGGTGGCGGAGATTCGAAAAAAGGCAGTTCGGGCTGCTGCGAATTTACCGTTTCGGCGTTTTCCAATAAGCTTGTTCGAATCCAAGCCGAAAGAGTTTTTCCTTGGCTTGATGCGGCTTTTTCAAGGATTTGGCGCTCATCTTCTCTCAACCGGACGCCTGTTATTCTTTCCTTTTTCTCGCTTTCTTCGATTTTGGGTCTTCCGATTTTCATTTTTTGTTAAACAAATATGTTGAGTCAAAGCTATTTTGTGTTTAACATTAAGTCAAGAAGATTAGATGTTATGGCAAACAAACTAAAATCCGAGGCGAAAGCGCAAGTGGTTTCCATGCTCTGCGAAGGCAACAGCATCCGCTCCATTGAGCGAATCACCGGCATTCACCGTGACACCATCAACCATGCCACGCACGTCCGGCTCTTCGTGGTTGAGGAGTGCTTTCAAGTTTTCACTCTTTATTTCCTTCCTCAAAACACACCCATTGATCCACTCAGTGTAATTTTTAAACAAAGGACTCGCCTGTCGCCAAATCGAACTTCCTGGAGTGCCGTACTTCAAAACAAGGCCGATTGCCAGCGCTTGCGAATCCCGTTTTTCAGAAGCCAATAACATTCCGATATCAGCCTCAGATGGTTGCTTCGTCGCTGCTTTTTCGAAAAACGGTTCAAGCAGATGGGCTGGAGCTCCAGTTTCACGCAGTGCCTTAATCCACACAGCCGGGTTATCTGCTGCTTCGGCTATTCGCCAACAAACGCGTCTGCCCCAAGACGGCCACGAAATGCCCGCCGCCCGCGCCTGCTCTTCAATTGGTGTCAGAATCAGTGCAACTGAAGCCGGATCTCTATCCTTGAGTTGAGAAGCTAGTTCGTCTGCGGCGGCAGCACGGCGTGTTTCTTCATTTTCCCAATCGTCAAAGTCGCGAGGTGGATACAGAACTGCGGCAATCGGGTCTATTTCTACTTTATCAAGCAATCCGAGCTTTTCCGCGTAGTTGTGCAGGCGATGGTGGAACGTCCATTTCCCAGCGTAAGCCCGAAGCAAATCCACCATCATTTGTCGCGCATACCCGCGACTTTCTTGTTCATATTCTGGTGGCGTGCCGCTGCCGGGATGATTTGGGTGAACCCATTCGTGGAAGATGTTTGCAATTTCACTGCCTTGGCTTGGAGAGGCTTGGCGAAGTATCGGCAAAATCTTCGGCCACAGGGCGGCAATTTTGGATAGCTGATTTTGAGCTACGACTCCGAAGTGTAACGTCATCGCCATCGGCTCAGTCGTGCAAATCAGTTGGATGGAACTCTTGTCCTCGTTGGCAATCAGCCCACCGAACGCCCCAACGCCGGGCTAATGGGACTCGCTCATTCCCATTCGCTCGGCCCTCGCGGGCTTTCGCCGCCGGCCAATGCCTTTCGCCGTTTCCCAAACGTCTCATGCCCGTAGCGCCTGCCGCGCGCAAAAAATCGCCGCCATTGCTGGCGGCGATTGCTTTTTCGAGATTTGATTTATTGGCCGCCGATTGCGACCGCTGCGGACGGCGTCACACCTTCATCGGCCGGTTGGCCGGGAGATCGAAGGCGCGGCGGGTGGGGCCGTTCGAATCGTCTTTGTAGGTGTAGAGAATGTCGGCGGCGGTCTGGATGGTGCGGCGGTCGGCGTTGATGAGGTCCACCGTGTCGCGCAGGGCTTGGATGGCGTGGGCGTAGTCGTCCTGCGCGGCGGCTTGGTCCTGATTGGCCTTTTTCCAATCGTCCAAGGCCGTCTGGGCGGCGGTGGCATCGGCGGGCAGGAGATTGTCGAGCGTGTCGCTTTTGGCGAGGGCGATGATGGCGGTGGCGTCGGCTTCGAGCGCGCTGCGGTTTTTGCCAAAATTTTTCTGACCAATGAGATAAGCGGCGCGGCGGGCCGGATCGTCCTGGTAAGTGTTGCCGGCGGCTTTCTGAATCACGCGGAGGGCGGCGAGGAGCGTGGCGAAGGCATCGTCTTCGTCTTGGGTGGCGACGGCGGCGGCTTTTTTGGTATTGATGACGTCTTGGCAGAGATTGTGATCGGGGTCATCGGCGGCGGTCTTGATATTGCCGTCGAGGGTGGTGATGACGGCGGGTTTGACGCGGGTGAGAAGGGTGGTGTTGTAATCGGCGTCCTTGGCGGCGGCGAGCACGTCGCGCGCGGTCTGGATGTCGTCGAGCAGCCCCTTGTCAATATCGCCGCGGACGGAGTAGGCGCGCTTGGCTTTGGGGGTGGGCGTTGGGGCAGTGGCGTCGGGAGCAGGAGTCATAGCTATTTCTCGTGGTGGTGGTGTTTTCGTTACATCATGGGTTGCTAAGCGCAGTTTTTATCAGGAGCAGCGTACGACGCAAGACTTTTTTTGAAGATTTTATTCGCAGCAGTGCGGGGTTTCGGTAGAATTTCGGCGGAATGAAAATCGAACCTCAAGATTATTCCGAGTGGTCCTTCCCACAGTTGCAACCGCGGTTCCAGGAATTGCTTCAGCAGATTCAGGAAACCGACCAGCAGGGTTTGCCGGTGGATGAGTTGTTCGTGGAGACGGGCCGGGTGCTGGCGATGATGGATTTGCTGGTGGAAGTGTACCAGAAGGGCCAGCCATTCTACGCCGGCTGGTGGGAGTCACGGCAGGTCAAGGACGAGCCACCGGTACTGCCGCTGGGCGAACGGTCGCCGGACCAACGGATTGACGTGCCCAAACGGGTGCAGCGGATCGCGGAATTCACGCGCCGCCGGAAGGCGCTCGCCGACGGCCAGGGGCAGGTGGGCGACGAGGAGTTGCTGACGCGGCAACTGCATGAGCTGGGCTGCGCGGCCGGCGAGCCGGACGTGCAATTTGACGAATTGTGGACACAGCATGAATTTCACTGGCTCGCGCACATGGCGGAGTTGCGCCGAAGCATTGTCCGCCAATGCGCGCACATCATGCTGGCGTTTGAGGACATCGAACGCACCCAGCCCGACCATTTTCACGACCAGCCGAACATGATCAAGATGCTTGACTGGTGGCGCAACGAGGGTGGGCGCGAGGAGTATCTGGGGCAAATCACGCTGGAAGAGCGCCGAAACCTGGAAGCCATGGCACGCCAATGGCGGGAGAAAAATCCGTGACGGACGACCGGCGGTCGAAGGATTCCTGGCTCCCAAATTACGTTGGCGGAACCGGGAAAAATGCGGCCGGGTCATTAGAAATCCGTGTTAATCGGTGTCCATCCGGGAGCTTTTAGCCGGTTTTGGGCCAAATCATCAAAAAATTGGGGTTTAGGACTGCGGAATTGGGCTGGAGTTAAGCGGAATTCAGTCGGAGTCAACGGGAATTCACTAGGAGTTAAAGAAATTTGGGGTGGAGTTAATCGGAATTGGGTTGGAGTCAACCGGAATTCGACCCCGGACAACGGGAATTGGCGAGGAGTTGCAGCCAATTCATTGGCGGGCAATCGGAATTCCGTCCCGGACCAGCGGAATTGGGTTACGGGCAAAGAAAATTCGGCCGGTCACAACCGCAATTCAACGGCGTAGGCGGACGATGGCGTTTCGGTCCGGGAGAATTCGGCGGGGTTTGATTTTTTATTTCGCGCGGCCAGAGGACCTGTCCGTGATTTTGTGTGTGCGGCGGTTCATGGTTTACTCAATAGGCGGTGCCCACGGATAACACCGCCAAGCGGTCTGGGTAACGGATGGCGAACTGATTCATCGCCGATTTCCAGAACA